>JFJP01028737.1_pt1 | contig 10743 bp, 11 predicted proteins | sample 431651 | NCBI WGS metagenome assembly JFJP01 (sample SAMN02602958, study PRJNA72255) | Microbial mat metagenome, whole genome shotgun sequencing project. | biome: fresh water; feature: sink hole; material: water; isolation source: purple microbial (photo- and chemosynthetic) mats found in...
TCTTTATAAAAGAATCGATCAACCTGATTTGTAGACAAGGCAATAAAATCTTTGCAAAGGAAATATTGTTGCCAATTGAAAATAAAATTGCTTCGATTCTAATGAAAAAAGAAGAGTATGAAGCGGTAATCTTAATCATTAAATCAAAATGGAAGTATTATTAATAAAATAGAATGAAAAGCAGGCTGTGCAAATTATAACAACTGAATTGCATAAACAGATAGTTGAAAGCAATAAAGAAGTCTATGGGTATGAAGAATTTATAGGGAATGATCAAATAATGTTTAATTTTTTATTTTTTTATGAATTAAAAGATGTTTCTTTTAGTTTCAAACAAGCAAAAAAGAAATAAACCTAAGAAAAAATTATTAATAAATTTTTGTTTAATATTGAGAAAGAAAGAAAAAAATTTTAGTTTTTTTATTTTTTATTTAATGAAATTAAAAATTTTGTTTTACGTAAAAAATAATTATACCGAAAAAAAATTCCCGATATAAATAAATAAATAGTTCTAATTATTAAGATTTTTTTTTTTTTGTTTGTCTTTAATTTTTTATGAAAACCAAGATTTTTTTGTTTTCGGTAATATAAAAAATTAGATTTTGATTGAAAAAAAACAAATTCAAAATTTTTTATCATATCCTTTCAATAAAATAAAAAAATATTATGGGTTTATTAAGTCAAATGGGTGAGACCCTCTCCTACGAGAAATCTAAACAGCTTTTCCAAGAGATCAAACAAAATGGTCTTATCCAATTCCTCAAACTCTATCAAAAATTCCATCTAAAAAAACTCGCCAACCCCCCAGTTTTATGGGGTGATGAGATCGAATTCCACATTATAAATTTAAATCCAAAGACCAAAGAAGCCAAAATCCAATGTGATATCTCATATGTTTACAAGAAGTTTACAGAGATTGCTGAGAAAGAAACACAAGAATTTGAAATCCAGCCTGAATATGGCGCTTGGATGCTTGAAACAGTCCCAAATTTGCCCTTTAAATACTGTTGTGACTTAATCCCAGTAATAAAAAATATGGCAATTCGAAGGGAAGTCATACAATCAATATTAAATGAAAATGATATGATTTTTACAATTCCGGTATTTCCTTTGTTAGGAACCCCTCATAGTTTTTCTAAAACTAATGAGATTCCATCGTATGAAGAGTATAAAAGTAATGAGACAATTAATGGATTGTGTTCTAATGATAAGCAGAATCCAATTACTAATTCTATTTTCATTGATGATGAGATCATTAATTCACATCCTAGATTCCCTGCTTTAACAAAGAATATTAGGGAAAGAAGAGGTGAAAAAGTTGTGATTAAGGTTCCTTTGTTTATAGATGAAAAGACTGAGACCAAAGAAAGTTTAGAAGAGCCATATCCAGGATTCATTTATATGGATGCTATGGCATTTGGCATGGGAAACTGTTGCTTACAAGTAACCTTCTCCACAAGGGATATTGATCATGCTAGATTTTTTTATGATCAACTTGGGATTCTAGCGCCATTAATAGTATTTTTATTTTTATTTTTTTTATTTAAATTAAATTTTTCTAGTTGCCTTTAACAGTCGGCAGTGCTATTTTCAAAGGAAAATTAGCAGATACTGATGCTAGATGGGACAGTATAGTAGCCAGTGTTGACGATCGAAATTCAGATGAGCGCAATGTAAAAAAATTAAAAATAAATTCTAATTTTTAAATATTTGAGAAAAGCCAAATCATGAAAAATTTATTCCAAAATCGAGGTATGACACAATAAGTTTTTTTATATCAAATGATAAGAAATTCTTTCCTGAGTATAATGATCTGAGATTCCCTGTCGAAAAGAACTTAATGGAGTTCGTTAAACAACAGGAAAAAGAGTTAGATATTGAGATTGATGATAATTTGTTACAACATTTAGGTTTCCTCTTTATTAGGGACCCTTTGGTGATTTTTAAAAATCGTACCGAAGACCCGAATGATACATCAGATTTTGAAGTATTTTGATCATTTGTAATTAATTTTATTAAAATTTTAATAGAATATTCAAAGCACTAATTGGAATTCTGTAAGGTTTAAACCCCCGCCAAGTTTAAATTCTACAGTAAATTGGTAAGTTGTTAATGAATGTTTTTGAAAATTGTTTTGTTTTTTTTGTGAAGGAGAGTGGAATTTCGGCCAATGGAAGTTCAATTGACTGACGAAGAAAATGCATTATTTTCATTTTTAATACTAAGAATAGTGAGAATGCTATCTTTTGATGAATTTAACTTGAATTTTTACTTACCCATTTCATATGTAATGATAATATTTTTTACAAAAAAAAAAAATTATTAAAAAATTTGAAAAGGTTGATAAAAATTTTCAAAGAGCTGTGAAGAAAAACGCAATTCTCCAAGAGAAATTCTTCATTCGAAAAAACATTTTTGATGGTTTCGTTTGGAATTTTTATCTTAAATTTATGTTTTTTTTAGATGGGAAACCTGAAATTATTGAAGTTTATTTGCATGAATTTTTCTTTGGAAATGTAAAATTTAAATGACCAATTTTCAATAGAATTTCAATAAAAATTTTAGAAAGAGTTCATCGGATTGCAAAAAATTTTATCACTCTTCAATGACTTTTTCGTTTTTTTTAAATTTTATTTAAAAAAATTAAAAATTAATTTTAGAAAAGTAAAATTAATGTTAACTTATCCTCAGAATATTTACAACAATGTGAAAAGCAAAATGCCAAAGTATTTGAATATTTAAAAGATAAAACTAATGGGAAGAAACTCACATTAGCCTCTTGGATTAGAAAATTTGTTCAAACAAATCCTTTGTATATGAAAGACTCCATAGTCACAAAGGTGTTTATTGAAAAAAAATTGAGTAATTTAAATTTATTTATTGTTAGGAAATTGCTTTTGATTTATTGAAGCAAATATCAGAGATTTCACATCATAAAATCTACGATTATAATTTTGATTTCAACTTAAACGACAAATAGAACTTTAAATTTCTATTTAAAACCTATTTCATTTTTTATCACACAATCTTTACTTAAAAATTTTTAGCGATAAAATTTATCTTAATATTTACAATAATACAGTATATATAATATAGATTTTAATAGTCCGACTTAATTTTTATATGATCTTCAGTATTTTCAAATGTTTTTACTATAATTTCTAAAAAATTAAAAAAAATCTAACAAAAAATTTTTCCAAATTAAAAAAAAACACATGAAAATGCTCATATTATATCTAAGTTTTTTCCTAATCCTCCCTTCATGTTTTTCAGGTTCCACCCTTGAGACCTTCAAAATAGACTTGGACCTACCTCCTGAAGAACGTTGGAAAGAAGTCATCCTTTCCAAGAAAGAATTCATTCTGAACTACACAAAAATGGTCCTTGAAAAACTTGAATACCCCAGACTCTCCCTATTCTTATCAAATTTTTATGGGTTAAATTTTTTCAACAACACAGAATTTGCACGAGAGATTAGAGGAATTGCGCGTTATTCAAACCAAACTTTTGCTGAAGTTTTCCTTATGAATTACATGTATGAGAGCTTTGCTGCTTGTACATCGATAGTTTATGAAAATGAGAATGGGGAATTGGTTTTAGGTCATAATCTTGATTATTATTTCGCTGTTCCAATGGGTCATTCCATCGTTCTATTGGAGTTCTATAAAAATAAAAAACTCTTATATAAAGCCCAATCAGTTGCTGGTCAAATAGGGATATTTACAGGTTTGAAACCAAATGCTTATGCTGTAACTTTAAACCAAAGGGAAACAGGGGATATCGTAACTCATTGGAAGCAATTATTCCTCAATAGAGTCTTTCCCGTGATATATAATATAAGGATGGGGTTTGAACAGGCAGCAGATTATAGTGAAGTTATGAACCATTTGTCAACTGCTAGTCTAGGATCACCTTGTTATTTTATTCTTTGTGGTGTTAAACATAATGAAGGAGCTATAATCACAAGAAACCCAACAAATGTTTCAATGATTACAAAATTAAATGCTGATAATGATCAGGACTGGTTTTTGGTGCAGACTAATAGTGATAGAGATCTGAAAGATTATGAACATAGAGATATTAGGAGATATGCGGCAGAAGGGAAAGTCAAGGTGTTTGGAAGAGGAATCAAAGAAAATCAGATGATGGAAAATATTTTGTCTGTGTTTCCAAACAAGAATAGTATCACCTTATTGAGCAGTTATGTGTGGCCACAAAAGAATCAATTTAACACGATTATGTGGTATTGAGCTTATAGAAGTCAAGTAAGTTAATGACTTTGAATTTGTTTTTAAAAAACATGTGATGAAAACACATTAAAAAATTCTTTGCAATTAATGAAAAAAAAAAAATTTAATGAAAAAAAAAAAAAATTTAATGAAAAAAATGAAAAAAAAAAAATTAAATTTGATATAATTTGAATTTACATTTTGAACGTTGAATTTTTTCTGATTAATGCAAAATTCACACAATGAACCGCTTTTAGAATCACAATCCCAAGACGAAAATTTTTCTTTCTACATAAACTCCGATACAAGTTTCAGCGCAGACCCAATAAAAAGCCCGAAAATGTCTGAAATTTCTTCCAAAACAGATGAAAAATCTGCATTTCTAACTGGAACGCCATATATAACGATTTTTGAAGAAAATTCAGCAAGAAAAAGTTCTGATAAAAGTCATTTTATTTCACAATTGATTGAGAATTGTGAAATAAAACCGTATTTATCAGAGAGTTTTTCTGAATTAAATCAAGGTTTTATTGATGAAAGTGTTGAAGAGGATGATAAATTCATGGTTTTTAAGAAGAATTTTGAAGGATTATTAACAAAATGTGAGTATTATGAGAATGAAAATATTAAGAACAAAATAGATGGTTATTTGAAAAATATCAACAAAAAAACGATGTTTCAAAGCAAAGAAAATTGCTTTCCTTTTGAAAAAAAAGAAGAATTTCTTTTAAAATCAAATAAAAAATATCAATCGGATTTGATGAAAAATGGTAATTTTTATTTGTGTTTTTATAATAAAAAAGTATTTTTAGAGGAAAATGAAGTGAAAAAAGTGTCATTGGGGAAAAGGAGCTATGAAGGGAGTTTTTCTTTTAAGACGGTTTTGGAAAATGAGTCTTAATTTCTCTTTGAAAGAAAAAAAAGTCAATTTTTTTATGTTTTTGAAAAAAAAATCTCATATTTTATTGTTTTTTGTTAAAAGTTCCTCTAAATTTAATTTTTTCATAAAAAAAAAAAATCTCTCAAAAAAGAAAAAAATTAAAAAAATTAAATTTCGAATAAAAATTTCAAAAAAAAAAAAAATATTCAAAATCTTTCTCAGCATTTATAAAAGAAAATGACTACTTTTTCTGATTTCCTTTCCCACTTCCAAAAGTTCATCGATGACAACAAGTTAAAGGAAGAAGATAAAATTTCCAACCTTTCTTCCCAAAAACTAGCTATCAGTGGATCTCTTTTCCTGAAGAAACTCCTTCCCCAATTCCCAATAAACCCATGCAAAGGTCCAAATTATTCGCAACTATTTCAGCAAATCCAGAATTTCAACACAATTTTCTTGAATAATAACATTCGTTATATGGTGATTTTCCACGGTTTAAGTGATTTTGAATATAATCATTACATTGAATACAAAGCCAATCTTCGTACAACTATACGTGAAATGTGGAAATCCCTTATAAAAATGGAATACGATCAGAGTTTTTCCCAAATAAAGACCTTATATCCTTTTTATTACATGAATTTAAAGTGGATTCTGACCATTTTAGATGAAATCGGCATAGAATATATGATATCTCCCTACAATGAATCTTCTCAGATTAGAAGACTATATTCCAATGAATATATCAATGCAATAGCTGCAGATCTAGACTTTCTAGCTTTTTCACAAGGACTTAGCAATTTCACTAATATAATATTCGATTTTGATCTTGAAACAAATCGTTTTTTCTGGGTTGATTACAAGAAATTACTATCGAAATTACAAATAACTAATGAACAAATCAATGAATTCTTCCTTTTAGCCGGCATTATGAACGGAAATTCCCTGTTAAAATCAAAAGAAATCAATAACGAAACCAATATTTTCCAAACGATTTTGATAGCTGAACGCAAAAAGGAAAACATCACTAATCTTATTGATTCAGATTCATTGTCTATATATCATACTCAAAGAAAAAAACTAGAAAATATGCCAATTTTAACAGCTTTATGCGAAATAGAGATCTATAATATCGCAAAGGAATTCCCTGAGAAAATGAAGGATTTTTTCGGCTCATTTTTGCCTTTGCAAATCTATTTGTTTTTATCCTTTAATCTCTTGCCAAAAAACCTCGTTTTTGCTTTATCAAAAGCCAGAATCTTCAGTACAATACCCATTGCTGACTCTATTGAACTGCGAAATTTGCTAGAAAATGAATTTCTTGCCCTTTATAAGAAGATTTTCGGGATTTTAACTGTTACTTTAAGCAATTCCTATAAAAAACAGACTTTTTCCTTTTATAAATACTTTGAAGTGAAGGATAAACCTATTATTTTCAGCATTCAGCCTTGTGTGATTTCGAAGCTTTTTCCCAATGCGAATTTCATTGACAAAATCAAAGAGAAGCATAGATTAAATGGTTTTTCTTTTATTCATTCTATTCAGGTTTTCATTGGCCTGATCCTTTCTGAAAAAAACGAGAAAAACGATAATATCAGCCATAGCTCCCCTAATTCTTCTCCGAATTTCTCTTTAAAAGAGAGAAATCCTATAGAAAACAAAGAATTTCTTATAGAGCATCCTTCTAATTTCGAGGAAATCGCTTGTTACTCACAGATTTTCTTCTTGCAAACCCTTGAATATATGAATATCGATACAAAGGAAATCTCTATTCTGGGGTTAGGTCTCCGGAAATCAACCGAACCTTCTGAAGAATCACTTATCATTATCTTAGAATTAATGAAAAGCTCAGTCAATCATTTATATGGAAGACCTATTTGTGATGCAGTAAAACTAAGAAAATTATCAGTAGAAGCATCTCCTGGACTAAAGAACCGATTTTTAGATAAAGGACTAATTGATGAAGATAAAATCAAAGAAGAATTCAATTTGAATGCTTTTCTCAATGTGTTAGAAAGTGCCAAAGATGAAGAAAAAGAGAGTTTAATCACCTGTATATCAAGAATTTTCGCGTTTATCAGTCCTTCGACACAATATACTAAATTAAAAAACGTTTATGATTATGATTTATCACAATATTTGGCTATTTTACAGTATCAACAGAATCTTTTAAGCGATTTATGGGAGGCCATTCTTTTTGAAGTTTTCATCAGTGGGGAGAAAAAAGAGAAGAATTATTTGAAGTTTTTCTTTGAAGATGCAAAGAAAAAAATCAATAAAAGGTTTAAAAGGTGCTTTAATATAGATTTGGCAATTGCTGTGAAATTAGTACTATTAATGAAGGATTATAAGGATTTGGAAGCGTTTTGTGGAGGGGATGAGAAGGTTTTGGTGTGTTTGAAGAAGGATTTCGAAAAAGGAGTGGAGTTATGGGATGAGATCGTGAATTTGCTGAAGTATCAGGAAAAAAAAGGGGTGTTTAATCAAGAGCTGAATGGACTGTTTTATAAAGCAGATGAGCTTTTGAAGAATAAGTTAAAAGAATTGAAAATTTTATAAAATGAAAAAAAAATTTAAAAAAAAATTTTTTGGGAAGAATTTGAAAAATTGTTTGTTTTGGAATTAAATTTTTTTAAGAAAATTAAATTTTAAATGAATATTTTTTAAAAAAAATATAAGAATTTTTAAATTATTTTCACTCGTATCGAAAGTTGGAGCTAGTTATATATCTTCAAGAGAGATTATTGTCAATTTTTGTTTCAAAGCATTAGCATTTACATACACCTGTGACCCTTCGACGCTGACGCTGACATTTATGTGATGCTTCTAGTTGCTGCACTTTTATTGAAAAACTCATTCATCTCTTTATCGGCTTTCTTTCCAACCTTTGAACATTTTGATAAATACTTGATCATTAGTCAATTAAATATGATTTTTATCTTTTGTACTTTTTGTTGAATTCGTGAATGTGATGAAAAAATTTTCACTATATTTGAGTGATTGAATCAAAGAAACATAGTTTCCTTGCATTTTTGGTGAAAAAAGAGCTTGATTTCGCTGTTTTTCATAATAATTTTGAGGAAGATGTAAGGAAAGCATTTCTACAAAAAGAATGGTTACATAAAAAATTGATTGGGTGTTTTAAGAAGAGGTTCGAGCATAAAAGACAAATTAAAGGAATATTTGTTTTTTTTTCCATTTAAATAAAAATTTGGATTTTTTTTAAAAATTGCGAAAAACCATATTTTTATTTTATTTTTAATTTGGAATATATTTATTTATTCTTAGTTTTTTTTTATAATTTTTGGAGACTTCTACGAAAAATTGACAGAGGATTTTCATTTGTATCTCTATAAATCAAAAACTGAAGTTCGTTTCAATTTTATAGATAATATATGTTACGTGAAGAAGCCTTAAAAAATATAGAACATTGATAAATTTTAAGTGATGTCAGAAATTAAAGGACTGAATGAATGTTTGTTTGTTAATTAAAATAAAAAATCGTTTTATGTTTTCACAGATTCATTTCTTTATAACAAAAAATCATTTTTTTGGGGTAATCCTTGCCTTTATGTAATATATGTATCCAATCATTATCAATTTGCATTGACATTTTCTGATAAATTTTAATTATATAGCAGACATTTTAAAAATATTTTTTACATCCATAGCTATTTTTTCCATAGAATAAGCATATTGTGAGAAAAGGAGGAATGAGCTTAAGCTTGCTGTCAATAAAATTTTGGAAGAGAGCAACATTTTTACGTTTTATCAGATATCAAATATAAATATTAATTAATTTTTCTCAAAATTTTTCTTGTTAAATAGTTTTTGTGAATATAATAATAATTTGTAATATTTAGTTATAAATGATGTGATAATTTATTTATTTAAATATTTCTTTTGAGTTAGTTTAATTTCCAAACAGTCAAAAATGAAAAATAATTCTAAAATTCCAATGAATATTATTATTTTTTTAATTAAAAAAAAAAATTCCATTTTTAAATAACAGGAAAAAATGAAATTTTTATTGCTTTTATAAAAATATTGATTTAAAATTTGACAAATTGAACCAAAAATAAAAAGCCAGGAAAATAATAAAAATATTTAGATTTTTTCATCGCAAATTCCAATCCCGAAGATTTTCCTCAATGCTTTCCTCCAAAGACAAAATAAAGGAAAAAGAAAAGCAGCAAATCCCAAAACCCCAAAACGCTTTCGTGACGATAAACCACAAAGACGATAAATTAATCATTGGTTTTCATCTTTTAAATTTGTAATTTAGCCTATTTTTCTTAATTTTAGGGGATTGCGTTTATAAATATTTTATGGGAAAAGACTTTCAAAAGCCAGTTGTTAATTTTTATTACGATCAAAACTCTGGCAAAACATCAATGATTTCAACAAAAAACGATATTTTACCCCAAAATACGACTTATGACTACGTGGCTTTGGAGTTAGTTTTCGCTCATGCTAATCATTGTCCAAGCTTTGAGTTCCAAAACTTAAAGAATTGTCTATTTGAAAAACATAAAAATTTCATTGGAGTAGCAGCCACTGGCTTAATAATCGATAAAAATGTGAATTTATTCATTTATTACATTTTGTTAAAAATGTTAAAAAATGATTAGGGGAAGATTTTATTAACAAAAAGAATGCCCACAATGAAATCTTTTCCAAATGCCTGGTAAAAATACAAAGGAATTTCATTTATATTTATTTGGCTTAAAGGGTATTGCCTGGAGGCAGAGTCGATGCAAATGAATCAATAGAAGAAACAGTTTTAAGGGAAATAAGAGAAGAAACAGGAATTTGCATAGAAAAAGAATCAGAAGAAGCAATGCTTGATGAAGATGATGAAAGTTTAAAGAAAAAAACGATAATATGTTCACATATTCGACCTTTTTTCCTTTGGGAAAGCGTGTATCCCACGAATTTAAAATATGGTTTACCACAGTATATATATATATGTTGTTTTTGTGAATATTGATGTTTTTTAGGAATCAATACATTGTGATTTTCTTTCTGATAAAATTAAAAAAGAATTTCGATGAAATCAAATTGAAATTACAGGAAAATGAAGTGGAAAGAGCCTTATGGATTGATGTTGATAAATTGTATGACATTTGCACTTTTGAGTCAAATATAAGTATTATTCATATTTAATGGTTATTTATTTTTTATTTCAATAGTACCTGCTAGTCTTCAGAATGAAATGATTAAAACATATTCGAGTTCAAATGAACCATTGGAGTTTCCTTTGATTATTTTGAAAGATTCATACCCAAATAATTTTGGAGAAGGGTTAGGAGAAGGACATAGAGAAGCAATCAAGAATTATATAGAGAAAAAAAGAAAAAGCAAATTATGAAAAATTGTGTTTTTTTTTTAATACTTGTGAAAATTTTTAATTTTTTTAAAATTTTCTGTTTTTTTGTTGTTTTTAAACAATTTTTCAAAAGAAAATAAAATATAACTTTTTTTTCAAAATTTAATCTCGTTTTTCATTTAAAAATCATATTTTTTCACAAATGGCAGATGTAAGAGAACAAAGGATTTATTGCGCTGAACAAATAGTCGTCCCCAATGATTTACCAGCCATTTTAAAGCATTATTCAAAAGAAGTCATCAGGA
>JFJP01011393.1_pt1 | contig 10742 bp, 7 predicted proteins | sample 431651 | NCBI WGS metagenome assembly JFJP01 (sample SAMN02602958, study PRJNA72255) | Microbial mat metagenome, whole genome shotgun sequencing project. | biome: fresh water; feature: sink hole; material: water; isolation source: purple microbial (photo- and chemosynthetic) mats found in...
TTACTCTTTATTTATCTGGCCTTAGAGCATGGCTTTGAACCCCTCTTATTAATACCGATTGGCTTTGGTATTATCGTAGGCAACTTACCCATTCCCAAAGGGCTAGAATTGAGTATCTATGAAGAGGGCAGCGTTTTAAATTACCTTTACTTTGGGGTCACGCATGGGATTTACCCGCCGATCATCTTTTTAGGCATTGGGGCGATGACCGATTTCTCGGCCTTAGTCGCGCAACCTAAATTGATTTTATTAGGGGCCGCCGCGCAAATGGGCATCTTCTTCACCTTTATCGGGGCGATATTTATTGGCTCCTATTTTGGTTTAGGCTTATCTGACCCTGACGACCCCACTCGCCTCTTCAAAGCAGCCGCATCCATTGCCATCATTGGTGGCGCAGACGGCCCAACCGCCATTTTCCTCACTACCCACCTCGCCCCCGATTTATTGGGCGCGATTGCCGTCTCCGCTTACTCCTACATGGCTCTCGTCCCCGTCATTCAACCACCGATTATGCGCTTTCTGACCACCAAAGAAGAACGACTCATCATCATGCCCACGCCCCCCCCCCCTAGTCGTTTTCAACGATTGGCCTTCCCGATTGTTACTTTGATTGTCTGTGTATTCATTGCCCCTGGTTCATTGCCCCTGTTAGCCATGCTATTGCTAGGCAATCTACTCAAAGAAAGTGGGGTGACAGAACGGTTAGCCCAAACCGCCCGCAACGCCATGATAGATAGCGTAACCATCATCTTAGGTCTTACCATCGGCGCGAGTACCCAAGCAGTCATCTTAGGTCTTACCATCGGCGCGAGTACCCAAGCAGATACCTTTCTGAAGCCACAATCTATCGTCATTTTTTGTATGGGCGCAGTCGCTTTTGCCATCGGTACAGCCAGTGGCGTGCTTTTTGCCAAGTTTATGAACCTGTTCCCAGGCCCTAAAATTAACCCCTTAATTGGCTCGGCAGGAGTCTCCGCCGTCCCGATGGCCGCGCGGGTCTCCCACCTGGAAGCCCAAAAAGAAAACCCGCAAAACTATCTCATCATCCACGCCATGGCTCCCAATGTGGCAGGAGTCATTGGTTCAGCCGTCGCGGCGGGTGTGTTATTAGCTCTGCTCCGTTAATAATGGGTTTCGACCCAAAGGGTTAAAAAGAAACCCTTTGGGTCAGCCCCACCATCAAAGCTACGCCCCTTGCCTTAATTGCCTCCTATTTCGTTGCGTGTTATAATCAGCCCGTAATTTCCCACGAGTTCAATCAATCCACCTAAAAAACAAATCAATAGTTAAAGTCTCTCTTAAGGAGGAGAAGGGATGAGTCTTTCCAACAACGTTCTGCTATATATCGTTATCTCCGTTGCCCTTGGTTATCTATTTCGTACCCTTAAAAATAGTGATGGCAGTGCCAAATTCACCTGGCAAACGGCTGGTATCATCATAGGTGTTGTTTGTGCCATAGCCAACGTCGCCTTTGCCATGACGGGATTACCTTTTGGCGGAGCATTTAATCTTGACACTCGCCTCGGTCTTTTCGGTGGGAATTTACTCACCGGCCTCATCATTGGCATACCCATTGGCATGATTGTCGCCTACGACATGGCCCGCCGTTTCACCCTGATTGATGGCTGGATGCTCTTTTTCAAAATCGGCATCATCTACGTGGTCATTGGTGGCAGTATTTCCTCCTTAGCCATTCCCCGTTATACCACGCAACAATGGTTTGATTTCTTCATTTTTGGCCTTGCTCAAGGCGGTATTTATGCCCTCATCGCCCTCGGTTACACCCTCGTTTACGGTATCCTCTTCATGATTAACTTCGCTCATGGCGAAATTTTCATGGTCGGAGCGTACACGGCTTTTTACGCCGCCAACGCCCTCAGCAAACCAGGGGCCAATGGCGCGCCCGCCTATCTTGATACCCACCCCTTCATCAGCCTACTCATCATTTTCGCCGTCGCCATTATCACCTCCACCGTGGTGGCGGTATTGGTTGAACGCATTGCCTACCGCCCCCTCCGCCGCGCCCCACGTTTAGTCCCCCTTATCACCGCGATTGGGGCTTCGTTTTTTCTCCAATATAGTGTACGCGGCTTTTACGGTTCAGGCGTGCAAGCCTATCCCCAAGTGAAAGCCTTAGATGGTAATTTACTCTTATCAGATTTCATGACGGCAGTGGCCTTAGCCCTTATCGTCGCGGCCTGTGTTTACCTCACCCGCCCCTTAGGGGAAATGGTTAAAAAATCCTTCCCTCGCCTGGAATGGGCCCCACCTGCTGCCATGATTGGTGCAGGTTTAATTGCGGTTTATATCGGTTATCTCATCTCCGCCGTTATCTTCACCTCAACCTATCCCATGCCCCTCTCCCGCATCCAATTTGTCATCATCATCGCCTCTGTGGTCATGATGGGTGGGCTATATAGCATTGTCCACTTCACCAAAATCGGCAAGGCCATGCGCGCCGTTTCGGAAGATAAAGATGTGGCCGCCCTCATGGGCATAGACGTTGACCGCATCATCACCATCACCTTTGCCTTAGGCGCTTCCCTCGCAGGCGCAGCAGGCGTATTATACGCCCTCATGTTCCGCCAAGTTCACTTCTTCATGGGTTTCCTCCCTGGCCTCAAAGCCTTCACCGCCGCCGTATTAGGCGGTATTGGCAACGTGCCTGGGGCCATGTTAGGTGGTTTCTTCTTAGGCATTGTCGAGTCTGTCGGCCCTAGTTTATTTCTGGAAGGGTTAGGCATTCCCGCCGCCTATCAATTAAAAGATGTAATTGCCTTCACCATGTTAGTGTTGGTTCTTATTTTCCGTCCCACCGGTATCATGGGCGTAGAAGTAGGGAAGAAAAAAGCCTAAAGTTTGCGCCTTACAAGTTACTTTCAGTAAATTGTAAAGTGCAAACCCGCGACAAACCACCATGCATCATCATAAAGAGTTACCCGTTTTCACTTGGCAAAGCCTCCTTCAATATGGGGTCATTGCTGGAGTCTGTGTCCTTTACATCTGTCTCGTGGGCATATTTGAGGCATTTCAAGTACGAAATGTAATAGAGTTTCAACTAGCAATACCCGTCATTGGCACAGTTAAATCATTACCATTAGGGCTTGCCGTCTTATTAACCATTATCTTTACGATGGGATATGTAACTCCCCGTAACTTAGTCGGCAAACAAAATGTACCATTGGCAATTGGCAGTGGCGTGGTGGTCGGATTAATGGCGGGCCTCATGTTAGCCGCGTTTGTCTCCCTCATTGGCCCGCTCAACATTCGCGGCATGTTCATCAATGCCTCGCCCAAACTTATTCAATTTCTCACCTTCCAACAACCTAGCATGACTACTGGCTTGCTCATGTTAATCGCCACCCTCACCGCAACTAGCACCGTCGGGGCCATTATTTACGTCTTGCCTAGCTTACCCCAACGCATCATTTTAGCGGGGTTAACCGCCATTTTATTCATGGGCATGTTGCAAGATTTCTTAACTCGTATCAATGTCATTGAAGCCCTCGCCCATATCATTTATGGTCGCAAAGGTCTCACGGCTTCAGGCGCGGCCATCATTTTTGTCTTATTTGCGGGCCTCTATGCCTTTTGGTCTACTCAGGGCGAGAGCCTTAAAGGTCGGGTGGCGCAACTGCCCAAAACTCAACAACGGGTCTTAAATTGGAGTGGGATTTTGGTCGGTTTAATCATCCTCATTGGCATCCCCCATTGGACTGATTCCTACGTCACCCAAATTTTATTCCTCGTCGGGCTATACACCGCCATGGGGCTAGGGCTTAATCTGGAGTTAGGTTGGGCGGGTCTACTTGACCTCGGCTTTTCAGGCTTTTTCGCCATTGGCGCATACACTGTAGCTATTATGACCTCAACGGGCAAACTCGGTTTCGGCTACTCCTTTTGGGTCGCCGTCCCCACCGCCGTCCTCTTTTCAGCTATTGCAGGAGTCATTTTAGGTATTCCCGTCCTCCGCACTCGCGGCGACTACTTAGCCATTATCACCCTGGGGCTGGCCGAAATTATCCGCATCATGGCTAAATCCAATGCCATGAAAGAGTTTCTCGGCGGCCCACAAGGGGTCTTAAATATTGCTAAACCTAACATTGGTAGCGTAGGACAATCCGTTTTTGGGATTACCGAACTAAAAGACCCCATGCATTTTTACTATCTCATTCTCATCGTTTGCGCCATTATTGGCTTCATGGCTTGGCGACTCCAATATGCCCGTATTGGCCGCAACTGGATTGCGCTGCGTGAAGATGAAGATGTGGCTGAGGCTATGGGGATTAATCTTATCGCCACCAAATTGCTGGCCTTTGGTATTGGGGCCTCATTCGCGGGCTTTGGCGGGGCGGTCTTTGCCGCCAATCTTGGCTCCGTTTTCCCCGACAGTTTTACCTTGCTCGTTTCGGTTAATGTCGTTAGCTTGGTCATTATCGGCGGCTTGGGCAGTATTCCAGGGGTGATTGTCGGCGCACTCGTACTAGTGGGGCTGCCTGAACTCCTGCGGGAATTTGCTGAATTTCGCTTGCTCATTTACGGCATGTTGTTGGTGGTCATGATGTTGGTCAGACCCGAAGGTTTCTGGCCGTCAGAGGCGAACATTCGTCAGCTTCATATTGATGACGATGACAGTACACCTGTAACGGCATAATCTATCAGATAGGACTTACGCAAAAAGGCAAAATCCCCCCTCAGTCCCCCCAAAGGGAGAGAAGTTTTACTCCCTCGCCCTGTGGGAGCTAACTATTACCCACAAGTCTGCACGAGGCTAAAGCCGTCGTGCTAGGAGTAACATGGCCTTAATTCCATCGCCTAAAAACATGTGGGTAATAGTTAGCTGTGGGAGAGGGTCGGGGTGAGGGTTCTGTGTAAGTCCTATCTGAAATCAAAAAGCCCTCTTAGGAGGGCTTTTTTGTGTTTAAAACACAAAAAGCCACACAAACTGCGTGTGGCCTCTTGCTGCGCCGTAGCAACTACCTACCCAAATTGAAAGGTGATGCTACGGCACAATGTATATGACTACTACTGACAACCATCAGCACCACCTCCTTGTTTCTTAGGATAGCTCAAATGAAGGACACAAAATGATAAAAGTAACTTTTTTGAGGTGGATAGCTGAGAGCTATTATTACACAGATTAGCTGATTTGTCAAGGACTTTTTTTAAAAAGTTATCCTAGACCTGCAAGGTCTTCAAAACCTTGTAGGTCTGATTTGTCAAGGACTTTTTTAATTTCCTACCGGACGAATCCCTTGATGAATAATCAGGCCACCAATGGTGCGTAAAATAAGCTCTGGACTCTGCTTTTGAATCATGCGATATAACTCAACTGTCGTCAAGGGCGTGTTATTGTTTGCAATAAACGCCCGAAAAATGGCCGTTATCAAGGGCGTATATTCATCAATAAAATGGGGCTTCTTAACACAATGTTCACGAATTAGCTCCCATAATATATCCACTTGAAAAACTTCACCACTTTCAGGGTTAATCCAATCAAATTGGCTCACCCCGTCAGGCATGACGGGAATATCGGCACAACTTTGGTCTAGCAAATAACTGTGCAAATTTTGTTTATTCTTTTGCCACCACAGAAAATCAAGGTGGAACTTTGTTTCCAGCGTGGGTCGGGTATATTTAGGCATGTGGGCGGGATGAATTAGGAGTGATGAGTTATGAGTTGTTTACTCGTAGGAGTTACACAAAAGCCAAGTCTACCCCCCTTAATCCCCCCGACATCAGGGGGAGATGTTTACTCCCTCTCCTACATAGGAGAGGGCTGGGGTGAGGTTTTGCATAAGTCCTAACTCATAACTCATCACTCCTAACGATGAACTAATCTTTCAATTTTGGGTTATAACTCCAATACCCATGTTCCATACCGAGAAAACAGGGTTGAGTGGTCAGTTCATGGAAAATTTCGCCGGGGGAAGTGCGGCGTAAAATATTGACAGCCGTGTATAACGTCTTCACATGGACGGTACTTTGCGGGCTAAGTTTAGAAAGTTCGGGGAACATACTACAGAGCAAGTCAAAAACAGGGGTTTTTTGGTCGCGGATTTTTTGCCACAGCGTATCAATTTTATCAGGATTGGCTTCACTAATCATCATCAACTCATCATATTTACAGCCAATCGCTTCTTGATTCATACGAAAAGTTAAGCGACTGCCATCCGCCGTGGCCTGGCGCACCCAATCTCTTTGGCTACGCACCGCCTCGTAATCAATTACCACTTGGGTCGGGTTATTGGTACGTTTGAGATGGAGATACGTTCCCACAGGCAAAACATTCCGCCGATACCATTTTTCCAAGCCAAAAACATAGTTATATTGTAAGACGACCCAACCAGGAAAACTATTCCCCGTGCGTCCATCTATAAATTCAAATAAAACAGGGTTGTAATAACTAATGGGGAAAAAGGCTTGGGTTTTGGGCGTTAAAGGCAGCGTACCACTGCGCCAATGAGGATGAGTTAGGGTCAGGCTGATGGTTTTAAAAGTGGTGTCAATGGTGGCAATTTCAACGATGGGGGTCAACTCATCATCGATTTGCGCCAGTAACCCTTGTAAACCAGAGTCAAACGAATCAGTTTTATAACTAATTATTTTACCTTGTAATCGGATAGGTTGCGCGGTGGCTTCAGGTGGCTGCAAACGGTCTAAATACCATAACACTTGCCCCTTCGGGCCAACATCATCAAAACGACTATCCGCCGCCAGCCGACAATTAACCAAGAAACGGCTCATTTCCGTCACATGCCCATTTTCCGACAAGCCCATTTGTTCCACCATTTGGTCTACGGGCAACGGGCGGCCCGCAATATCAATGGCCGCGTCAGCAATATTGAACAAGCCTTCTTGAATATCGGGCAGCAAATCACGTAAGAAATAGTTATCTTGAAAGCGAATGAACTCTTTATGAGCGTCAAGGTTCTTTTTTATGGTGGCGCGAATAGTCTCACGCTGAGTCTCATAAATAGTTTCTGGCGGTAAAACGCCTAAGCCGTCGGTCAGGGCTAGAGCCGACCCAGAATTGAGGGCATGGTCATAGTCAAAATCAGCGACAAATTCACGCGGGGGCAAACTTTCATTAAAAGTCACTTGCATCACCGAGAACTTATCATAGTGCGGATGTTTGCCTGGACGCACCGCTGTTACTTTGCCCGCCGCAAAGCCCATTTGGGCAAACATAACTTTTTCGCCCACCTCAAAATGTTCTTTCGGCTGATACAAATGACCATCTTGCAGCGTAATAAATTCTTGCTCTTCGACGGCGCAGTAATGCCTCACCAGTAATAAACCAATTTCATCTAAAGAAAAAATGCGGTTTTCTTCTAAGATACGATTGGTAATAAATTCAATATCGCTGGAACTAACTTGAAATAGCTCTTGCCAATATGTAGGGGATTGGGTTCTTCGTTGCTTCAAAATGGGACTACCTTTCATGATTTAAGTTTTATAGTTTTAGGTCACGTTTACTTTAGATAAACCAACAACCTATTATACTATCTTTCACCTCGCTTGACAAATTGTGGTAATTTTGGGGGAAGTCATGAATAACAAAGTGACCATGAAACTGAGCGCGTTTCATGGGGTTAAACCCCTAGGGCATAAAGTCATGGTTTCATCCTGACTTAACTATCAGTTTGAAAAATTTAAAATTCTGGCTAGAATAATAAGTGTGCTATTACTAGCTCCTGAGGGGGAGGGTTAGCCAACTATCCTTGTATTAGCAGACATACAGGAGGAAACAGATGAAGAAAAAAGACGGAGCTTCATTATTAGGATTGATTGATGAATTGCAAAACCAGAAGCAGTTTCAACAGCTTAACTGGAGTGGTTCATTTAAAGAATATCTTGATATTGTCGCTCAAAATCCACAAGTTACCCGCAATGCCTTCCAACGTATCTATGACATGATTATGGCGTATGGTTACAATGAGTTTGAGGATGCTAAAAAGAAATTAACTCGATATAACTTTTTTAGCGATTCTCGGCTGGGTGATGAAGATGCTATTTTCGGCCTAGAAATCCCGTTGATGCGCTTGGTTAATTTTTTCCAGGCCGCCTCGAAAGGGTATGGCACGGAAAAACGGGTATTATTACTCCATGGGCCAGTTGGCTCTTCTAAAAGTACGATTGTTCGTCGTTTGAAAAAAGGCACTGAACATTACAGTCAAACAGATGAGGGTGCTTTATATACCTTTGATTGGTTCATTGGCGAGTTGCCTGAAACTACCCCCCCTGAATTTTACCATACCACCGCCGTTAAAGAACGTAATGCAGAGTGGGAAGCCTGCCCCATGCATGAAGACCCGTTACATCTTATTCCGTTGTACATGCGCGAAAAGTTCATTAGCCAATTGAATGATGGCAAAGCTGAAAATGAGCAGATACGCATTGAGGGTGGATTGTGTCCGCCTTGTCGTTACCATCTGCAAGAATTGATGCGGTTGTATAGTGGCGATTGGACGAAAATGATTCGTCATATTCGGATACGTCGCTTGGTGTTCAGCGAGCAAGACCGCATTGGGATTGGCACATTCCAGCCGAAAGATGAGAAAAATCAAGACTCAACGGAGCTAACGGGTGATATTAACTATCGTAAGATTGCCATTTATGGAAGCGATAGTGACCCGCGCGCCTTCAATTTTGATGGTGAATTTAACATTGCCAATCGTGGCTTGATTGAATTTATCGAAATGCTTAAGCTAGATGTCGCCTTCCTGTATGACCTGTTGGGCGCGTCGCAAGAGCATAAAATTAAGTCCAAGAAGTTTGCACAGACGGATATAGATGAAGTAATTTTAGGACATACGAACGAGCCAGAATACCGCCGCTTAGAAAATAACGAGTTCATGGAGGCTCTCAAAGACCGCACGGTGCGGATTGATGTGCCTTACATTACGAAGCTAAAAGATGAGATTCGGATTTATGAGCGTGATTTTAACCGTAAGCGAGTGTTATTACACATTGCGCCGCACACCTTAGAAATGGCCGCGATGTGGGCGGTATTGACTCGCTTGGAAGAGCCGAAGAAAGCCAACTTAACCTTATTGCAAAAACTTAAATTATACGATGGGAAGATGTTGCCAGGCTTCACTGAGGATAATGTCAAAGAGTTACGCAAGGGGGCGATGCACGAAGGCATGGATGGGATTAGCCCGCGTTATGTGCAGGATAAGATTAGTAACGCGCTGGTTAATTACGCTGATGGTTACATTAACCCCTTCATGGTGTTGAATGAGTTGGAGTCGGGGCTGAAAAATCATCCCTTGATTACGAATGATGAAGAACGCAAACGCTACCGTGAGTTATTGGCGGTGGTTAAAAATGAGTACACTGAGATAGTGAAAAACGAAGTGCAACGTGCCATTAGTTCAGATGAGCAAGCGATTAAGCGGCTCTGTTCTAACTATATTGACAATATTAAAGCCTATACCCAACGGGAAAAGGTGGTCAATAAATTTACGGGGCAGGCCGAAGAACCTGATGAACGGCTCATGCGGAGTATTGAAACAAAAATTGATATTCCTGATAGCCGTAAAGATGATTTCCGCCGCGAGATTATGAATTATATCGGGGCGTTGGCGATTGAGGGGCGAACGTTTGATTATAAAACGAATCAACGGCTGCTTAAGGCGTTAGAAATGAAGCTATTTGAAGACCAAAAAGATAGCATTAAACTAACCTCCTTAGTGAGCCGCGTCATTGACCGCGATACCCAAGAAAAAATTGATGTGGTTAAAGCCCGTCTCATTAAAAACTTTGGTTATAATGAACAAAGTGCCACTGACATTCTTAATTACGTTGCCAGCATTTTTGCGCGCGGCGATGCCACTGACATTCTTAATTACGTTGCCAGCATTTTTGCGCGCGGCGATGTAAACGAAGCCTAAAAAGTCGTTCAGCTAGTCAGCGTGTCAGCGTGTCAGCAATCAGCTAATCAGCCTGTCAGCAGCAACGAATTTAGTGCTGAAAGACTGACTAGCTGAACGACTGACTAGCTGAACGCTGACACGCTGACTAGCTGACACACTGACTAGCTGACTACCATGCAACGAGTTCAACAAGACCTCAATCGTTTCCGCCGTATTGTGCGGGGACACATCAAAAAGAATCTCCGCAAATACATGTCGCAATCGTTTCCGCCGTATTGTGCGGGGACACATCAAAAAGAATCTCCGCAAATACATGTCGCAGGGGGAACTCATCGGCAAGCAAGGGAAACGGTTAGTCAGTATTCCTTTGCCGCAAATTGACCTCCCGCAATTTCGTTATGGTTCTAAACAATCTGGGGGCGTTGGTCAGGGTGATGGTGCAGTGGGCGACCCGATTGGTCAGGGCGACCCGCAAAATGGCACGGGCGAGGCAGGCAGCGAACCAGGCCAACACATCATGGAGGCGGAGCTAACCCTAGAGGAATTAGCTGAAATTCTAGGGGAAGAATTAGAATTGCCTCGTATTCAACCCAAAGGCACGCAAAATATCATTAGCCAACGTAATAAATACAGCCGTATTCGGCGCGTCGGGCCTGATAGTTTGCGCCATTTTAAGCGAACTTATAAGGAAGCATTGCGCCGCCAAATTATTGTGGGGCAATATAACCCTGACTCGCCCATTATCGTGCCGATTCGGGACGATATGCGTTATCGTTCATGGACGGAAGTCTCTAAACCAGAGAATAACGCCATTATTATTTACATGATGGATATTTCGGGTTCGATGGGGGCGGAGCAAAA
>JFJP01028656.1_pt1 | contig 10741 bp, 20 predicted proteins | sample 431651 | NCBI WGS metagenome assembly JFJP01 (sample SAMN02602958, study PRJNA72255) | Microbial mat metagenome, whole genome shotgun sequencing project. | biome: fresh water; feature: sink hole; material: water; isolation source: purple microbial (photo- and chemosynthetic) mats found in...
CAAAAAAGTTATCTTAGGTTCAAGCTAATATATTTAAATCTTAAAATATATATTTTTTTTTTAAACAAAAGAAAATTAAATAAATTCTAGAAAATTAAAAAAAAAAAAAAAATTATTGAAAAAAAAGAAAAATTTAATTCCATCATCTAAAAATTTTGATTGAAATTAATTAATCGAAAATGTTTTTTGTCAAATAAGCACCTTTAAAATTTTAATATCTTAAAAAAAAATCAGATTTAGGAAAATTTTGAAAAATCGTAGAAATATTATCATTCTTTTTCGCTGATATGACCTCTTCAGTTCTTCAAACTGAAATACAAAAACAAAAATTTGAACTATTTCAAAAGAAAGCCAGCACTGGACTTGCTTCTGGTCAACCATCTGATCATTATAAAAATTAAAACTTTTATCTTTTAAAAGCCAATTATAGTTTAGGAGTTTGCTACGAAAGGGGCAATGGATGTCCGATAAATATAGAAAAAGCCTTCAGTTGCTATGAATTCGCTGCTACGAAAAATTATCCCGCAGGTGAAAAACAAGCTTTTTTTCCTGATTTAATCATAATTATTTTTTTTAAAGCGTTTTGGCATATTGGTTATTTCTATGAACATGGCTTATTTGTTAAAAAAGATCTGAATAAAGCTTTTGAATATTATAAAAAGTCAGCAGATGCTGGATATGACAATGGTAATTTTTTTTAATAATAAAAAAATTTAAATAAAAAAAACACATTGACTTTTTTTAGCATACAATACTCTTGGAATATGCTATGAATCAGGAAAAGGAATTAAAAAAGATTTGGACAAAGCTTTTGAATATTACTTAAAAGGAGATGAAAAAGGGGATGTTTTTGGTCTCGTTTTTTTTTTTAAACAAGTTTTTAATTGTTTTAAAAAAAATAAATTATAAGCTTCAAGAAATTTGGCATTAATGTATGAACAAGGGAAAGGATGTTTTCAAGATCCATATAGGGCATTCCAACTTTATGGAAAATGCGCAGATAAAGATAATGTTAAAGGTAAATTTCTTATAATTCTATATTAATTTTCAAGAACTTAAATAAATTTATTATGCAGCCATGATAAATTTGGCTTCTTGTTATGAAAATGGAAAAGGATGTAAACTTAATACTGCATTGGCTTTTGAATTTTACAGAAAAGCGGCTTTGAAGGGAGATCCTTTGGGTATTATTATTTATAAAAATATATTTGATTTTATTTTTAGGTATGGTGAATGTTGCTCGTTTGTATGAAGAGGGAATTCCAGATGAGCGTGAGCCTGAACTAGAAAAAGCTCTCGAATATTATGAGAATGCTGCAACAAATTTTGGATATGAGCCAGGCAACGAAAAAAATATAAGAAAATAATTGAAATAAACTTTTTTAGCAATGAGAAATTTAATCAGAATGTATGAAGAGGGAAAAGTTTCAATGAATTTTAACAATTTTTTTTCTTATTTAAATACTCTGGCCATTCAAGATGACCCTATGTGTATTAATAAATCTTATTTAATTAATATTTTTCATTTGTTCATAAAAGCAATTTATCAATTGGGAGTTTGCTACCAAATGGGTTTAGGGTGCAACAAAGATGATGAAAAAGCTTTTAAATATTTAGAAAAAGCCACTGCTTTTCAAATAACTAAAGGTTAAATTTTATTTTTATCTATTGAATTTATTTAGATTTTTTGATAAAAGCTTTTGTTAATTTGGGTCATTGTTATTGGACTGGGCAAGGATGCGTGAAAAATTTGCAAAAAGCTTTTGAGAATTTTAAAATAGCTGCTGATAACGGCAATGAACTTGCATTGAAAAATTTGGCAGTTTTTTATGAAAAGGGTTATGGTTGTCACAAAGATGTGAAAAAAGCTTTTGGTCTTTACCACGATGCCATTGAGAAAGGAAACATTATGGGTAAATCAAACAATTAAATTTTCTGATTATTAAATTGGTAATTATTTGTTGAGCTAGCTCTAAGAGATTTGGGTCTTTGTTATGGGAATGGAATAGGATGTAAGAAAAATCTTTTATTGGCATTTCAACTATTTGAATGTGCGAATGATGCAGGAGATAATTTAGGTAAATTTAAAATATTTTTTAAAATGATTTTTTTTTTTAATTTTACTCAAAATAGCGAAATGCAATCTTGCATATTGTTACCAATTTGGTTTGGGATGTGCCATTAATTTAGAAAAAGCTTTTGAAATTTATAAAGATGGTGCAAACCTCAAGGACTCTGTTGGTAAAATAAATAAATAGATTAATTTAAAATTTTATTGCCTTTTTTTAGCTATGAGGAATTTAGCAATTTGTTATGAATATGGAAAAGGATGCGTGGAAAATAGGAATTTAGCAAAAAAGTTTTATAAAAATGCTGCAGAATTAGAAGATCCTTTTGGTAATGATAAAAATAATTGTTTAAAATTTTCAAAAATTACTCAAGCGATTGAAAAAATAAAAAAATTCGAGGATAATTAGAGAGCAAAAATAAACAGTCAAATTAAATTTTAAAATTTATTTCAAAGTCTATGAAAAAAAAAAATTTTTTTTTACTTATTTATATTTTTTTTAAATTGTTTATTTTTATTTTAATATTTAAAAAAGGCTTCCATTTTACTTTTGGAAATTATTTATTCAATTTAAAATTGAATTTTTTTTTTTTAATATATTGTTTCCAAAAATATAATATTATTTCAAAATTAAGAAAAAATTTCCAAAATCATCAATTATTTCTTTAAAAAAATATAATTTTTACATTTTTTAATAATTTTATATTTTAAATGGAACAATTCAAAGCTTTGATTAAAAAAAATTTTCTTCTTAATATTCGGAAAAGAAAGGAATTATGCTCTGAAGTTATTTTCATATTACTATCTACAATTATTATTTGTTATGCTGGTAAACTTTTTTATCTCCCAAAATTTCACAAAAAATTATATTTTTAAAAATAGGGCGACTTCCAAATGCAATTTTCTTTGGGATTTTTCTGCCAATTACAGTATTTGGATATATTCGAGTGTTCTTAATTAGTTTTGTAAATGATAAAACAGAAAAATACAAAGAAATGCAAAAAGTATCATAACTAAAAAAAAATCGATAAATGTTTTTGTAAAAAAGCTAATGGGATTAAAACCTTTTATCTATAAATTTTCTTGGATGATAACTGTGTATATAAAAGGGATTATGGTAATTTCTTATTTCAATTTACTTAGAATTCATTAAATTTCTTCAAATTAAATGAAAAAGGTTTCAGCCGTAGTTTTATTGAACATTTTAATTTTTGATCAAATAGAAGTGATTAAATAATTTTTTCTCATTTTAAATTATTTTATTTTTTTTAGAATCCATTCTCCCTTATCCTATCCTATTTATTGTACGTGATAGCATCTATTCATCAAGCGTTTTTCCTTTCAACTTTTTTTTCAAATCCGAAACTTGCAGGAGAATTTGGATCTCTTATTATGCTTATAAGCAGTCTCTTTTATTTACTTATTATTTTTAGACCATTAAAGTAAAAAAATTGTTCGACTACAAAAAAAATATTTTATTTTTTAAAAGCAATGCGTATTTAATTTGTATTCTTTGCTTGATTTTTCCTCAAACCGCAGGTTCTCTTGCTCTGATGAATTTGGATAGATTATATAATTTTAATGATTATTCTGAGATTCAAACTACCCAAAAAATAGCATTTATAATGCTTTTCATTGATGCCATTTTTTATTTATTAATTTATCTCTATTGTGATGAGGTTCAAAAACACGAGTATTATTTATAAACACATTTTTTGTTTCGAATTAGGTGATCCCAAACGAATATGGTCTTCAAAAAAACCCATTTTTTTGCTTTTCTTGGCTTTGCAAGAAATTCAGAAGATCTTTGAAGAAAAATGATAGAATTGAAGCTGGGTTTTTATCAAATTTAGAAGAAAATAGTCGTTATGAAACTGAAATAAAATATGAAGCTGCAATAGAAGATGCAAGCTCTGCCCTTTATCATCAACCATTTCTTAATAAAGAAAATAAAAAAGTAAATTACTTTTTAAAAAATAAATAAATTTTTTATAAAAATTATTTTCTAGAAAACAGTGGAAATCAATAAATTAAGAAAAGATTTCGGTTCTTTAATTGCTGTTGAAGATATTTCCTTTAATTTATACGAATCTCAATTATTTTGGTAGATTCTTCATTGATTATTGTTAATTACCGAATATTATTTTAGTCTTCTTGGACACAATGGGGCTGGAAAAACAACAACTATAAATGTTTTAACAGGAGTTTATGAGGCGAATAAAGGAAGCATTCAATGTTTTTAATAAACTAATTTTATGGTTCTAATAATTAAATTCAATAGATGGTCACTTTTCTTTAAAAGAGAATATAGAATCTATAAGAAAAACTTTTGGATTTTGTGGTCAAAAAGATGTGCTTTACGAAGAATTAACAACAGAAGAACATCTAAAATTCGTTATGGATATTAAAGAAAATGATCCAAAAAAAAAACAAGAACAAATCGAACTGATAATAACTGCAGTTCAACATAAAAGCAATTTGTTTTTTAAACTTTTAAATTTTAATAGGTGGGATTGGAAAGCGAAAGACACAAAATGGTTTGTCAAATGAGTGATGGAAATAAAAGAAAAGTATCATTGGCAATGGCTTTAATGGGAGACACCAAAATTTTATATTTAGACGAACCAACTTCAGGTAAAATAAAAAAAATCTCATAAAAAAAATAAAAATAAAAAGGGATGGATCCAGTGAATAGAAGAAAAATTTGGGATATTTTAAAGGAATTAAAAAAAACTAGAACAATTATATTGACCACTCATCAATTGGATGAAGCTGATTATTTAGCTGATAGGATCGGAATAATGTCGAAAGGTGAGTAACTTCTGAGTTATTTAAAACAAATGTTTATTAGGAAAACTTTTGATTTTGGGAGATTCTGATTATATAAAAAAAAAGTTTGGGGTTGGCTATCGTTTGTGTGTGTCAATAAAAAAGACAGAAGAAGATGATGAGGAATTATTAATAAAAACAAAGGCTATTATTCAAAATTTAGTATTAAGCAAAGTGTTGGGCTCTTCAGTGGATTTAGAATTTTCAAAAAATGATTTAAATTTTGTCTTGCCATTTTTTTCACAAAACCAATTTGCAGATCTGTTTTTTTCTTTGGAAAATTTCAATGGAAATTTTCCACTCTTTGTAAAAATTATCCAATATGATTCTTTTTATTTATTAAAAATAAAAAAATTTAGCTTACTTTAGAAATGAATAGTTTGGAGGATGCATTTGTAAACATAGGTCTTGAAGATCAAAGATATGGTATTAAAATTGAAAATTTACCTCCTCCAGTTTGCTTTTCGAAAGGTTGTGTATAAAAAAATGATTTTTTACTCATATTATAAAAAAATGCCTTTTTTTAGTTTCGAAATATGGTTTTTCTTCTCAAGTAATGGCAATTTTTTTAAGAAAATATCATTATACTATCAGTGATGGGTCACAATATTTTTTTTACATATTACCATTGTTGTTCATTATTTTCGGAGCCTTTATTGGAAATCAATTGATATTTAATAAATTTTTTAAAAAAAATAGTTTGTTAAACCAAAAAAAATAATTTTCTCTTTAAATAATAGGATATTGCAAAAATAGCTATCATGAGTGTTTTGCTAACTATCTCATTTTTATTCAATTCTTCAATATTTATTTATTTGCCTGTTTTTGAGAAAGAAAAAAAACTAAGGCAATTTTGCTTCATGGAAAATTTCTTTATTTATTGATAATTAATTTTTAAAGATATGCTCTAAATGTGATGGGATGCAGACCTTTTTCATATTGGGTGGGAACTTTTATTTTTGATTATTTGTTTTATCTTATAACAATAATTGTTTTCGTGGTTTTCACATTGATCATGTAATCTTGATGCCAATTTTATTAACTTTTGGAATTTCGCTGATTATTTTCTCTTATATTTGGAGTTTTGCATTTCAAAACAGCAGTTCAGCCTATAAATCCTTTCCTTTGATCAATTTTCTTCTATTTTTCATAATTCCTTTGTTTATTCAAACACTTTTAATTGTTAATGATGAAATAAACCTGGTGAGGATTTTAACTATTTGTCTTTGGTTCATTTCTCCCTTTTTTGTATTTTTCATAGGTTATAAATTTTTTTTTTTTTTAATTATTTTAAATCCATGAGAAGGTATGATTGCAATAATTGTTATGACGAATTCATACATAGATAAATTTTTTTTTCTTCCTTTATACTGTTATCCTTTGATTTTTATGCTTCAATCGCTTTTATGGGGAGTGATTATCCTTTGTTTTTTGGACAAAAGAAAATACAAAGTAAAATCTGAAAAGGATTTAAGCGTTTTTCCTGAAGGTATATTTAATTTTAATTATATTTTTTCCTCCAAAATTCATTAAAAAAATAATATATCAAGAACATAAAGAATTAGATGTTTCTGAAGAAGAGCAAAGAGTTTCAGAAAACTGTTTAGACCCAATAATCGTCAAAAAGCTTTCCAAAAAATATCCTAATGGTATAAAAGCTCTGAAAAATATCTCCTTTGGCGTAAACGCTGGAGAAATATTTGGACTATTAGGCCCCAATGGAGCTGGAAAATCGACTACTTTTAATATAGCTACTGGAATACTAAAACCATCATCAGGGTCTGTAAGTTTAATGAATCATTTTGTTGAAGACGGCAGAGATGAGTTGTTTCAGCAAGTGGGAATTTGCCCACAATTTGATTGTTTGTGGGATAATTTAACTGTCAAAGAACATTTAATGCTATTTGGAAGATTGAAAGGTTTGAATTCTGAGGATTTAAGCAGTAGTATCAATTATTTGATGAACTCCATGCAGTTAATTGAATTTTCCGAAAGAAAATGCAAGAATTTAAGTGGAGGAAATAAAAGAAAAGTTTGTGTTTGCAATGCTTTGATTGGAAATTCTTCATTAGTCTTTTTGGATGAACCATCTAACGGCTTAGACCCTATTTCAAGAAGATATCTTTGGAGAACTTTGGTTGAAATTAGTAAAAAAAAGAATATTTCAGTAGTTTTAACAACCCATTCTTTGTCAGAAGCAGAATTTATATGCAATAAATTAGGTAGATTTTTCTCTATTTCTAAAAACTTATTCATAAATAGGAATTTTAATCAATGGAGAATTCGTATGTCTTGGAAATTTTCAAAGTTTGAAAGAAAAATATGGGGGAGGTTATAGGATTTTAATTAAAACAGATAATAAAGAAGTTCATAACATGATTCTTGAAAATTTTAAAAATATAAAGAAATTGCAGGATGCTCAAACAGGATACTTGGAATATGAAATAAGCTGCAAAGATTTCTCTTTTTATGAAACTTTTCAATTTTTAGAAGGTGCTTTAAAGAAAAATAAAATCATTGAGGATTTTTCAATTACACAATCAACTTTGGAACAAATATTTATTTATCTATCAAAATTTCAAAAGCAAGAAATAATTATGAACTAAATGGCTTTAAATTTCTTTACAGAAATTAAAATTCAAAGAATTTAGAAAAATATACCGATTAAATTAATACAAAAACTATTTCTGAGATGAATTTCTTTTTTAAGATGACCAAATAATTTTATTATAAAATAAGAAATTCGCCATTATTATGTGAATAAACTGTCAGAACAATTTACTCGAAAGATACCATAACATCACTCATTTCTTCAGACCCAGTCAAGGATTTGGTTGCAGATTTTGAATGGCTAAGCTTACAAAGTAAACAAGATTTTAAATATAATTAAGACTGAATTCTTCTTCATCAGAAGAGCGAAATTTGATGCTATTTAGTTATTAATTATTATTTTTATTTAAAATGAAAATTTAAAGTTAACTAACAGTCACAAAATTTTTTTGCTTTGAGCCTGAGGAAAAAATTATATTGGGTTCTAATTTTGGAAATAAAAATAAAAACATCGTTGATATGAAAAACAGGAAAGATTTGAACACTATTGATAGTTAAAAAAATATTTTTTGTTTCTTACCATTATTATTGAAGAAAAAATAAATAATTAAATTTACACTCTAAAATTAATAAAATTTAAATTTAACAAACATATTTTTGACGGTTAGCATGCTTGAAGAAAACAATGATCTCTCTCTTTCAATTTCAGAGGAGAAAATGGTTAATCATGGAATAGTTTCTGAAATTTTGAATGAGGTTTTGACTAAAGTTTTAGAAAAAGACATGGAGTTCAATTTCAAGAATAAATATGAATGGATGGTATATTAAAAAATTATCACCGTTTAACGATTGAAATTTTTTTTTCATAGTCTCTTCAAAACAAAATAGAAACAGTTAAAAATAGATTTTTAGATCTTGATTCCCAATTGGAAACTTCAAGACCAAATGAAGAGAAAATAGGTTTTCTTCAAAATGGACTCCATTCAATTTATAATATTCTCTTTGGAGATGAAGAGAACAATTATAAAGTTGTGAATCATTTTTTGGATTCTTTGAAGGAGATGCCAGAAAAAGCCGGAAAAACTGGTCAAAATTTGATTACAATCGATTTGAATGAAAGTGTCAAAACTAGAAACCAAAAAAAATCACCAATGTCATTGTCATTAAAAGAAAATAAAAAAATTGAAAATCTACCTATCCAAATATTAGAAGACAATGAAGAGAAGGAGCAAAATAATAAAAGACATTTTAAAGAAGAAGATGAAGAATATGAGCCTATTCAGGATGATTCCAAATTCACGAATAGAAAAAGAAAAGCTAGAAATGAATTGAAAAAAACCACAACAGGGAAAAAATTAAAAAGAGATATGCTGAGAGAAATGAAACAATTCACTGCAATGACTCAAAATTCGATTGAATATGATTTGTTTTTTTAAAAAAATATATTTATAATGTTTTTTTTTATTTCGCTCCCTATTTATTTTGATCAATTTTGAGAACAAATTTGTCAAGTATTTTAAAGCCTTTTTTTTGGTTTTTTATTTTTAGACTTTTAATTATTTAAAAAAACAAAATATTTTTAATATAAAATAAAAAATTTAAATTTTTTCAAGAGTTTCCAGTTTCTTGATTTTTTTTCAACATTGCTTCTAAATTTTGGTTTTGGGTCTTCAATCCTTCAACCTAAAAAACAAAACGTTTATTGTTCATTAAATCAAAAAGATTTACTTCCTTATTCATAAAATCATATTCTCTAAAGAAATCTTTCTTGATTAGTTGCTCTTGATATTTTTTGTTTTTATTTTGAATTTCCTCTAACTGAGAAAAAAAAAATAATTAAAAAATTTTTTTCTTTCGATTTTTCGAACATCTCCTTGCAATCTTTTTTTTTTCTCTTCCAGATTTTTTGATAATTTTTCAGCATCATTAATCGATTTTTTCCTTTTTAGGTCTTCATTAAAAACTTTTTCCAATTTTTCTCTTCTAATTTCAAAAAAATTCTCTTAAAAATTGAAAGAAAAAAAAAAGTTTTAAACCTTTCTTTTGGTTTCATTTCCAAAGACTTTACATTTTTATAATCATTCAATAAAGCAACATATTCTTTATAGTTATCAGAAATAAATGACTTCATATTGAACAACTCTTTTATTTTTTCATTCTGGGAAAGTGTCTCAAGTTTTTTTTCTTGTTTTGTTATTGATGCCATCAGAAATTTATTTTCTTCATCCAATTCTTTTTTTGTTAAAAACTTTTTATCTTTTATATTTGTTTTTGCTGGTTTTATGTATTGTGAATTTCTATCAAAAATTGTTTTTTCTTGTTTCGAACTGATTTCATTTGGAATGTTTTTATTTTCTTTTAACGGCTTTGGAAATTTTAAAATGGCTTCTTGCATTTTTTTTTAATTTGGTTTTTTTTTTTTTAAACACAATTTTTTTAAATCGTTTAATTTTTCAAAAATGAGAAAGAAAATTCAAATTAATAATAAACAAAAGTTTTTTTATTTAGGTTTGATATAGACTCTCTCTTTTTTTTCAATGAATTTCATTAGAATCAATATTTCAACCACAGTGATCAAAGCAACAATTAATAATTTGCCTAAAGAGCCATATTTAATATTATTTAAATTTTTTGTTGTGAGCTCTATATGGTTTGCAGCCAAATTTTCTCTGAATCTGATGCCCTGATCAATTTTCCTTAATTTATCAAGAAGATCTGATACCGCATGTCTTAAATTTTCAAAGGAATCTTTGTGCAAAGGTTTATTTGAAATGGTAGCATGCTCTAATTTATTGAAAAAGACAGTTTTTTTTGTTCCGTCCATGTCTTTAATGCACAATTTATAAGTTTCATTCATTTTTGTATTATTGATCACATAATGAAACTCTTCTAATTTTCTTTGCTCGGTAACTATTTCATCATTTTCATTTAAAATCTTATAAGCCACCAATTTGCTATTGAAACCTGAACATAATGCGTCTATACTGATTGAGCCTTCTATTTCTTTGAAAGTGAATTTGGCACAAAACTCTTCTCTCCCTTCAATATCAATCTCCAACCCATTTAGCTTCCAAAGAAATATTGTCAAAAGGAAAAGGGAAAAAATCTTCATTTAAATAATGTTAAATCTTTATTTATTTATTTATTTAAAAAAAAAATATTTTTGGAAAATAAATGATTTTATTAAATTTTATAAAAAAAACTTAGAAGGTTATTTTCTTTTTTTCTTACCAAAATATTGCTTTCATAATCAATGATCGAATAACTCTGATCTTAATAATTAAATGATTTGAA
>JFJP01040918.1_pt1 | contig 10741 bp, 9 predicted proteins | sample 431651 | NCBI WGS metagenome assembly JFJP01 (sample SAMN02602958, study PRJNA72255) | Microbial mat metagenome, whole genome shotgun sequencing project. | biome: fresh water; feature: sink hole; material: water; isolation source: purple microbial (photo- and chemosynthetic) mats found in...
AATTTCTCGATTCCGATAGCGGTTGCTTTCCATTTTATTCGGATGCTATTTAGTAAGGCAATAGCTTCTTTTGGCAAAGCTCCAAATCGGTCAATTAATTTCTGTTCGAATACTTGCAAGGCCTCTTCGTTTTTAATTAAACTCAATTCGTTGTATAAGTTCAAACGCTCGGTAATGTTATTGATGTATTCGTCTGGAAATAGCAATTCAAAATCGGTGTCGATTTGTAAATCTTTAACGTATTCTTTGGTTTCGATGTCGTTTTCTGTTGGATACAAATCCTTGAATTCGTTTTCTTTCAACTCTTCAATGGCTTCGTTCATGATTTCTTGAATTCGTTTTCTTTCAACTCTTCAATGGCTTCGTTCATGATTTTTTGGTAGGTATCAAATCCGATGTCGTTGATGAAACCACTTTGTTCTCCGCCTAATAAATCGCCTGCACCACGAATTTCCAAATCTTTCATGGCAATGTTAAATCCGCTTCCTAATTCAGAAAATTGTTCTAAAGCATGAATACGTTTTCTAGCATCATCGGTCATGGCAGAATAAGGTGGCGTGATGAAATAACAAAACGCTTTTTTATTACTTCTTCCCACACGACCACGCATTTGATGCAAATCGGACAAGCCAAAATTATTGGCATTATTGATAAAAATTGTGTTCGCATTTGGCACATCCAAGCCACTTTCAATAATTGTTGTGGCTACTAAAACATCAAATTCGCCATTCATAAAGGCAAGCATCAATTCTTCTAATTTTTTACCATCTAATTGTCCGTGACCAATTCCAACTCTGGCATCTGGAACCAATCGTTGAATCATTCCGGCAACTTCTTTGATGTTTTCAATTCTGTTATTGATAAAGAACACTTGACCGTTTCTTTGAATTTCATACGAAATAGCATCACGAATTAACTCTTCGTGAAAACGAACCACATGCGTTTCAATAGGATATCTATTGGGTGGAGGCGTTGTAATTACTGATAAATCACGAGCAGCCATCAAAGAAAATTGCAACGTTCTCGGAATTGGAGTCGCCGTCAAGGTCAACGTATCCACATTTGCCGAAATCGTTTTGAGTTTGTCTTTTACGTTTACTCCAAATTTTTGTTCTTCATCAATAATCAGCAATCCTAAATCTTTGAATTTTACATCTTTATTAACCAATTGATGGGTTCCAATGATGATGTCAACTCTTCCTTCACCAAGATTTTTAATGGTTTCGTTTCTTTCTTTGGCAGTTCTAAATCGGTTTAAGTAATTTACAGAAACTGGCATGTCTTTCAATCGTTCAGAAAAAGTGCGATAATGTTGGTACGCCAAAATTGTAGTTGGAACCAAAACGGCCACTTGCTTTCCGTTATCAACAGCTTTAAAAGCAGCACGAATGGCAACTTCTGTTTTACCAAAACCAACGTCACCACAGACTAATCGGTCCATGGGTCTATCAGTTTCCATGTCGGCTTTAACGTCTTGAGTTGCTGTAATTTGGTCGGGCGTGTCTTCATAAATGAACGAACTTTCCAACTCTTTTTGCATGTAACTATCTGGTGCGCAAGCAAATCCTTTTTCCAATCTTCGCTTGGCATAAAGCTGAATTAAGTTGAAGGCAATGTGTTTTACTCGTGCTTTTGTTTTTTGTTTTAAGGCTTTCCAAGCGCCACTTCCCAGCTTGTAAATCTTTGGTGGTGCGCCGTCTTTTCCGTTGTATTTAGAAATTTTATGCAGCGAATGAATGCTTACATAAACAATGTCATTATCGGCGTAAACTAATTTTATAGCTTCTTGTGTTTTTCCTTCTACCTGTATTTTTTGCAATCCACCAAATTTTCCAATTCCGTGATCAATATGCGTTACATAATCGCCTACTGTCAGAGAAGTTAACTCTTTTAGAGTGATGGTTTGTTTCTTAGAATAACCATTTTTAATATTGAATTTGTGGTAACGTTCAAATATTTGATGGTCGGTATAACACGCTATTTGGTTTTCTTCATCAATAAATCCTTGAAATAATGTAAAAACAACGGTTTTGTATTGCTTTGAAAGGTTTTGGGTTGTAGGTTTTGGGTTGTAGGTTGATGAATTTTCCTCAGTATTGGAATTTGGAATTTGATTATTGGAATTTTCTATATCAAGGTCTTCAAAAATATCATGAAAACGATTGGCTTGATTTTCATTGGAACAAAACAAATAATTCTTAATTCCGTTGAAGTGATTTTCTGCCAAGTTGTTCATCAATAAATCAAATTGTTTATTGAAGGAAGGTTGTGGTTGAATATGAAATTCAATTGTTTTATCAATTTTATAAGTTGGCGCATTGCTCAATTCTACTAAAGAAAAGTTCAAGGCTTTCTTTAAAAATTGTTCTTGATTAAGAAATAAATCTTTAGGTTCAAGGTGTTTTATCGTAGCATCTAATTTGCCAAATACTTCGGTGGCTTTGGCAAAAAGTTTGTCTAGTTGGTGGCAAAGTAAATCGGTATTCTGAATGAAAATCACTGTTTTCTGGTCGATGTAATCTAAGAAACTTTCTCTATTTTCTTCGAAAAATTTGTTTTCCACATTGGGAATGATGGCTATTTTCTTGAGTTTTTCAATAGACAATTGCGTTTCAACATCAAAACTTCTGATGGAATCTACTTCGTTTCCGAAAAATTCTATTCTATACGGATTGTCATTTGAAAAAGAAAAAACATCTACAATTCCACCTCGAACAGAGAATTCTCCTGGTTCTGTAACAAAATCTACTCTTTTAAAATGGTATTCAAAAAGCACTTCGTTAATGAAATCAATAGCAATTTTATCGTTTACCGAAATTTTTAACGTGTTTTTGTCAAGGTCTTTTTTGGTAACTACTTTCTCAAAAATGGCTTCAGCGTAAGAAACAATTATAGCTGGTTTTTTACGCGAATTGATTCGGTTTAAAACTTCTGCTCTAAGTAGAATATTGGCATTATCGGTTTCGTCTATTTGATAAGGACGACGGTACGAACCTGGATAAAACAACACCTCTTGATCGTTGATGAGTTGCTCTAAATCGTTGAGATAATAAGCCGCTTCTTCTTTATCACTGAATAGCAATAAAAAAGGCAATTCTGCTTTTTCAAAAGTTGATTGAATTACAAAAGACAACGCCGAACCTACTAAACCTTTTGCGTTTATTTTGGAATCTCGTTGCTCTAAAGCATTGGATAAAAGTTGGACTTTTGCCGACTTTTGATAGACAGAAAGGATGTAGTTTTTACTCAAAATTATTCTAAATCGGGATCAATATTTGTTGATGGAACAGCTCTTGTTGAGTCTTTCATACTCAAAATATCTGGTTCGCCATCTTCTCTAGGTATTAGACTTCTTTTTACAATTTCTTCCATTTGTAATTGTAGGTATTCTACTTCCATATTTATTTCACCAACAAGCTTTACCACTTTTGCATCGGGAATTTGGTTTAGGTGAATGAATAAATCCAACGATTTTATTTTGGTTGTAACAACTGCGATTCTGGCTTTAACTTGTGGCTTATTGAATTCTAATGGAATAGTGTTGTTTAAGTCCATAACTTTTACAGAAAGCACTTTCGATTTTTTCTGAAAAGCGCCAATGGTACTCTTTGGTTTTTGATTGATTTCTGTTAGAAAGTTGCGCCATTCCATCCAACTGTTGATGCGGCTTTGCGTTATAGGCTCTACAGGTGCAATATTAAAAACCCATCCGCGGTTGATGTTGTTGAAAATGACTTCTTTTTTCTTAGCTTCTTTCTGTTGTTCAATAATTAGTGTAGCGTTATCGTTTTGACACGATGCCAATACTAACATAAAGAAAACTAGATACAGCAATGATAACTTCATTAGAAGAAAAATGGGTTTGATTACAAAAGTACAAAAGTAGGAGTTTTGTTTTAGAGATTTTGTGAAAGGTTTTATAAATGTTTACGAATTGTTTTTCAAATAGAATGTTCTATATCATTCTAACGAAAACGTTATCTTTGTAACACAAACTAAACAAACTATGACTACTAAAATATTAATTATCGGTGCTTGTGGGCAAATAGGTACCGAGTTAACCACCAAATTAAGAAGTATTTACGGAAACGACAACGTGATTGCTTCCGATATTCGAAAACTAAATAATGATATCGTTAATAACGGAATTTTTGAAGTTGTTAATGCATTAGATTACAACCAGATTGAGCATTTAATTGAGCAGTATCACATTACCGATGTTTACTTAATGGCAGCTTTACTTTCTGCTACAGCTGAGAAAAATCCTGCTTTTGCTTGGGATTTGAATATGAATTCGCTATTTCACGTATTGAATTTAGCGAAAGCCGGAAAAATAAAAAAAATCTTTTGGCCCTCTAGTATTGCGGTTTTCGGACCAACTACTCCAAGAGACAATACGCCACAATATACCATCATGGAGCCTACAACGGTATATGGAATTTCTAAACAAACAGGAGAGCGTTGGTGTGAATATTACCACCATCAATATGGTGTAGACGTTAGAAGTATTCGTTATCCTGGATTGATTAGTTGGACTACTGAACCTGGTGGTGGAACTACAGATTATGCGGTAGATATTTATCACAAAGCATTAGAAAAAGGAAGTTTTGAATGTTTTCTTTCAGAAGATACTAAATTGCCAATGATGTATATGGATGATGCCATTCGCGCCACAATTGAAATTATGCAAGCTAAATCGGAGGATGTTAAAATCCGTTCGTCTTATAATTTATCTGGAATAAGCTTTCCTCCTGAAGAAATTGCAGCTGAAATTAAAAAACATATTCCAAATTTTACAATTTCTTACAAACCTGATTTCCGCCAGAAGATTGCTGATAGTTGGCCTGCGTCAATCGATGATTCTTGTGCAAGAGTCGATTGGGGTTGGAAACATCAATTTGAAATGGATTCCATGACCGAAGTGATGTTGGAGAATTTGAGATAGCAGATTTCAGGTTTCAGATTGCAGTTAGTAGATAGCAAATGAAAGTTTCAATGAACTTATATTTTTAATGCTGAGATCTGCCATCTGAAATCTGAAAACTGACATCTGAAAACTACTTCTTCAATTTACCAATCAAAACGTCTTCAATAGGCGCTTTTATTTTTGTAACCTCATCAGAGTTGTCGTTGGGTACGGTCATGGATAAAACATAGTGCTTTATTTTCCAAGTGTTTTTTACTTTTACTAACACACCAGAACCTCTACAGATTTTCATTTGAGTGTTTAACAGTTCATCAAACCAAGCTGTTTTTCCATCTTTAGAGAAATAGATGTTTCTTTCTAAAGCGGTGAAACTCCATGCACGTCCTTTATCAAAATAAGGTTTTGCAAAAGCCTGAAATTGTTTTTTATTCCAGTTTTCTGTGGCATCGGTTCCTATGTAGATGGCATCGTCGGTGAGGTAGCTAAAGTAGTTATCAAACTGAACTTCGGCTGCTGCTTTGTGCCAATTGTCTAGCATCGTATTTATTGCTTGCTTGTCTTGTGCAAAGGACAATTGTGTTATAAGTGCTAGTGTGAAGAGTAGTTTTTTCATGAGATTTGTTTTGATAAAAATAAAGATTTTTTAAACACAAAAGGCACAAAAGTTTTTTTAAACACATAGAAACATAGATTTGTTTTAGGGTAAAGGCACTTCGCTTTGTGTTAGGAAACATAGTTTTTGGAACACAGATTGGAGAAATTATTATAATTTTTCTTTTTACTTTATCGTCACTTCGAGTATTTTTTAAAAAATGTATCGAGAACTTGGGAGCACTGACATCATCTTTTCATAAGTTCTCGATACAATTTTACATTTCAAAAACTGGCGTTTTTAAAATATATAATCACTCGAAGTGACGGAGGTTAATGCTAAGTATTTTGATTTATTGGGACTTTTTAATTATGCTTTTCATGGGTTCTTAGTTTAAAAAAACATTCTATTGTATACTTACGTCACTTCGAGTGTTTTTTAGAAAATTGCGATAGAGCAATTTTTTAAAAAATGTATCGAGAACTTAGTAGCACTGACATCAGTTTTTCATAAGTTCTCGATATAATTTTACATTTCAAAAACTGGCGTTTTTAAAACATAAAATCACTCGAAGTGACGGAGGTTAATGCTAAGTATTTTGATTTATTGGGACTTCTGGAAATTATTTTCAATAGGTTCTTGGTTTAACAAAACGATCTATTTTATGCTTTCGTCACTTCGAGTGTTTTTTAGAAAATTGCGATGGAGCAATTTTTTAAAAAATGTATCGAGAACTTAGTAGCACTGACTTCATTTTTTAATGGGTTCTCGATATAATTTTACATTTCAAAAACTGGCGTTTTTAAAATATAAAATCACTCGAAGTGACGGTAAATACTTCAATTTCTTTAATCTGTGTTGTAGTCTTTCAAATGTAAATTATAACTTCTCACCGTGTTGCGATAAGTCTAAGCCTAAATCTTCTGATTCTTCTGTGACGCGGATTGGGATGATGAGGTTGGTTAGTTTAAAAAGCAAATAGGCGCCACCAAAAGTGAACGCAGAAACCAAAACCAATGCCATCATGTGGTGACCAAAAACACTCCAACCGCCGTGCAACAAGCTGGCATTTTCTCCTTGAGCGAAGATGGCTGTTAGAATCATACCCATAATTCCGCCAACGCCGTGACAAGCAAAAACGTCTAGCGTGTCGTCTATTTGCTTTAGCTTTTTCCAATAAACCATTTTGTTGGAAACTATGGCGCCAATGAAACCAAAGAAAATACTTTGTGGAATGGTAATAAATCCAGCTGATGGAGTGATGACTACTAAACCAACTACTGCACCAATACAAGCTCCGAGTGCAGAAACTTTTCTTCCGTTTAGTCTATCAAAAAATACCCACGTCATCATGGCTGATGCCGATGCTATGGTGGTGGTTGCAAATGCCATGGCTGCTGTGCCATTGGCAGCAAGTGCCGAACCTGCATTAAAACCAAACCAGCCAAACCATAGCAATCCAGTTCCTAGAAGCACGAATGGGATGTTGGTCGGAATGTGTTCGCTGTTTTTTCTTTTACCCAAAACAATGACTCCTGCTAATGCTGCGAAACCTGCACTCATGTGCACTACTGTACCTCCTGCGAAATCCTTTACACCGAAATAACCACCCAATAAGCCGTGAGGATGCCAAATCATGTGGCATAACGGTGCATAAATACAAACTGTAAACAAACAAATAAACAAAAGGAAAGAGATAAAGCGAATACGCTCGGCTAAAGCGCCGGTTATGATGGCAGGCGTAATCACAGCAAATTTCATTTGAAAAAGGGCAAACAAAATGAAAGGAATACTAGAACCTAAAGCTTTGTGAGGCAAGAGTTCTACTTGATCGAAGAAGGCAAAATCTAGCGGATTGCCTATAATACCATAATATGTTCCGTTGAGGTTGATGCCTATTGGACTGCCAAAGGAAAGACTGAACCCTACGGTTACCCATAGCAAACTTACTACTCCAAGGCAGATAAAGCTTTTGAGCATGGTAGAAATAACGTTTTTCTTACCTACCATTCCGCCATAGAAAAAAGACAATCCAGGTGTCATTAGCAAAACCAAGCACGATGCCGTAAGCAACCAAGCTACATCGGCAAAATTAATGGTGTTGGCTTCGTTGAAATTGGTAGTTGGCGGTTGGTGTTGCCAAAACAAACCCGTCACTGCCACCACAGTAATAATTACAAAAGCCGATATCCAACGTTTTTCTAAACTCATTTTAATTATTTTTACAATTGACCCCATAAAAAACAGGGTAAAAATATAAAAATATTAGTTTTTATAGCTATTATGATTTAAAAATATAAGGTTATAATTTATTTTTTATTAAATAATCGATTAAAAACAGTTTTTATTAAATTTTTTAAATTAATTATTTAAATATTTTGGCAATGTAGCAATTTTCAAAAATCCACAATCCAAATTTTCAAATTTTTTAATTCTTATACTAAACGTTAAATAATGATTTTGCTGGTTTTTAAAGCCTTACCTTACACCATCTTGTCTAATCAAGTGTGGGAATGTAGTATGGATGCGAATTTTGAAACCTTGATTGCGAGTTATATTGCAGATAAAGTAGGAATTGCCGACCATTTTTTGAGTGACGATTTGTGTTATCATTTAAAAGCCAATATGCTTGCTTTGAACAACGACCAAAAGATGATTACGGCTGGTGTTGGAAACGACCTAAAAATGAATTTTGACGATTTGATAAGAAACGACAAGATTTATTGGCTAGACAAAGCCCATAACAACCGCCACGAAACGGAATTTCTAGAAAAAATAGAAGCCTTTATTGTGTACCTAAACGAAACGTGTTTTACCAACATAAAAAGCTATGAGTTTCATTACTCGTTGTATGAAATTGGAAGTTTTTACCGAGCGCATGTAGATCAATTTGAAGACGACAACAAACGCCAATTCTCGATGGTGAGTTACCTAAACCCACATTGGAACACCCAAGATGGTGGCGAACTCTTTATACACCAAAAACCCAAAAACCAAACCATTGCACCCATGCAAGGCAAAACCGTTTTCTTTAAAAGCGACGAATTGCAACACGAAGTTTTAGTTACTAATGAAAGAAGGTTTAGTGTTACGGGTTGGTTGAGGAGGGGTTAGCCATGGACTAAATAATCACAAATAAAGTCATTTTCTGTTTCAATCTCCGAATCAAATTTCATTATAAATCTTGATGTTAGTCTGTCAATGAAATTTGCTATTTCTTCTTTTGTAATGAGGTTGTTTAGAAATTCTAACTCTTTATTATTTTCAGTAAAATCTTCTTCAAAATAGATAATTATATCTTGCTTGAAAGAGTCTGCATAGCTTTGTTCAGGCAAATTTAAATAAGATTCTAGGGTTTTTATTTTTTGTGCGAAAGTCATGATAATTGTTTACATAAAAATAGAAAAATTATAATTAAGTTTATAAAAATTTTATAAACATGATTAATGTAACATGTGCAATTATCTTTTTTGATAATAAAATTTTAGTAACTCAACGAAGTGAAAAAATGAAATTGCCATTAAAATGGGAATTCCCAGGAGGAAAGTTAGAGGATAGAGAGAGTGAAATAGATTGTATAAAAAGAGAAATAAAAGAAGAAATAAATATCGAAATTGAAATTTTAGAAAAAATATCAAATAGTATTTATGATTATGGAACTTTTAAAATCAATTTGATTCCATTTATCTCAAAATATGTATCTGGAGAAATCATTTTGACCGAACATAAGGATTTTAAACTACTTGATATATCAGAATTATTAAATTTAGATTGGGCCGAAGCAGATCTGCCAATTGTAGAAGAATTTTTAAAACTTGAATTATGAACCAAGGATTGTATGAAGAATTAGTCACGAAACTAATTAACTATAAATTAAACGAATTAGATAAAGATACTTTTCAAGTTAAGAAAACTTCAATTGACAAAGCGGAAGCGGCTCAATTATTATCTCAACATATTGGTAGAACCATAAAACAAGCTTTTAACTTAATTAAAGGCGAAGATATTATTGAAACTCAAATTGCGATTGCCAATAAAATTATTCTTTTTTTAAAAGAAGAATTGAAAAAAGAAGAGTTTGAAGATGATTTAATAGAAACTGAAGGTAAAATTTTGAAAGCAGTTTTTACTAAAGTTGACAGTCATTTTACAGATTTAGATTTACACTTAAAAGAAATTACACCTTATACAAGATTAATTCATAGTGAACTTTTTACAGGTGGAAATTCTGGAACAACTTTAGAAAGTGAGTTACGAAAGGAAATTTTATCATCTGATGAAATAGATTTGCTAGTTTCATTTATAAAATGGAAAGGAATTAGAATTTTAGAACGTGAATTAAAAGAATTTACAGATAGAGGCGGAAAACTGAGAGTAATTACAACTACATATATTGGCGCAACAGATGCAAAAGCAGTTGAGTTTCTATCTTCATTAAAAAATACAGAAGTTAAAGTTTCTTATAATACAGGAAATGAAAGATTGCATGCAAAAGCTTATTTGTTTCAAAGAAAAACAGGTTTTCACACTGGATATATTGGTTCTTCAAATTTTTCTCGTTCAGCATTAACAGATGGATTAGAATGGAATCTAAAAATTACAACCAAAGAAGTTGGCCATATTATAGATAAATTCAAGAAAACTTTTGAAGCTTATTGGCAAAATTCAGAATTTGAATTATATGATAAAAATATTCATTCTGGAAAGTTAGTTGAAGCTTTAAAGCAAGGAAAATTTTCTAAAGAGTACACTTTTACAACATCTTATTTTGATTTAAAACCATTTCATTATCAGAGTGAAATCCTTGAAAAGTTAGAAGTTGAAAGAACAGTTCATAATAGATATAGAAATCTTTTAGTTGCCGCTACAGGAACTGGAAAAACAGTTATTTCTGCTTTTGATTATAAAAATTTTAGAAACAATAATCAATCATCAAAGTTACTTTTTGTCGCTCATAGAAAAGAAATTTTACAACAAGCAAAAGCAACTTTTCAAGGAATTTTAAAAGACAATAATTTCGGCGATTTATGGGTTGATGGAATGGAACCAAATTCAAATGAATATGTTTTTGCTTCGGTTCAAACTTTAAATAATCGACTTAGAGAAATTAAACTTTCACCAGAATATTACGAAAGACTTATCCCTTTTAACAATAACAACAAATTATTATATTTGCTAAAAAAAATAAATGGGAAATATAGGCAATTCGGAAAATGACCTTA
>JFJP01006011.1_pt1 | contig 10740 bp, 9 predicted proteins | sample 431651 | NCBI WGS metagenome assembly JFJP01 (sample SAMN02602958, study PRJNA72255) | Microbial mat metagenome, whole genome shotgun sequencing project. | biome: fresh water; feature: sink hole; material: water; isolation source: purple microbial (photo- and chemosynthetic) mats found in...
GGACTTGCGCGCTGTTGAGCACGTCAAGCGCCTGGTAGAAATTGGCGTTGATTCGCTCAAGATCGAAGGCCGCACCAAAAGCCCGTATTACGTGGCACGCACCGTGCAGACCTATCGGCGTGCCATTGACGATGCCGTGGCAGGGCGTGACCTTGACCCGGCGCTGCTGGGGCAACTCGAGGGCCTGGCCAACCGCGGCTACACCAGCGGCTTCTTCCAACGCCACACGCCCGAGGCCACGCAAAACTACCTGCGCGGCTATTCCGAGTCCGGTCGCAGCCTGTATGTGGGCGATGCACTGGCGTTTGATGCAGCGCGCGGACTGATGCAGGTGAATGTGCGCAACCGCTTTGCCGTGGGCGACTGGCTGGAGATCATCCACCCGGGCGGCAACAGCGACGTGCACCTGAGCGCCATGCAAAACGCCGAGGCTGCCGCTATCACCGTGGCTCCGGGCAGTGGCCACACGGTCTGGCTGCCGCTGCCTGCATCCGCCGTGGGTGCGTTTGTGGCGCGCTATGTCAACCCACCCGAGGGCACGCCCGGGTCCGTGGCTGAGCTTCCATGATATTTAATGGTTTTTTGGGCTCTAGCCTTTATAAATAAAGCGCTGACAGCTATATTTATGGAAGCGTTACAGATTTCACCGGACGAGGTGCAGCTCAGCGCCATCCGTGCCCAGGGCGCGGGTGGGCAAAACGTCAACAAAGTCTCCAGCGCCATCCATCTGCGCTTTGACATTGCCGCCAGCAGCCTGCCCGACGGCGTGAAAGCGCGTTTGCTGGCGCTGCGCGATGGCCGTATCACCCAAGACGGCGTGCTGGTCATCAAGGCGCAAAGCCACCGCACGCAAGAGTCCAACCGCTTTGATGCCATGTTGCGCCTGCAGGAACTGGTCAACAGCGTGGCGCAGCCACCCAAGAATCGCAAAGCCACCCAGCCCACCCGGGCCTCGCGCCAGCGCCTGCGCGAGGGCAAGCTGCAGCGCGCCAGCCTGAAGGCGCAGCGCGCGCGGGTGCGGCCAGATGCCTGAGCTGCAGCTTTGTGCTGGGCTGGCGCAATGGCGGCGCTGTCGGCGTGTTTTGTCGGGCGCTGGCGCTTGGTCAAACCAACGGCGCTGCGGCCGTCACTGGATTTGTAGCCACGGCGACCATCGAGCGGCGCCGATTTTGTGCTTGCAGGACGCCGGTGGACTTGATAATGATGCCAGGCACACCGGCGACACATGAATCAATACCATTTACAAGCAAGTCCAATGCAAGGCATTGGCAGTCGACTGCGGCGCTGGGCAACTTTTGGCCTGCTGCTGACCCTGATGCAGGTTTCTTGCCTGGCGCTGGCTGGTGCACCAGCGTCCGGGGTGGCACCGGCCGCTGCGGGTACCCGCGTGGTGACGTTTTGCGTGGACCCCGACTGGCCGCCGTTTGAGCAGATTGATGCGCAAGGCCGGCATGTGGGCATTGCCGCTGATTTGCTCAGGCTGGCGGCACAGCGCAGTGGCCTGAGCCTGCAACTGCTGGCCACCAAAGACTGGGACGAGAGCCTGGCTGCCTCGCAAGCCGGGCGCTGCGAGGTGCTGAGTTTTCTGAACCAAAGCCCCAAGCGCGATGCCTGGCTGCTGTTCACCGACCCGGTGCTGGTCGATGAAAACGTGCTGATCACGCGTGAAGAACACGCCTTTGTGTCCGACCTGGCCTCGCTGTCACAAGAGACCGTGGTGTTGCCCAAGGGCACCTCGATTGAAGAGCGCGTGCGCCACGACTACCCGAACCTGAAAGTGGTGCTGGTGGACAGCGAGGCCGAGGCGTTCAAGCGGGTGTCCGAGCGTCACGCCGACCTGACCATACGCTCGCTCATCGTTGCGGCCGAGACCATCAAGCGCCAGGGCTGGTTCAACCTGAAGATTGCCGGGCAGATCCCCAACTATGGCAACCAGTTGCGCATCGGCGTGCTCAAGTCGCAAGCCGCGTTGCGTGACCATCTCAATCTGGGCGTGGCCAGCATCACGCCGATTGAGCGGCAAAAAATCATTGACCAGCACATTGCCATCAAGGTGGTCGGTGTCGTCGATTACACCTTGCTCAAGTGGCTGGCAGCGATTTCTCTGGCCATCCTGCTCACCAGCGCGTACTGGATCAGGCGCTTGCACCAGATCAACGCCCAGCTGGAAAAACTGTCGCATACCGATGCGCTCACCGGCTTGCGCAATCGCACTGGGTTCGAGTCGTTGTACCAGCAGGAGTTGGCGCGCTCACGCCGGCAAAACCTGGCCTTGTCGGTGGTGTTGGTGGACATCGACTTTTTCAAGCGCATCAATGACGAGCGGGGTCATCCCGAGGGTGACCGGGTGCTGGCCGAGGTGGCCGTGCTGCTGCGCGAATCTGCGCGCCTGGGTGACCACATCATTCGCTGGGGCGGAGAAGAGTTCTTGCTGCTGTGCCCGGCAACCACGTCATTGCAGGCCGAGCGTCTGGCAGAGCGCCTGGTGCTGGCGGCGCGTGCGCGTGATTTCCGGCTGGGTCGCCCGTTGACGCTGAGTGCCGGGGTTGCCACCCTGGAGGTGCAGGACGTGCCTGGCCAGATATTTGCGCGAGTGGATGCGGCGCTGTACCAGGCCAAAACCCAGGGGCGCGACCAGGTCGTGGTGGCGCAGCAGTCAAAGGCAGTCTGATGGCGATGATTCAATGGTTTCCCGGCCACATGCACCTGACGCAAAAGGCCATTACCGAGCGCATCAAAAATATCGACGTGGTGATTGAACTGCTTGATGCGCGCCTGCCGGGGTCAAGCGCCAACCCGATGCTGGCCAAACTGACCCATGGCAAGCCGGCCTTGAAGGTCTTGAACAAGCAGGATCTGGCCGACCCGGAGCGCACGGCGCTCTGGCTGGCGCATTACAACGCCTTGCCTGACACCCGCGCCATGGCGCTTGATGCCAGCATGGCGGCACCCGCCAAAGCGCTGATTGCGGCCTGCCACGCCCTGGCACCGCAGCGGGGCGGCATGACCAAGCCGATGCGGGTGCTGGTCTGCGGCATTCCCAATGTGGGCAAATCCACGCTGATCAACACCCTGGCAGGCAAACGCGCTGCCAAAACGGGTGACGAAGCCGGCGTCACCAAGCTGGAGCAACGCATTGCGCTGGCCCCCGACTTTTATCTGTATGACACGCCGGGCATGTTGTGGCCGCGCATCATTGTGGCCAAGAGCGGCTACAACCTGGCCGCCAGCGGGGCGGTGGGTCGCAATGCGTTCGATGAGCAAGAGGTGGCGCTGGAACTGCTCGATACCTTGCGCCAGCATTACCCGGACCGGCTGCAGGCGCGCTTTGGTATCGACGGCGTGGCGGGTATGACCGACGAGGCGCTACTGGAAGCGATTGGCCGCAAGCGCGGTGCCTTGCAGGGCGGCAGCCAGGTGAATTTGCAAAAGGCTGCCGAAATTGCGATATTTGATTTTCGGGCGGCGGTGATGGGCCGCATCACGCTGGAAACGCCCGATGAATTTGCGCAGTGGCTGGCCGCCGGGCAGACGCTCGATGCGCAACGGCAGCTCAAAAAAGACGCCATTGAGCAAGACCGCAAGGTTCGCTTCAAGCAAGTGCCACGCCCAGACAAGCGTGGCTGAGGTCGGCCAACGAATGACACAGATGCGGTTTGCCCAGCGCGGTGAAAGCTCCCATGGTTTTTGGCTTGCATCACGGGGAGACTGAAAATTATAATAAATTGGCCTCTAGCCCTTATTTGCATTGTGCTAGTAGCTATAAAATAAATAGTATATGTTGGAATGAAAGTTGGATAGGAAAAATATGAGTGCATTGAATTTGCCGGTTTCTCCGGACCGAAATGACCCCCAGCCGCTGGTGATTTACCACGGCCGAAATTGTCCTGACGGTTTTGCCTCGGCGCTGGCTGCCTGGCTGTTTTACGCGGGCCAGGCCGAGTTTCTGGCGCTGGACCACGGTGACATTTGCTCGGTGAATGACTTGCCGGCGCTGGCTGGGCGAGCCGTCTATATTCTGGATTTTTCGTTTTCCGAGCGTATCCTGCGCGACATCGATGAGCGCGCCGCCAAACTTGTGCTGCTCGACCATCATCTGAGTGCCGCGGAGCAGCTCGATGGTTTTCGCTGCCGCCACGGCATGGTCCACTTCGACATGCGCAAGTCGGGTGCGCGGCTGGCGTGGGAGTTTTTCCAACCCGGTCGGCCATTGCCTGATCTGGTGCGGTTTGTCGAAGACCGCGACATCTGGGTTTGGCAATACCCCGAGAGCGCAGGCTTTTTGGCAGCGCTGGACATGGAGCCGTTTGACTTTGCGCGTTGGCATGCCGTTGCTGGCATGGACGCTGCGCAACAGGCGGCCTACATCGAGCGCGGCCGTGCCATGGATGCCAAGTTCAACAAACTGGCCGCGCACATGGCCGAGGCCGCGCAAGCGGTCACTTTCAACGGGATTGCCGGGCTGATGGTCAACGCGCCGGGTGTTTTTCACAGCCAGGTGGGTGACTTGCTGAGTCAGCAGTCCGGCACATTCGCGCTGCTGTGGTCGGTTGACAAAACCGGTGTGGTCAAGTGCGGCTTGCGCTCGCAGCGCCATTTCAGTTGCATCGCGCTGGCGCAAAGCATGGGCGGTGGTGGACATGCCCAGGCGTGCGGCTTCAAGATGGCACACCAGCGTCTGCCCGAGTTGCTTGGGGGTTGCTTGAACGCCTGAAAGCGGCGGCCTAGAATTAAAAATCACCGCTCCACCCCAAACTGCCATGACCCCCCTTCTGTTTCGCCGACTGCTCATAGCGCTGCTGGTGCTGGCTTTGTTGGGCACCGGCTTGTGGTGGGTCAATCGGCCCAAGCCCATTGCGGTGGTGTGGAAGGAAATCGACCGTGGCAAGGTCGAGTCCAGCATTGCCAACACCCGCGCTGGCACGGTTGAGGCGTGTATGCGCACCCGGCTCTCAGCCACCATGGGGGGGCGCATTGAGGTGCTGGCGGTCAGGGAGGGTGACCATGTCAAAAAAGGCCAGTTGCTGATCAAGCTGTGGAACGACGACCAGCAGGCGCAAAGTGCACTGGCCCAGACGCAGGTGGCGGTGGCGCGCAGCCGGATCGTGGAAGCCTGCACGCTGGCCGCCAACGCTGAGAGCGAGGCCGCACGCCAGACCGCGCTACGGGCCCAGGGTTTTGTGTCAAACGCCCGTGAAGAGCAGGCGCGTGCCGAGGCACAGGCCCGGCGTGCCAGTTGCGACACTGCCCGTGCCGATGTGACGCAGGCACTGGCCCGCGTCAAGGCCAGCCGGGTCGAACAAAGCCGCACCGTGCTGTATGCGCCGTTTGCCGGCACGGTGGCCAAGATTGTGGGCGAGGTGGGTGAATATGCCACGCCGTCGCCGCCAGGCGTGCCCACCCCGCCGGCGATTGACCTGATTGACGACAGCTGCCTGTACATCAAGGCGCCAATGGATGAGGTGGACGCGCCAAAAATAACACCCGGCCAGGGGGTGCGCATCAGTTTTGATGCCTTGCCCGGCCAGTCGTTTGCTGGCCATGTGCGGCGTGTCGCACCGTATGTGTCGGCGGTGGAAAAACAGGCGCGCACGGTGGATATTGAAGCCGTGCTGGACCCCGGTGGTGCCAACCCGAAGCTGCTGGTGGGCTACAGCGCCAATGTGGAGGTGATTCTGGCGCTGCGATCGGATGTGTTGCGGGTGCCCACCTCGGCCCTGCAAGAGGGTGCGGGGGTGCTGGTGGTTGCAACCGATGGAAAGCTGCAAAGCCGGCAGATCAAGCCCGGCCTGGCCAACTGGGAGTACACCGAAGTGCTGGATGGGCTGCAACTGGGCGAGCGGGTGGTGACCTCGCTGGAGCGTGAAGGCGTCAAACCCGGAGCCAGCGTGGTGGCCGATGAAAAACCCAAGCCATGACGCCTGCGCAAATCGAGCTGTGCGGCATTGAGCGGGTGTTTCACCTGGGTGACTCCGAGGTGCATGCGCTGCGGCAACTTGACTTGCGTATTGCCGCTGGCGAGTATCTGGCGGTGATGGGGCCATCGGGCTCGGGCAAATCGACACTGTTGAATCTGCTGGGTTTGCTGGACCGGCCCAATGCCGGTGTCTATCGGCTGGAGGGGCGTGACGTGATCACCTTGTCGAGCGACGAGCAGGCCCGCGTGCGCAGCCAGCGAATTGGCTTTGTGTTCCAGAGCTTTCACCTGGTGCCGCGCCTCAGCGCTGCCGAAAACATTGCGCTGCCAATGATGCTGGCTGGGTTGGGCCGTGCCGAGCGTGGCGCGCGCGTGGCGCAGGCGCTCAAGGACTACGGCCTGGAAAACCGTGCTGATCACCGACCCGATGAACTGTCAGGCGGGCAACGCCAGCGCGTGGCGATTGCGCGCGCGACCGTCATGCAGCCGGCGATGATCCTTGCCGATGAGCCCACCGGCAACCTCGACCGCAGCACGGGCGAAGAAGTGGTGCGGCTGCTGGAAACCCTCAACGCCCGCGGTGTGACGCTGATCATGGTCACCCACGATGCCAGCCTGGGTGCGCGTGCCCGGCGCCAGCTGCTGATGGAAGACGGTGTGCTCAAGCATGATTCGGCCAACCTGGCATGCGCAGCCCTGACCTGATCCGCTTTGCCCGCGATGCTGCGGCTGGTAACCCGTTGCGCGCGGCGTTGCTGGTGCTGGCCATGGCGATTGGGGTGGCAGCGGTGGTGGTGCTGACCGCGCTGGGCGACGGTGCGCGCCGCTATGTGATGAACGAGTTTGCCTCACTGGGCAGCAATTTGGTGATTGTGTTGCCCGGGCGCTCGCAAACCGGTGGCTTCAACCCTGGCAATGCCATCACCAGCACGCCGCGTGACCTGACCCTTGCCGACGCGCAGGCGCTGCTGCGGGCCAGGGGCGTGCGACAAGTAGCTCCCATCATCATTGGTACTTCCGAGATCAGCGTGGGCGGCAAGCTGCGCGAGGTAATGGTGGCGGGCACCACCGCCAGCTATGTGTTGCTGCGCCAGTTGTCACTGTCGCAGGGTCGCTTTCTGGCCGAGGGCGACTGGGTGAGCGGCGCGGCCGAGGTGGTGCTGGGTGCCAAAGTGCGCGATGAACTGTTTGGTGCTTCGCCTGCGCTGGGTCAACGGGTGCGGGTTGGCGACCGGCGTTTTCGGGTGGTGGGCGTGCTGGCGGGCAGCGGACAGGGGCTGGGCATGAATGCCGATGAGCTGGTGCTGCTGCCGGTGGCCCAGGCGCAGGCCATGTTCAACAGCAGCACCCTGTTTCGCATCCTGGTCGAGGCCAGCAGCCGCGAGGCGATCGAGCCGGTCAAGGCACAGGTTACCAGCATCCTCAAGCTTCGCCACGACGGTGAGCAGGATGTCACCGTCATCACTCAGGATGCGGTGCTGGCCACGTTTGACCGCCTGCTGGGCACGCTGACGCTGGGCGTGGCCGGTATTGCGGCCATCAGCCTGGCGGTGGCCGGTATTCTGGTGATGAACGTGATGCTGGTGTCGGTGGCGCAGCGCACGGCTGAGATTGGCTTGCTCAAGGCACTCGGCGCCAGCGGTGGCACCATCAGGATGCTGTTTCTGGTCGAGGCCAGCTTGTTGTCGCTGGCCGGTGCGGTGCTGGGCTATCTGCTGGGGCAGTTGGGTGCGGCGCTGATTCGTCAGTTGTATCCGACGTTTCCAGCGTACCCGCCTGACTGGGCCGTGCTGGCCGGGCTGGCCACCGCGCTGGTCACCGGCGTATTGTTTGGCGTGCTGCCGGCGCGCCGGGCCGCGTTGCTGGACCCGGTGCAGGCGCTGTCCAAACGCTGAAGGGTCGGGGGGCTGCAGCATGTTGTTTTCTGATGCACTCTGGCTATCACTGCGCGCGGTGACGGCGCAGCGGCTGCGCAGCGCGCTCACGCTGCTGGGCATCGCGGTGGGGATTGCGGCGGTGATCTTGCTGACCTCGATCGGCGAGGGCATTCACCGCTTTGTGCTGGCTGAATTTACCCAGTTTGGTACCAACATTGCCAGTATTTCACCGGGCAAGGTCAGCACCTCGGGCCCGGCACCCACCGGTATCCCCACCTCGGTGCGTCCGCTCACCCTCGACGATGCGCGGGCGCTGGCGCAGTTGCCGCATGTCACAGCGCTGACCGCCACCGTGTGGGGCAATACCGAGGTCAGTGCCAATGGCCGGTTGCGCCGCACCACGGTCAACGGGGTTGGTGCGGGCATGACCGAGGTGTACCGCATCAAGGTCAAGACCGGCCAGTTTTTGCCACCGGAGAGCCTGGAAAATGCACGCGCCCTGATCGTGCTCGGGGCCAAGCTCAAGGAAGAGCTGTTTGGCAGTGCCAACCCGCTGGGCGCGCGCGTGCGGGTGGGCAACCTGCAGTTTCGCGTGGTGGGCGTGCTGGAGGCCAAAGGGCAGTTTCTGGGGGTTGATCTGGATGATGCCGCTTACATTCCGACGGCGCGGGCGCTGGAACTGTATAACCGCGACGGCCTGATGAAAATCGACCTGGCTTACGAAGAGGGCGTGCCGGCGGCGCGGGTGGTGGCCCTGGTCAAGGCGCGCCTGGGCGCCCGCCACGGTCGCGAAGATTTCACCCTGACCACGCAGGAAGACATGCTACGCACGCTGTCAAAAATCCTTGACATCCTGACCATGGCGGTGGCGGCGCTGGGCAGCATTTCGCTGCTGGTGGGCGGGGTCGGCATTGTCACCATCATGACCATTGCGGTGAGTGAGCGCACCGCTGAGATTGGTCTGCTGGTGGCGCTGGGGGCACCGCGCCGCAGCGTTTTGTGGCTGTTTCTGGGCGAAGCGGTGGCCCTGTCGGCGCTGGGCGGATGCCTCGGGCTGGCGTTGGGTATGGGGCTGGCGCAGCTGATTCACCTGGGTGTGCCGGGCTTGCCGGTTCACACCCCCATCACCTTTGTGGTGCTGGCCGAAGCCGTTGCCGTGCTGATCGGTCTGTTGGCCGGTGTGCTACCCGCCAGCCGCGCCGCCCGGCTCGACCCGGTGCAGGCGCTGCGCGCGGAGTAAAGCGCTGTCAAGGCGCTCAGGCCGGATCGACACCCAGCAATTGCGCCAGCGGGGCGGTTGCCAGGGCACCGCTGTTGCTGACGATCTCGCCGGTGCGACGGTTTTTGGCCAGGATGAACGGCACCGAATCAACCCCCAGGCTGGTTAGCAGATCGGTGTTGGCCTTGATGGCCTTCAGCAAATCAGGCGCAATATCGGCGGATGCCGCCATGCCACCCGTGCCCGCCAGCAGCGACTTTTCGTGCGCTGTCATGGCCTCGACCGGATTGCCAGCGCCAAGCAGGGCAGCCGCCTGCGCCAGGCTTTTGCCGCTGTTGAAGGCGATCGGTACCCAGACAAATTTGACCTTGTTGTGCAGCGGCAGCGAGGCCTGCCACAAATGGCCGCAGTGTGGGCACTGTGGGTCAAACAGCACATACACCGGCTGTGCGCTCATCAGGGCACCCACCGTAAAACCTTTGGCGCTGGCCGCCACGGTGTCGTAGCTGGAACTGCTGACCACCGGGGCCGCTGCAGCAGCAGCGGGCACAGGCGGTACGTCGTTCTTTGAGCAGGCGGTCAACCCAAGGGTCAGGGCGGCAAGCAGGGTATAGGTCAGGGCAGTGGCTTTCAACGGAAATCCTTTGGGCAAATGGTTGATCGCCGGTATTTTCGCAGCGATCAACGCCCCGTGCCGCGTTGGGGTCAGCCGCTGATGGCCGCCTGCGCCGCCGCCAGTCGGGCAATTGGCACGCGATACGGCGAACAGCTCACGTAGTCAAGACCGGCGCGGTGGAAAAATGCCACTGAAGCCGGGTCGCCGCCGTGCTCGCCGCACACGCCCACCTCAATGTCGGCGCGCACGCTGCGGCCTTTTTGCACCGCCATCTGCACCAGCAAGCCAACGCCGGTCTGGTCGATGCTGCGAAACGGGTCGTGCTCGTAGATGCCATGCTTGAGGTAGTCAGGCAAAAACTTGGCCGAATCGTCGCGCGAGAAGCCCAGCGTCATCTGCGTCAGGTCGTTGGTGCCAAAAGAGAAGAATTCGGCGACCTTGCCAATGCTCTCGGCCACCAGTGCGGCGCGCGGGGTTTCGATCATGGTGCCCAGCAGATACGGCAGGGTCTGACCGCGCTCCGTGAACACGGTTTGTCCGGTGCGCCGAATCACCTCGGCTTGCAGGTTGAATTCGCGCGCCGTGCCGACCAGCGGCACCATGATTTCGGCCTTGACCCGAATGCCCTTGGCCTGCATGTTCAAGGCCGCCTCAAACACCGCGCGTGCCTGCATCTCGGTGATTTCCGGATAGCTGATGCCCAGGCGGCAGCCACGGTGGCCCATCATCGGGTTGAACTCGTGCAACTCTTCCACCCGCATCTTGATCTTGCCCAGCGACACCTGCATGTCGGCGGCCATCAGGCGCTGGTTGGCATCGTCATGCGGCAAGAACTCGTGCAGCGGTGGGTCCAGCAGACGGATGGTTACCGGTAAACCATCCATGGCTTCAAAAAGTCCTTCAAAATCACCACGCTGAATCGGCAGCAGCTTGGTGAGTGCCTTGCGGCGGTCAGTTTCGGTGTCGGCCAGAATCATTTCACGCACCGCCATGATGCGCTCGCCTTCAAAAAACATGTGCTCGGTGCGGCACAGGCCAATGCCAGTGGCACCAAAGCTGCGCGCCATGCGGGCTTCTTCCGGGGTGTCTGCATTGGTGCGCACTTCCATGC
>JFJP01006232.1_pt1 | contig 10740 bp, 10 predicted proteins | sample 431651 | NCBI WGS metagenome assembly JFJP01 (sample SAMN02602958, study PRJNA72255) | Microbial mat metagenome, whole genome shotgun sequencing project. | biome: fresh water; feature: sink hole; material: water; isolation source: purple microbial (photo- and chemosynthetic) mats found in...
TGACCTGCACCATCAATGCCTGGCCTTCAAAAATCTGCTTTTCAATCGGAACTGCTGAGCCCGCCCCTTTGGCCGAATGCGGTGCTTCGCCGTCGGCCTGCCGGTGCCAGACGTCTGCCACGTGCAGAAAAGCCGCACGCTCCAGCCCAATGTCGATAAAGGCGGACTGCATCCCCGGCAGAACACGCGCCACCTTTCCCAGGTAGATATTGCCCACCAGCCCACGCTCCAGCGAGCGCTCCACGTGCAGTTCCTGCACCGAGCCACTTTCCACCACGGCAACACGTGTTTCGTGTGGCGTCCAGTTGATCAGGATGTCTTGCTGCATGGCGTAAAGCCTATTTCCTGGAGCGCCTGTGCGGTTTCAAAAAGTGGGAGTCCCATAATGCCTGTAACTACCGCTGATATGGGCAATGAAAGCCGCAGCACCGCCCTGCACCGCATAGGCCCCGGCCTTGCCCATTGGCTCACCGCTGGCGGCATAGGCTTCAATCTGTTTGCGGCTCATGGCAGCAAACCGCACGCGGGATGTGCTCAGCGTCACTAGCTCCTTGGGGCCCCAGCCGATGGCCACGGCGGTCAGTACCTGGTGGGTGTGCCCTGCCAACTCCTGCAACATGCGGCAAGCATCCCGAGCATCCACCGGTTTGCCATAAATCGTTCGTCCCAAGGCCACGGTGGTGTCTGCGCACAGCACCGGCGCATCGGGCAAACCACGCTTCTTCAAACGCTGCAACGCGGCTCCAAGCTTGAGTGCGGTCACGCGCTGCACATAGCGTCTGGGCGCCTCGTTGGGCAGCATCACCTCCAGCGCCTCCGAATCTTCATCCGCATCGGCCAGCAGCAATTCGTGTCGCACACCCAACTGGTCCAGCAATTGGCTGCGCCGAGGACTCTGCGACGCGAGATAGATAGACCCAATAGATTTCATTCGCGATGGTACGGATGGTTGGCGTTGATCGACCAGGCGCGGTACAGCTGCTCAATCAGCAACACACGGGCAAAAGCATGTGGCAGGGTCAGGTCCGACAGGCGGATGCGCTCATGCGCCGCTTGCCGAAACGCCGGGTCCAGCCCGTCGGGTCCGCCAATAACCAGCGCCACATCGTCGCCTGAGAGTTGCCAATCGTTGAGCTTGCCGGCCAAAGCGGCGGTGGTCAGTGCCGTGCCCCGTTCATCCAGCGCAACGATCCGGGCCCCTCGGGGAATGGCGGCTTCAATGCGGGCACGTTCGGCTGCGTAGAGTGTATCCAGCGTCTTCGATCCGCGTGGCTCGGTCTTGACGGCCTTGAGCTCCACGCTGAGCTCGCGCGGAAACCGCTTGGCGTAATCCGTCCAGGCCGTTTGCGCCCAATCCGGCACGCGTTGGCCAACGGCAACGATGACCAGGCGCACAGGAGTTTCAGGCCTTGCGAGGCGCGGGCTTCCTGGCAGCCGGTTTGCGTGCCACGGCCTTGGCAGCCACCTTGGTGGTCGTTCGTACAGGCGCCTTCACGACAACGGTCTTGGCCGCCACCTTCACCGGCGCGGCCTTCTTTACTGGTGCCTTGGGCGCAACGGCCTTGGCGGCAGGGCTCCTGGAGGCAAGTTTCTTCAAGGGCGCTTTCGTCCCCGCCTTCGCTACCTCGGCCTTCTTCAACTGGGCCTTGGACGGGAACGCCTCCTGCACCCCTTTCTTGGCGGCATTGGATCGGCGCAAACTAGGTTCACCCTTGGGCGCCGCTTTGGCTGCCTTGGGCGGCTCTACAGCCACCGCAGCGGGCTTGACCGCACCCAACTTCAGCCGCACCGGCTTTTCGCCCCACAGCTCTTCCAGGTGGTAGTACTGGCGGTAGGTCGGTTGCATGATGTGCACCACGGCCTGACCGCAGTCCACAATGATCCATTCACCATTGGCCTCGCCTTCGACCCGCGGCTTGGCAAACCCGGCATCGCGCACCGCATCTCGCACGCTGGACGCCAGTGCCTTGGTCTGCCTGTTGGAGGTGCCGGACGCCACGATGACCCGTTCAAACAAGGCCGACAGGTGCTCGGTATCAAACACCTGGATGTCTTGCGCCTTGACATCTTCTAGGCCATCCACAATGGCCCTCTGGAGTTTCTGAACGTCTTTTTTTACGGCGGTGGTAGTAGTCATCAGGCAGATTGATAGAGGTGATGGAGGGCAATATAACGCGCAACCGGTTCAAAAACCAGAGGCACGACACTTTGGTGGAGGGCCAATCGATGCCGCAGGTCCGTCGCGTTGACGTCCATGGGCGGCATTACAAGGCGCTGAAACGGGGCAGGCAGATTGTTTGATGTATCAAATCGGCCTGTAGCGCCCGCGGGAAAAGCGCGACCAGCTACACAAATTATAGCAATCTTGAGAATGTCATCGGCTCTGTGCCAGGTGGCCAGCGCATCGGCCTGATCCTGACCAATGATCAGGAACAATTGGGCAGCCCGGTACTGCTGTTGCAGTTCCAGCAAAGTGTCGATGGTGAAAGTTGGCCCTGCGCGTTCAATTTCTCGCGGATCCACCACCACACCTCGCATACCCGCAAAGGCCAGCCGGGTCATTTCCAGCCGGTGCTCGGCGGCGGTCAAGGCGCGTGTTTTGTGCCAAGCCTGCCCGGTCGGGATCACATGCAACCGGTCCAGTTGCAGTTGCTCCAGCGCGGTTTGTGCCAGTGCTTGGTGCGCCACATGCGGCGGGTCAAAGGCACCACCAAAAATGCCGATCCGCAACGCTGCGCTGCTGTGCAAACTCAAATCCAGTCCCGACGGACCAGAAACTTCTGGTACAGCGCCTCTTCGGCAGATCCAGGCTCGGGCTTGCTTTGGTACGACCAACTCACCAGCGGAGGCATGGAGAGCAAAATCGACTCGGTGCGTCCACCGGACTGCAAGCCAAAATGGGTGCCACGGTCCCACACCAGGTTGAATTCGACATAGCGGCCCCGCCGATACAACTGGAAGGCACGCTCGCGCTCGCCATAGGCATCGTCCTTGCGGCGCTGCACGATGGGCATGTAGGCTTTCAGGAACGCATCCCCCACCGCCTGCATCAGCGCAAAACCATTGTCAAACCCACCTTCGGAAAAATCGTCGTAAAAAATACCGCCCGCGCCGCGCTGCTCATTGCGGTGCTTGAGGAAGAGGTACTCGTCGCACCACTGCTTGAAGCGCGGGTATTTGTCGGCACCAAACGGCTTTACGGCATCGCGGCACACCGTATGGAAGTGGCGTGCGTCCTCTTCATGCCCATAGTACGGCGTCAGATCCATGCCGCCGCCAAACCAGCACACCGGTGCCTGCCCCGGGTGCGCTGCCGAGAGCATGCGCACATTCATGTGCACGGTCGGCACCATCGGGCTGCGCGGGTGAAACACCAGCGACACGCCCAGCGCCTCAAACGGCGCACCGGCCAGTTCCGGGCGGTGCTGGGTGGCTGACGGAGGCAGCGCCGGGCCGCGGACATGCGAAAACCCGCAACCGGCACGCTCAAACACCGCGCCACCCTCCAGAATGCGGGTCACGCCGTTACCCTGCAGCATTTCGCCCGGCGATTTTTCCCACGCGTCTACTACGAAACTGCCCCCATCAATGTCGACCACAGCCTGGGTAATGCGTAGTTGCAAAGCCTGTAAATAGTCGCGCGCTGCTTGAGTGGTGCTGGAAGCTGGTTGGGTCATGGATATCAAACTGTAAAGAGTGTTCAGCCTTTGGCGGCGCGGTGGCCGATATCGGTGCGGTATTGCATACCGTCAAAGGCAATGCCCTGCAGGCTCTGGTACACCCGCTGCTGCACCTGGCGTACGTTGTCGCCCAAAGCAGTCACGCACAGCACGCGCCCACCCGAGGTCTGCAACTGTCCGTCCACCAGGGCCGTGCCAGCGTGGAACACCATCGCATCGTCCGACTCCTTGGGCAAGCCGGACATGGCATCGCCCTTGCGTGGCGTGGCGGGGTAACCTTGGGCTGCCATGACCACACCCAACGCGACTCGACGGTCCCACTCGAGTTCCAGGCTCTCAAAACTACCGCCGCTTGTGCCTTCCGTCGCCGATAGAAGCACATCCAGAAAATCAGTCTTGAGCCGCATCAGGATGGGCTGCGTTTCCGGGTCGCCCATGCGGCAGTTGAACTCCAGCGTTTTGACCTGGCCTTCTCGGTCAATCATCAGCCCGGCATACAGAAAACCGGTGTAGGGAATGCCATCCTTTTCCATGCCCTTGAGCGTGGGCAGGATGATCTCGCGCATGGCACGTGCGTGCACTTGCGGAGTGACCACGGGCGCCGGGGAATAGGCGCCCATGCCCCCGGTATTGGGTCCGTTGTCACCGTCCTGCAGGCGCTTGTGGTCCTGACTGGTCGCCAGTGGCACCACATTGCGGCCGTCGCACATCACCATGAAACTGGCCTCTTCGCCTTCCAGAAATTCCTCAATCACCACCCGCGCACCGCCTTCGTTGTGCGCCACGCCCAGCGTGTTGTCCACCAGCATAAAGTCAATGGCCGCGTGTGCTTCCTCCAGCGTCATGGCCACCACCACGCCCTTGCCGGCTGCGAGGCCATCGGCCTTGACGACGATCGGCACACCCATCTGGTTCACGTAGGTGTGTGCCGTTGCCGGGTCAGAGAACGTGGCGTATTCAGCCGTAGGAATGCCGTGGCGGCGCATGAAGGCCTTGGAAAAAGCCTTGGAACTCTCCAGTTGGGCGGCCGCTTTGGTCGGCCCAAAAATGCGCAGGCTGCGCTGGCGAAACTCGTCGACCACGCCCGCAGCCAGCGGCCCCTCCGGCCCGACCAGCGTCAGGCCGATCTTGTTCTCCTGCGCCCACTGGCGCAGTTGGACCACGTCGGTGATTGGCAGGTTGTGCAGTCGCGGATCCAGTGCCGTGCCGCCGTTGCCTGGGGCGACGTACACCATTTGTACCTTGGGCGACTGGGCCAGCTTCCAGGCCATGGCGTGTTCGCGCCCGCCCCCGCCAATGACAAGGACTTTCATAGCTGTGCGTTGTGGTAAATCTCCTGGGTGTCGTCCAGGTCTTCCAGCACATCGAGCAGCTTTTGCATGCGCTGCGCATCGTCTTCCGACAATTCAATGGTGTTCTCAGGCCGCATGGTGACGCCCGCCTCATCGGCCACCAGACCCGCCGCCTCCAGCGCCTGCTTCACGGCTTCGAAATCGGCATCCGTTGTCAGCACCTCGATGGCACCATCTTCGTCGGCAATGACGTCCTGGGCGCCGGCCTCCAGCGCCACTTCCATGACCTTGTCTTCGCTGGTGCCGGGCGCAAAAATCAGCTGCCCGCAGTGCTTGAACTGGAACACCACGGAACCTTCAGTACCCATATTGCCGCCATGCTTGCTAAAGGCGTGGCGCACTTCGGCCACCGTGCGCACCCGGTTGTCGGTCATCGTGTCGACCACAATCGCCGCGCCGCCGATGCCATAGCCCTCGTAGCGGATTTCCTCGTAACTCACCCCTTCGGCGTTGCCAGTGGCCTTGTCGATGTTGTACTTGACGCGGTCGGCCGGCATGTTCGCGGCCTTGGCCTTGTCCACGGCCAGGCGCAGGCGCGGGTTGGCGCTCAGGTCACCGCCACCAGCACGGGCTGACACCGTGATTTCCCGGATGATGCGGGTCCAGATCTTGCCGCGCTTCTCGTCCTGGCGCCCCTTGCGATGCTGAATATTGGCCCATTTGCTGTGTCCTGCCACGGGAAATCCTTTAAAAATTCGTTACGCTACTGGGTTGATTGTACTTTTTGAGGGTTCCATGGCAGCAACGAACGAAGCAGGCATTCTGATTGGCCAACGCCAGCAAGGCAGCGCATCCGTGCAATGTTTTCTGCGACCGGACAAAGCCAACCGCCACGGCCTGATCACCGGCGCCACCGGCACCGGCAAGACCATCACCCTGCAGACCCTGGCCGAAGGATTCTCCCGCCTGGGCGTTCCGGTGTTCATGGCCGACATCAAGGGCGACCTCACCGGCATTGCCCAGGCCGGAAAATCCACAGAGAAACTGGCCAAAGTGCTTGCGGAACGTGCGCTACCAGCTCCTGAATTTATAGCGTTTCCGACCACACTGTGGGATGTTTTTGGCGAGCAGGGCCACCCGGTGCGCGCCACGATTAGCGACCTGGGGCCGCTGCTGCTCGCGCGCATGCTCAATCTGAACGAAACCCAGGCCGGCGTGCTGCAACTGGTGTTCAAAATCGCCGACGACGATGGCCTGCTGCTGCTGGACCTGAAAGATCTGCGCGCCATGTGCCAGCACGTAGGCGACAACGCCAGCAGCTACACCACCGAATACGGCAACATCAGCGCCGCCAGCATTGGCGCCATCCAGCGCGGGCTGATGCAGATCGAGGGTCAGGGTGGCGAGAAGTTCTTTGGCGAGCCGATGCTCAATATTGCCGACTTCATGCAGACCGTAGACGTTGCCCCCCAGGTGCCTGCGGCACCGGCCCCCCACGGGGGCGCTGCGCCATCTTGGGGCGGCCCGGCGATGTCGCAAGGGTTTGGTGTCGTCAACGTGCTGGCCGCCGACAAGTTGATGAACTCGCCGCGCCTGTACGCCACCTTCCTGCTGTGGATGCTCAGCGAGTTGTTTGAAACACTGCCCGAGGTGGGCGACCTCGACAAGCCCAAGATGGTGTTTTTCTTTGATGAAGCCCACCTGCTCTTCAACGATGCGCCCAAGGTACTGATTGAGCGCATCGAACTGGTAGTGCGCCTGGTGCGCTCCAAGGGCGTTGGCGTCTACTTTGTCACGCAAAACCCGCTGGACATTCCTGACACAGTGCTGGCCCAATTGGGCAACCGGGTACAGCACGCCCTGCGCGCGTTCACCCCGCGCGACCAAAAGGCGGTCAAGTCAGCGGCCGAGACCATGCGTGCCAACCCGGGGCTGGACATTGGCACCGTCATCACCGAACTTGGCGTGGGCGAAGCGCTGGTGAGCCTGCTCGACGAAAAAGGCCGCCCCACAATTACCGAAAGGGTTTACGTGCTGCCACCGTCCAGCCAGATCGGCCCCATCACGGCGCAGCAGCGCCAGGCCTTGCTGGAATCGTCCATCGTTGCGGGTGTCTATGAAAAAGTGGTGGACCGCGAATCCGCCTTTGAAGCCATCAAGGGGCGCACGCAGCAAAAACTCTCGCCATCGGCCACCCCAGCGACGGGGCAGGCTCCGGCCCGAACCGGCGGCGCCCCGGCAGCCGAGCCGCCGGCAGCACCTGAACGTGGCATTCTTGATGGCCTGGGTGACCTGATGGGCGGCGGCGCGCGGCGCACGCGTGCCAGTGCGGGAGAGCAGATGATCAAAAGCGCCGCCAGTTCCATCGGCCGTGAAGTCGGTCGTCAGATCATTCGCGGTGTGCTGGGAAGTATTTTTGGCGGATCGCGGCGGTAACGCGGACACCGCCCGCCCCCGGGGCAGTCAGCCTTTTGGGGTGGAATCGGGCCATAGCGCTTGTGGAGTATGCGTAGAATGCTCCTGATTTGGTAGCATTTTGGGCTGCCAGCCGAGTATCCGGCAATACCTTGAACAGGAGTGTGATGAGCGCATCCAATTCGGCTCCGGCCTACGGCAAGCTGACCCCGGTAGTGGGGAAGGCAACCACGCCCCGCAAACTGCGCTGGCTGATGGTCTCCACCCTGGTCGGCGCCAATGTGCTGATGGGCCTGCTCTGCGCAGACTCCCTGTACCAAAGCAAACAACTGCACGAGAAAGCGGCCCAGAGCCTGACGCAGAACATTGCTGCTGCGCTCGATCTCAATATCTCCAAAGATGTGCAGAAAGTGGATCTCGCCCTGCGTTCGGTGGTGGACGAGCTTGAGCATCAACTGACCTCCGGCTCTATCCATACAGCGCATTCCAACACTTTCCTTGCAACACTCGAGCAAAGGCTGCCGGAGATCGAGGCCATACGTGTAGCGCGCGCTGATGGCATGGTCATACTTGGTAAGGGCTTTGACGCACAGAATCCCGTGAGTTGGGCTGATCGACCATCCTTCATCCATTTGCGCGACAACCCTGGTGCCGGGATTCAGATATTTGGCCCGATCATGGGCCGTGTCTCCAAGCAACACGTGATCGGTTTTTTGCGGCGCTACAACCATCCGGATGGCAGTTTTGCCGGCGTGGTGTCAGCGCCCATCGCGATTGACCATTTCACCGCGCTCCTGTTCCAGTTTGACGTGGGACCCAGCGGCACCCTGATCCTGCGCGACAGTGACCTGGGGCTGATTTCCCGCGTGCCTGCACGGCCCAACCATCCCTCTGGCCTGATTGGCAACCAGGTCGTTTCCAAAGACTTTCGCGCAGTATTTGACACTGGCGCCGTCGCGGCCACCAGTGTCACGGCAGCAAGCCCCGATGGCTACAGGCGCATTCTTACTTTTCGCCGTCTGAACGCAATCCCGATTGTGGTCATTGCCGCCACAGCACAGCAGGACTATCTGGCGAGCTGGATGAGTGAGCTCTACCGCACGCTAGCGATTGCGGGTGGATTTCTGGTGCTGTCCTTCCTGATGGGCGCTTACCTGCTGCGCGTGATGCGCTTGAATGACAACCATGCACAACAAGTCCATGACGGAAAAACATTCCTTACCAATATCCTGGACTCCCTGACCGATCACATCGTGGTGATCAACACCGCAGGCGTCATCACTGCCGTGAATGCTTCCTGGCGCAGGTTTGCGCAGGTCAATGACGCGCCTGACGACGCGCTGGTATCCGTAGGCGCCAACTACCTCGAAGTCTGTTCGTGCGTGGTCGATGTACAACACACCCATGACGCAATGAGCGTTCACGATGGGATCAAAGCCGTACTTGAGGGCAACCTCAAAGGCTTCCAGCTGGAGTACGCCTGCCACTCCCCCACCGAGCAGCGTTGGTTCGTCTTGCACGTCTTGCCGCTGTTGGGTGCGCACCAGGGCGCGGTGATCATTCACCAGAACGTCACCGACATCCATCAGGCGCAAGCAGAGCAACAGGCCAGCGAAGACAGATTCCGCCTCATTGCGGAAAACACGTCCGATGGTGTAGTGGTTTTTGATGCGCACCAGCGCATTCAGTATGTCTCACCCTCCTATCTTCAGCAACTGGGCTACAGCGAATCGGACGAGTTGCAGCGCACGCCGCAGGAGCTTCACGCCCTGATGCATTCGCATGACCGCGATCAGGTCTTTGCCGCCATCTATGCCGCCATGGCGGCAAAGACAAGTGACCTGCTCTACAGCTACCGCGCCCGGCACCGCGATGGCCACTTCATCTGGCGCGAAGACCATGCCCGCTTCGAATACGACAGTTTGGGAAACCTGCAAAACACCTACGTCATCTGCCGTGATGTCACCGCCCGAAAAACCGAAGAAGACAACCGCAGGCTTCTGACAGACCGATTGCAGGAGCTTTCCAGGCGCCTGGTGCAGGCCCAGGAACATGCCAGGCACCAGCTGGCACGCGAGCTGCATGAATTGACCAGCCCCAATCTGGCGGCCCTGCGCATCAATCTGGACATGCTTGCCAAGGCCGTGCCTGAGGGGCAGGGAAACACAGGCTTTGCCGACCGGGTCGCCGATACCCGCGCCCTGATTGACGACACCACCAGCAGCATTCGTGACATTTGCTCCGAACTGCACTCCACCGCCTTGCAAAGCGGAGGCATGGTGGGCGTGGTGCAAAACTATGCGCTGCAGCTAACAGTGCACTGCAATCATGAAGAGGTGTACCTTGCGCCAGCACTCGCGCTGCCGCTCTTTCGCATCGTGCAGGAGGCACTGACCAACTGCGCCAAGCACGCCCGGGCCCGTAACGTTGGCATCACCATTGAGCTGGCAGCACACCCCATGCATTTGACGGTCGCTGACGATGGCATCGGCTTTGACCCGGACGCAGTCCAACCCATCCCCAGCGGCATGGGTCTGATGAATATGCGGGAAACTGCGGAGTTTGTGGGAGGCGTTTTGACCCTGCGCTCGCAGCCGGGCGCTGGCACCACCGTGTGCGTGGACATTGCTGCGCCATTGCATGAAAGTGCTGTATGACGGTTCGCATTCTTCTTGTCGACGACCACAAGATGTTCCGACAGGCACTGTGCAATCTGTTGCAGTCGGAGTCGGACCTGCAGGTGGTGGGGCAAACCGGTGACGGCCTGCAAGTTCTCAAACTGGCAGCAGCGGTTACTCCCGACCTGGTATGCATGGACATCAACCTGCCTGGCCTTGGCGGTATTGCGATTACCCGCGACCTATTGGCGCTCTTTCCCGCAGTAAAAATAGTCGCCCTGTCGGCCTATGTGGAGAAGCGCCATGTGCAGGACATGCTTGCGGCCGGCGCCCACGCCTACGTGACCAAGACCGAGGCCAGCGACGAGCTGCTGCACGCCATTCGCGCCGTGTGCCAGGGACACCGCTACCTGTGCCCCGAAGTCGCGCATCTGGGCAAGCGGCGCATGAAGGAGCGTGGCACTGAGCCTCGCACCTCGCCTCTAGGCCCGCGTGAAGACCAGGTACTCAAGCTGGTGGCCGAAGGCCTCACGTCCGCAATGATTGCGGAGCAACTGCACATTGCACCCTCTACGGTGGAGGTGCATCGACGCAACATCATGCGCAAGCTCAATCTGCACAGCGTGGCTGAGCTGACGCGTTACGTTTTGAGCCGGGAGTAGTTGCCAGGTCACGGACCAGCGGAGTCCGAAACCATCGCCTTGAGGTCTTTCATCAACAGATAGAGATGCAAGG
>JFJP01006512.1_pt1 | contig 10740 bp, 5 predicted proteins | sample 431651 | NCBI WGS metagenome assembly JFJP01 (sample SAMN02602958, study PRJNA72255) | Microbial mat metagenome, whole genome shotgun sequencing project. | biome: fresh water; feature: sink hole; material: water; isolation source: purple microbial (photo- and chemosynthetic) mats found in...
TAAGCAGTTCGATTGGCGGGCTGGTGCTGGTGCACTGCCTGGCGGGCATGGCCGGCACCACGCTGTTTTTCAGAAACTACTACACCGCCATCCCGCGTGAGCTGGTGAATGCGGCGCGCATCGACGGTGCCGGGTTCTGGCGTATCTTCATCCGTATCGTGGTGCCAATGTCCACGCCGATTTTGATGGTCACGCTGATCTGGCAGTTCACCAATATCTGGAACGACTTTCTGTTTGGCGTGGCCTTCAGCGGTGCCGACAGCAAGCCCATCACGGTGGGGTTGAACAACATGGCCAACACCACCAGCAGCGTAAAAAATTACAACGTCGATATGGCAGCAGCCATCATCGCCGGCTTGCCGACCATGCTGGTGTATGTGCTGGCGGGTCAGTATTTCGTCAAAGGTCTGACTGCCGGTGCGGTCAAAGGTTAAAAGGAATTACCCATCATGGCAGCCTCACTTCAGATTGCAGGGATTCGCAAAGTTTTTGGCAAAGGCGACAAAGCCGTCGAGGTGCTGAAAAAGATCGAAATCGATGTCCCCCCGGGCGAGTTTTTGATCTTGGTCGGCCCCTCGGGCTGCGGTAAATCCACCCTGCTCAACATCATTGCCGGGCTCGAAGAGCCCACCGAAGGCGAATTGCGCATTGCCGGCAAAAACGTCATTGGCGTGGCCCCGGCGCAGCGCGACATTGCCATGGTGTTCCAGAGCTATGCGCTGTACCCAACCATGACGGTGGCCGACAACATCGGCTTTGCGCTCGAAATGCGCAAGGTGCCGCTTGAAGTGCGCACCAAGCGCATCCAGGAAGTGGCGGCCATGCTGCAAATCGAGAAGTTGCTGGACCGTCGCCCGGCGCAGCTCTCGGGCGGCCAGCGCCAGCGTGTGGCCATGGGCCGGGCCCTGGCGCGCGACCCCAAACTGTTTTTGTTTGACGAGCCGCTGAGCAATCTGGATGCCAAACTGCGCGTGGAGATGCGCGCCGAAATCAAGCGCCTGCACCAGCTCTCGGGCATCACCACGGTGTATGTCACCCACGACCAGATCGAGGCCATGACGCTGGGCAGCCGCATCGCGGTGATGAAAGACGGCATCCTGCAGCAGATCGGCACGCCCGACGAAATCTACCGCCTGCCGGCCAATACCTATGTGGCTGGTTTCATTGGCTCGCCTACAATGAACTTTATAGCTGGTAGCGCAAGCGGGACGGGGGCTGCAGGCCTATTTTCCTTTGAAGGTGGGGCATTGCAGCTGCCGTGCCCGGCCAGCGGCAAAGTCACGCTCGGTCAACGCCCCGAGCACATCCATTTCAGCGACGATGCCAGCTGGCGTGGCGAAGTCACGCTGGTTGAGCCCACCGGGGCCGACACCTATGTGGTGGTCAAAACCGGTGTCGGGCCAGTAACCGTGCGCACCGCCCCAAGCACCCAGGTGAAAGTGGGTGACACCGTCGGCATGACGGTCAGTAGCCACCACAACAACTGGTTTGACGTGCAGACAGGTTTGCGGCTGGGATAAGCAGCTTGCCGGGTTTTAGTCAACAATGGTTGACGATGAACCCAGAAACCCACCAGACGCCCATAACAACCCAGGTTGCCCAGGTTGATGCGGCGCGCTGCACCGGCTGTGGCCGGTGCATCTCGGCCTGTGACTTGCGTTTGTTTTCTTTTGAAACCCACCAGTGGAAGAAGCGCTCGGTCATGCATGACGCGCATTTGTGCAGCGCGTGTGGCGAATGCGCCGCACGGTGCCCAGTGCACGCCGTCACCCTGGTTGAGAAGGCGGTGTCGGTTGCTGCCGCCTAGTCAGGCGGGCCGAGCCCTCTTGAATGATTGCGCTGACCCCAGCGTGAAGTAATCCACCAGCGCACCACCGCGCAAGATGAGCTCTGCATTGGCGGTGACGTCAATGCCGTTCTAGATGAGTTGGTGGCCTATTTCATTGTTAACCAATGACCCTCAGCAAATCCAGCTGTCGGGCGCTGCCAAGCTGCTGATTTTTTGGCACACTTGCTCGAACCCGGCGGCGGGCACCGGCCGCGAGAACAGGTAGCCCTGCGCAAAGTCGCAGCCGGCCCGGCGCAGCAAATGGTGTTGCGGTTCGGTCTCGACCCCTTCGGCAATCACCTTCAGTCCCAGCGCGTGCGCCATCGCAATGATGGCGTGGCACAGCACCTGGCTGGTCGGGTTGGTGGCCAGCTGGCGCACAAACGACTGGTCGATCTTGAGGTAGTCGATATCGAACTTCTGCAAATAAGACAGTGACGAGTAACCCGTGCCAAAGTCGTCCAGTGACACCTGAATGCCGTCCTGTCCCATGTCCAGCAACTGCTGCAACACGCTGTCGCTGGTGGACAGCAGCAGCCCCTCGGTGATCTCCACCGCAATGCTGTCACCGCCCAGCCCGCGGCGCCTGAGCTGCTCAGACCACCGGAGGTGCAGCGGGTTGGGGCTTTCAAACTGCACTGGCGACTTATTGACGCTGATCTGAAAATGCGGATGCATGGTGGTGCGCCATTGCTGCACCTGCTCGCAAGCCTGCTGAAACACCCATTCGCCCAGCTCCACAATCAGCCTGCTGCTCTCGGCCACCGGGATGAATTCTGCCGGGCTGATCAGGCCGCGCAGTGGGTGCTGCCAGCGTAGCAGCGCCTCGGCCTTGTACACCGCGCCGCTGGCCAGCTCCACAATGGGCTGATAGACCAGCCGGAACTGGGTGATGTCGGCCGTGTCCGCCAGCGCCGTGCGCAGGTCTTGCGTCAGTTGCGAGCGCCATTGCGCAGCCTGCTGCAGCGCCGGCGTGAAAAAACTGTAGCGGTTGCGCCCGGCATCCTTGGCGACATACAGCGCCTGGTCGGCATTGCGCTGCAGGTCTTCGAGGTCCTGCGCATCGTCCGGGTAAATTGTCACGCCAATGCTGGCCGAAATGAAGGCCTGCTCGGTGTCCAGATGAAACACGGCACTCAGCGCAGTCAGCAGCTTTTGCAGCACGTTCTCCAGGTCGCTGGCCTGCTGCAGGCTGGTCACGATCACGGTGAACTCGTCGCCGCCCATCCGCGCCACCGTATCCACCTCGCGCAGGCAGGCCGCAATGCGCTGCGCTGCCTGCACCAGCAGCACGTCGCCCAGGTCATGGCCGAGCGTGTCGTTGATTTCCTTGAAACGGTCCAGGTCGATGTACAGCAAGGCGAGTTGCAAACCGTCGCGGCGGCATTTTTTTAGCTCCTGCAGCAGCCGCTCGCGCAGCAGCCGCCGGTTGGGCAGGCTGGTCAACGAATCAAAATTGGCCTGCTGCCAGATGGTGGCCTCAGCTGCCTTGCGCTGGCTGATGTCGGTATGGGTGCCAATCATGCGCAGTGGCTTGCCGTCGGTGTCGCGGCTGATCACCATGCCGCGCGTCAGTACCCATTTCCAGCTGCCATCAGCGCAGCGGATGCGGTGTTCGTTGATGTAAGTGGGGCTGTGCCCGTCAAAGTGGACCTGGCGGTTGCGATGCAATTGCGCCACATCGTCAGGATGGGTGCGCTCATCGAGCGCGCTGGCGTTATTTTCGATGTCTTGCGCCGTCAGACCATACATGCGCAGCAGGCTCGGCGACAGAAATTCCTCACCGGTCTGGATGTGCCAGTCCCACACCCCGTCACCGGTGCTCTCCAGTGCCAGCTTCCAGCGCTCTTCGTTTTCCCGCAGCGCGGTTTGCGCCTTGATGTAGTCGGTGACATCGGCAAAAGTGCGCACCATGCCACCATCGGGGAGCATTTTTGTCTTGACCTCCAGCACCTGCCCGCCCGAGGATTCGCGCAGGTAAGCGGCTGGTGGCTCACCCATGCCGTCACTCATGACATAGGCGCGGGCACTCTCAGCCACCCGGCTGGCGCCCGGGCCAAAGACACCCAGGTTGTGCTGCAATTGACTGAGCTCCCCCAGCGTCGGGCGTTGCGCCAGAAAATCGGCCGGCACCTCCAGCAACTCGCAGACCCGGGGGTTGAAGCCAATGATGTGCTTGCCGGCATCAAACACCAGAATGCCCTGGCTGATGTGCGTCAGCGTGGTTTGCAGCACGCTGGTTTTTTCATTCAGCACGGTGTTGAGTTCTTGCAACGCCTGCTCGGCTTGCTTGCGCTCTGAAATGTCGGTGTGGGTGCCGATCATCAGCAAGGGGCGGCCGGCATCATCATGGCTGACGATCATGCCGCTGGAAGAAATCCATTTCCAGCTGCCATCCTTGCAGCGCAAACGCAAGTCCACCGAGAAGCGCGGCGCGTGGCCCTCACGGTAATTCCTGCCTGCGGCATTGAGGGCACCGACATCGTCTGGATGGACGCGGGAAAAAAACGCGCTGTAATCTTGCGGCAGCTCGTCACCGCTATAGCCAATCAGCTGTTCCCAGCGTGCCGAGTGCGATTGCTGGTTCGTCTGCATGTTCCAGACCCAGATGCCAGCCCCCGCGCTTTCCAGCGCCGAGCGCCAGGGGTTGCCAGGCTCACGGGTTGTCTGAGTCCAGTTTGGCTCAATGGCGTGCGCACAGCCGGACTGCGTTGACAGCAAAGGGGGGTGCTTGGGCGAAGGGTTCACGGGTGGGTGGGCGGCTGATCGGTTGAAAAATGGCCTGCCATCACAGGGCAAACCAGTATCTCATGAAGGGCTGTCGTGGTCACGCATCAGGATGCCAAGTAAACCGCTGTGGCCAGCGCACCTCGGGCACCACCTCATGTGGCTCCCAGGGCACGCCGTCGATCGCCGGTGCTGGGTTGCGGCAGCCGCAATTGCACGCGCAAACCGTGTGGGTTGGCGGCCAGCACCACGGCCGTGCCGCCGTGCCGCTGGGCGATTTCCCGCACGATGGCCAAGCCCAGCCCGCAGCCGCCGGGCACGCTGCTGGCACGCCAGAAGCGCTCAAACACATGCGGCAGCTCAGCGTCAGACAGACCCACGCCGTTGTCGCTGACTTCCAGCAGTGCCTGCCCGTCCTGCATCTGTACGCTCAACGTGACCTCGCTGCCAGCGCCGGCATAGGTCAGCGCGTTGTCAATCAGGTTGGTCAGGGCTTCGCGTAGCAGCAAGGGCTCGCCTTGCACCTGCAAGTGGTCAATCCCCTCAAACCCGAGGTCGATGCCCGCCTTGAGCGCGCGCGGCGTCCATTGCCGTGCCACATCGCGTGCCAGTTCGGCAAGGTCCAGTGCTTGCAGCTTCACCTCGACTTCGTTGCGCGCCAGCGACAGCAGCTGGTGGACCAGATGGGCGCTGCGCTGTGCCCCGGCCAGCACCTTGTTCAGGCGCGAGCGCAGCGCATCGGGGTCAGATTCGGTCAGCGCCAGCTCGGTCTGGCTGATCAGCCCGGCCAGCGGCGTGCGCAACTGGTGCGCGGCATCATTGAGAAAGCGCTTTTCCTGCCCCAGACTGCGCCGCACGGCTTCGAGCAACTGGTTGAGTGCCGTCGCCAGCGCGTGAACCTCTTGGGGTGCCTGGGTCAGCTCAATCGGTGACAGCGCCGACAGCGTGTGCGTGCGCCGGTCGCCCAGCTGTGCCTGCAAGCGCATCAGTGGTTGCAGGCCGCGCGAGATGCCGCCATACACCAGCACGCTCAATGCCGCCCCCAGCGCCAGCAGCGGCATCAGGATGTCGGCAATCAGCTCGGTGGTCAGGCGCTGCTGCACCGCCAGGCTCTTGGCCACCTGCACCCGCATGCGCTGTGGCGCGCTGCTGTCACCATAGTCCACCTCCAGCAACGCCACCCGCATGGCGCGGTCATCGACGCTGACGTTGTAGAGCAGGGTCTCGCCGGTTTGCAGCTCAGGTGCGTTACTGGGGCCGGGCAGCCTGCCGTTGCCGAGCAAAAAACGCCCGGGTGGTGACGACACCATGTAGCTGACGCGGTCCTTCGGGTCTTGTTCAATGATGTCTTGTGCGGCACGCGGAAAATCAATCAGCAGCCCCGAGCCAATCGGCTTGACCTGGCGCGCCAGCGAGCGCACCGACTGCGTCAGCGACTGGTCAATGGCTTTTTCGGCATAGTTCAGCGCCACCCGGTACGCCAGCGCACCGCCCACCAGAAACAGCACCAGCTGTGGCAGCAGCAGCCAGATCAGCAACTGGCGCTTGAGCGACAGGCCTTGGCCAGTGCGCCGGGCCTCGCTCACGTTGTCGTGGTCTCCAGCATATAGCCCAGGCCCCGCACATTGCGGATGTTCAGCCCCGAATCCACCAATTTGCGGCGCAGCCGGTGGATATACACCTCCAGCGCGTTGGAGGTGACCCCGGCGCTGTCGCCGGGCTCGGACTGCCAGCTTTCCAGCACATCCTCGCGGCTCACCACCCGTCCGGCATGCGTTACCAGCAGCGACAGCAGCGCCCATTCGCGTTGTGTCAGTTCCAGTGCCTCGTCGCCCAGCCAGGCCTGTGGCAGCGTGGCATCCACCCGCAGATGGCGCGCGTTGTGGCTGGTCAACTCCAGCGTGCCGCCGAACGCCGGCAGGCGTGCGCGGCGCAGCATGGCGGCCAGTCGGGCCTGCAACTCGGCCATGTCGAACGGTTTGGTCAGGTAGTCATCGGCACCGGCGTTGAGCCCTTGCACCCGGTCATCAATACCGTCGCGGGCGGTCAGAATCAGCACCGGTAGCGCTGGCAGGCGTTTGCGCAGCCATTGCAATACGTCCATGCCGCTGATTCCGGGCAGCCCCAGGTCAAGCACCACTCCGTCAAAACGCTGGCTCTCCAGCAGCGCTTGCGCGGCTTCACCGTCAGCGGCAGCGGTCACATTGTGGCCGGCCTGTGCCAGCTGCGCGCTCAAGCCGTCGCGCAGCAATTCGTCGTCTTCAATGATCAGCAAACTTGACATGTTGCAAGCATACTCCAGCGGCTTTCCCCGAAAAAAAGCACGACCCTGCGCCTCCTGTCAGGCCTTCTCGGGCTTCAGCCGCCCAAGGGCAGTAACGCCCGCAGTGGCGGCAGGCTTTGGTGCAGCCGCGACTTTTGGCTATGATCCCTTACCGAAGGCCCAAAGCCAGCGTTAGGTCACTTTTTTTGGAGGGCAGCACGGGATGGCAAGCAATTACTATCAAATTCTTGAAGCCAATGAGGCTGCAAGTCAGGAAACTCTGAAATCCTTGTATGAGCAGAAATTCAAGCGCTTGACGCAAGAACTTGAGGAAGGCAATCCAACTGCCAAAGAGCAACTCTGGGCTCTGAGGCAAGCTTATGAATTGCTGTCACAACCGGCGCAACGTGCTGCCTACGATAACAGCCTCAAACCCAGGGCTGGCGTAGAGAAGGCATCGCGCCAAGTTGCCAGGACTCAGAAGTTAACCTGGAAGATGAACGTTTTGCTACTGGCGATCCTGGGGAGTTGCCTGGTTGGTTTTGGACTTTACCTGGGGCGCGCCAACAAGAAAGATGACCATGTCGTCCAAGTCCTGCAAACAAACAGGGGCGCTGACAACGATGCAACCCGGGCCGATACGGAAAGAGCCTTGGTGGACGGGGCCATCAACAACACGTCAAAGGCGATTGACCGTTCAGCAGAACTGGCGAATCGTTCTTTGGACATTCAACAAGACGCTGAGAATCGCCGGCGTCAGGAAATGGAATACCGTGCCAGCGCCGACGCTGAAGTGCTGCGCCAGCAACAAGAGAGATTGCGGCTGGCCGATGAGCAACTCAAGCGGGCGGGAAAACAAAACGAAGAGGCAAGACAGCTTCAGCAGGAGCAAGACAGAATCGCGTTGGAGCGAATCAATGAAATCAGCAGGAAGATCGCCAAACCCTGACCGCCACAGCCAGGCGGGTCATTGATGGGTCGATGCACCGCCAGGCTGGGGTGCGACCGATTTTTTTGGCAGCGGCGAAGCTGCAAATTGGGCATCTGTCGGCATCATCCTGTCCATTGAGTCAATGCCGACGCAGGGCGAATTCAAGCCCAACCTGGCGTTTATGGGCTGAGAATTCGCATTTGTTACTATGTTAATAGAAGCTGCGAGCGCATATGTAATAAGGGCTAGAAGGCTAAAATCACCATAAACGTTGGGTGGGTGCGCCAGGCTGCACCGCGAGGGCATTTCCTTGCCTGAATCGTCCATTTCCCATAGCCAAATCAGCAAAGTTCGATAGCGCAAGCGGGTCGCCGCCGGCAAGATGGCTGATGCCCATTTCTCTGCTGATTGTTGATGACTCCGACCTGATTCGTACCAGCCTGCGCTCGCTGCTGGGCAGCGTGGCCGGCATCACAAGCACCGTGAGGCCAGCACGCTGGGCGAGGCGCTTGATTGGGGGTGTCACTGACGCAGTGGCTTGCGCCCGGGCTCAGCGGCTGCCATGCCGCAGTTCGGCCACCTTGGCCTGCACTGCGTCCTGCAACACATTGAATTCAGACAGACTCGCAGAGACCTTGTCGTGCATGCCGGCAAGATGCCAGTCAATCAACTGTTTGGCCGCAGCATGCATCTGCGCGTGTGCCTGCTTCAGTTTTGAAAACCCGGGGTGCTGACCATAGCGCTCCTGTCCGGTGCTACCCAGCCAAATTCCCAAGGGGCAATCTGGCGTGTCCAAAGGGGGTGCCACATCACTGGCACCGGTCACGAAGTTCTGGATGTCACGCAGCCAGTGACGGTGTTTGATATTGGCGTGGACCAGATCGCACGAATTCTGCGCGTCCGCCAGATCATTCCACATCGACCACGCCTGCTCGGGTTGCCACTGCTGCACCCAGGCACTCACCGCCTGAGCTGGCATGGGGCGTGCAATGCCGTAGCCCTGGCCCAATTCACAACCCATGGCCAGCAGCAGTTCACCATGGGCGATGGTTTCCACGCCTTCGGCAAGCACTGCCCGGCCAAAGGCCTTGGCCAGGCCCAGCACGCCTTCCACAATCACAAAGTCGTCCGATTCCACCAGCATGCCCATCACAAAGCTCTGATCGATCTTGATCAAGTCCGCAGGCAGACGCTTGAGGTAAGTCAGCGACGAGTAGCCGGTTCCAAAGTCGTCCAGCGAAAAACCAACCCCCAGCGCACAGCAGGCTGTCATGGTCACGCTCACTTTGTCCATATCTTCCAGTGCGCTGGTTTCAAGCACTTCGAGGTCGAGTTGTTGGGCTTGCACGTTCGGGTGCTGGGCCAAAAGTTCACCCAGGCGCCGCACAAAGTCGTCTTGTTGCAAGTGCGCGGCATCAATGTTGACGCTGACCGCTGTATGCAAGTGCGCTGCGTTCCACTGGTCGAGGTGTGTCAGCGCCGTCTGGACAACCCATTCGCCGAGCTTGATGCCCACCGGGTGGCCCTGAATCAAGGGTAAAAAGGCAGCAGGTGCAAGCAGGCCGCGCACCGGATGCTGCCAGCGTATCAACGCTTCCAGGCCGACAACTGCCCCGGTCTTCATGTTGACCTTGGGCTGGTAATGCAGCACAAATTCGCCCCGGTCGAGCCCCTGGCTGATCTCTTCCAATGACTCCCGGTGAGACTTCACTTCGCAATCGTTTCTGACATCAAAGTAGTGGTAGCGATTTTTTCCGGCCTGTTTGGCCTGGTACATGGCGTGATCGGCGTGGCGCAATAGCTGTTCCGCATCCGCAGAATCCTGCGGAAAAATGGTCACCCCCATACTGGCCGACACCCGCAGCACGGCCTGGTTGAGCACGACTGAATCGGCGGCTACCGCCAACAGCCGTGACAACACAATTTCACAATCCCGGGCTACTTCAAGACCGGTGAGCACGGCCACAAACTCATCACCACCGATGCGCGCCAGCGTATCGCCCTCGCGCAAGGCACCCTTCATGCGTTGCGCCAGGGAAATCAGCAGCTCATCGCCCACACTGTGACCCTGCTGGTCATTGACCTGTTTGAACCCGTCCAGGTCAATGAACACCACGGCGAGCTGACTGCTTTGCCTTAGACAATGTGCCATTTCCTGTTGCAAGCGGTCTGCCAGCAAGGCGCGATTGGGCAGCCCGGTCAGTATGTCGTAGCGGGCAATGTGCTCCAGTTCGCGCTCGTGTTCCTTTTGCAAGCTGATGTCGGTAAACAGCGCCACGTAGTGATGCAGTTGCCCGCTTTCATCGGTCACCGCGCTGATACTGAGCATTTCTGCGTACACGATGCCGTCCTTGCGGCGGTTCCACACCTCGCCTTCCCAGTGCCCAATGGTGTTGATGGATTGCCACATGTCAGCATAAAACTGCTGGGTTTGTCGCCCAGAGCCCAGTACACGGGGGTTCTGGCCCATCACTTCGTCACGCTCATAGCCGGTAATGCGCGTAAAAGCATCATTCACCTCAACAATGCGGTTGGCCGCATCGGAGATCAGGATGCCCTCGCGGGCGTGGGTGAACACGCTGGCGGCCATGTTGACCTTGGCCTGCATTTGCCGCTCTTTGGTGACATCGCGGCTGATGCCAAATATGCCCGCCACCAAACCCTCTTCATCAAATAGCGGCCACTTGTTGGTCTGAACAAAGCCCGGCACTCCCTTGGCATCCAGGTACGGGTTAACCTTGTTGAGCAAGGGCTGGCCTTGGGCAAAGACCGGTTGCTCCTCGGCCTCATAAATTTCTGCCATGGCGGGTGCAAACACATCACGGTCGTGTTTGCCAATCATGTCATGCCAGTCGCTGTGGCCACAGATGCGGGCCAGCGCCTGGCTGCAAAACCGAAAACGGCTCTCACGGTTCTTGAAATACACAAAGTCAGAGGTCTGCGCCAGAAAGGCTTCAAAATCGCGATTGAATTCGGCAAGTTTGCGCTCAA
>JFJP01027607.1_pt1 | contig 10740 bp, 12 predicted proteins | sample 431651 | NCBI WGS metagenome assembly JFJP01 (sample SAMN02602958, study PRJNA72255) | Microbial mat metagenome, whole genome shotgun sequencing project. | biome: fresh water; feature: sink hole; material: water; isolation source: purple microbial (photo- and chemosynthetic) mats found in...
GTGGGACCTAAAGGAAGTCAAATTTCTGGTGGACAAAAACAAAGAATAGCTATTGCGAGAGCTATTATAAATAAACCGAAGATTCTGCTGCTGGATGAAGCAACAAGCGCCTTAGATTCAAAGAATGAAGAAATTGTGCAACAAAGTTTGGACAATATCATGAAGGGATATACGTCAATAATAATCGCACATAGATTGTCCACAGTCAAGGATGCGGATTTGATCTATGTTTTTGATGATGGGAAAATTGCAGAAAAGGGAACTTTCGAATTATTGATGGAAAAAAAGGGATTGTTTTGGGCTTTGGCAGAAGGGATTGCACATCAAAGCTAATTATTATTTTTTAAGAAGAATTTTATTTTAATTTGTTTCATAAATAAAAAATAATTCCAAATTTTTTATAACATAATAAAAATTGCAACAAAATGGAAAATTATGAAAAAATTAAAAAGGGAATCAATGAGCATGAAAATGATATCATAATTTTTCAACAAAAAATCAATGACTTACAACTGAATATAATGAATAAAAACTTTGATTTGGAAGATATTCTGGGAAAAATAAATAAAACTCAAGAGGTAAGAATTAAATTTCTTCCAAAATTTTTTTTTTTTTTATTTGAAAAGGTGCAGGATAATCTTGATTTGCTGAATCAAAAAGCATTTTTTATTTTGTTTGTATATTTTTAATCATAAAAAATTAAAATAAATAGATTGTTCAAGATAATGAAAGTATGCTTTCGATGCTACAATCTTACTCTAAATTTTATAATGAGCAAAACAAAGATTTAGAAAATGATTTGATTTCCAGCAAAATCGATCTTGCAAACAAGAAGAGCTTATTGGATGAATATCAAAATAATAAAAAGAAACTAATAAAAAAATTGAATGAAATCCTGAAAAACTACCATTTTCAATTCGAATCAATAAATTTTTCTAAAAATAAAAATAAAAACCTTGGAAAATCCAAATCTCAAAAGGAGTTCTTTAAAAACAACATAGAAATTTTGAAAATTCGAAGTGTGTCGTTTGAATTTAGAAATGAAAAGGAAAATGAATTAAAAGAATCAAAATTTTTTTACAAAATGAGTTTGTTGCAATTTGTTCATAAAAATTCCTCATATTCGTTTAATAATAAACCACATACAGCGAAAAGTGGACTTTTTTCACAAAAAGCAATATCAAATGAAGCAATACAAAACAATTCTCAATTACGAAGAAAAACTATTTCCATAGTTATGAGCCATTTTAAAAGATCTCCTTCAATTTTATTAAATAATATTAATGATTTAACTGAAAAGAATAAAGAAGATGAAAAATCAATTGAAAACTGGGAGAAAAATATTATAGGAATGATTAAATCCAAACAAAATCGAGAAAAAATATTAAAGGAAATTCAATCAGCTGTAAAAAAATCTCATATCCCCAGCAAACTTAGAGGAATAATATGGCCGTTCGTAATAAAATAATTATCTTTGTATTTTAATAAAATTTTAGTTGATAGGAAACAAATTAAAAATAAACAAAAAATTATATGAATACCTGTGTCAAGAATTGCAAAAACATCCACATCCTAAAAGCATCAGCCAATTAATTAGTATTCAGTATATTTTTTTATACATTTAACTTTCTGTAAAGGAGATGATATTGTAAGGACCTATCCGAAACTCTCATTTTCACAACAAATGAACGAAAGAGATTTTTATTCTGAGCTACAACAAATTTTAGAAATTTTTCAAGCAAAAACAAATTTTAAATAAAAATTACGTTATTAAATAAACTAGTTGTTTCGGCCTGATGTAGGATATATACAAGGAATGTCATATATTGGGGCTGTAATGTTGTTTCATATGGGAAAATATAAAGCTTTTAAATCTCTTTGCAATTTGATTATTGGAGACAAATTTTTGAGAAATTTGTTTAGCTTTAATATGCAAACAGTATATAAACAAACATATTTTGAAATTTTAATAATGTTCATTAATTCAAGCTTGAAGCATATCTAAGAACATTTGATCATTTTTTAAAAGAGTTTAATCCTGAAATCCTTCGAAGATTCGATGAACACAGTATATCTATAGAAATCATTTTATATGAGTGGTTTTATTCTTTATATGCAAGAGCATTTCGTTTAAATACTTCGACGTAATTTTTTAGATTTCTTTTTTTTATTACTAGTTGGAAATTATTAGAACAATTTGGGATATTTTCTTTTCTTATGGATATCTGATTTTATTTAAAACAGCTTTCGCTATATGTAATTTGATGGAAAATCATTTACTGACAAATAAATTTGATGAAAGCGTTTTTTATTTGAGATATTGCACAGATAATTTAGCAGAATCTGAAATTTTAAAAAAAATTTTTGATTCAAAACTTACTCAAGAAAAATTTGAGCAGAGATTACAAAAGGAAGCTATATTGATTATAAATAAAAAAACTGAATAAATGCTATATTTAAACAATAAAAACTCAAACTTTTATTTAATTTTAAAATTAATTAAATTATATTTTAGATCATATGAGTCAAAAAAATCATGAAAAATTTGATTGGCTAATAAAATTGCTAGTTATTGGGGACTCTGGGGTCGGGAAAACAAATATTCTATTGAGAGCATGTGAAGATCGATTTCAAACATACAATCTATCAACAATAGGTTTTTTTGCAAATTAAAATCCTAATTAATGCTAAAAAAATTAGGTGTTGATTTCAAAAAAAAAATGTTGGAAATTGACGGGAAAAAAATGAAATTACAAATATGGGACACTGCTGGACAAGAGAGATTTCAAACCATTGCTCTATCCTATTACAAAGGAGCATGGGGTATCATATTAGTCTTTTCAATTGATAATAGAAAATCCTTTGAAAATATTGGCAGATGGATGAAACAGATAAGAGAGCATGGTGCTGAGGACGTTATAATATTATTAGTTGGAAATAAATGTGATTTAGTTGAGGGGAGAATGGTTTCTTTGGAAGAAGCCAAATCCTTGGCTGAAAACTATAATATTTCTTTTTTTGAAACAAGCGCAAAAAATGATATAAATATAAAAGAAATTTTTCTCAAAATTGCAACTGATATTAAAAATAAAATCATAAACGAGAATAGTGAAAATATGGATCGATCCAAGTCATTATATCTTACAAATGTTGATCAGAATAATAATGAGGAGTTGGGAGGGTGTATATGTTGAATTTGATATGATATAAAAAATTTAAATTGGAAATTTCGAGAAAAAAAATTTTCAAAAATTATTAAATTATTTTGTTGTGTTAATTATTTTACGAATGTCCTTTTATAATTTTTTAAAAAAAAAATAATGAGAGAACAAAGTATTATTATCTCTAATTTCACACGTAAAAAAATAAATATTTCAGTTTAAAAAAAAATTATTGATAGATAAAATTTTCATGAAAAAATTATTTTATTCTCTTTCACCAAATAGTATTGTTATTGTTTGTCGAAAACCAAAATAGAGCTATATTAAATTAAATAATGTAAATTAAAATAAATTTTTTTTTTTAATTTTTATTGAATTGCAATTTTATCAATATTAAAATTAATTTTAATTTTCCATTAATATTGTGTTTTGGCATGAAAAACAAGGCTGCAAATATCCGCCTCCAAACTCTAAAGCACTCATTGGTATTTCGACCTTTTCCAAAAGGATATAATCATTCAATAACCCTCCAATCTGACTTGATGAATACGCCTCTATATTAGCCACAGCTGAAAATGATTCTAAACACATTGGCTTCATACCTTCTTTGCTCGGTCCATACAAGCAATTTTTGAAGCTTCCCACATCTGCCTTAATTTTTATAACTAACTTTTTTGATGGGCTCTTCACTATCAAATTCATCTCCCCTTGACAACTATCATGAGTCACATCGAAAATCACTAGAATATCTTGAGGATGAAAACTCCAATCAAGCTTCTCACTTTTATATCCCACTAAATAAAGTACTGGAGAAATCGGCGTTTGTCCTATTTGTTTTGGTCCTCCAGCTATAGCGAATTCAACTGAAATTTTACCAGGTAAAAGTTTTATCCCTTCTGCCCACATCCAAGATTCAGGAAAACTATCACCCCAATTTTTTTCTACATGACTATAACCTTTACCTTGAAATTTTTTACCATTGATTGTAAGAGAATATTCACTATAGGACTTCACACTAAAAACAAACCAATAAAGTCCTAATTTAGGTATCAATGAAGTTATTCCTTGAGGACCTAAACCTGATTCACTCCAAAGAGTATGATTAGTCAATTTCAATCGATAATCAATATCAACTTTTTGATTTTTGATTGACCAATGAATTTCTATTGAAAGCGAGTCAGCTTTCATGAAACCTCGAACTGAGTTGTCATTTGAAATGGGAGTGACAGTTAAACAAGGTGACGATAAAAGATCTGGATCTGATAATATTAAAGCACCATGACAATCCTCAAAAGTCAATCCTTCTGAAAAAATATCATATGTTTTCATTTGCTCTTTTGGATTTGCTAAATTTTCTGAGAAAAGAAATCCCAGATATCCAGAATTTTTATTGGAATCAGAAAAATGTTTTGCAATTATGTTGGCAATGGAAAAATTATTTTCGAAATCGATGGTTTTAATGTACCATCCTTCAAAAAAAGGACCTCGAGTTGGGAATGGATGACCATTAAAGAGTGTGCTTCGAGCCAAAGACAGGAATAAAAAAAAATATATTATTTTCATTTTTTTCTAGTCAAATAAGATAAAGAAAAAAAAATTATTTTATAATTATTCGTTTTTCCAAAAAATAATTATTTTTTAGCTAAATACTCTATATTATTTTTCTTCAATGACAATTTTATCAAAAAATTTGTTGTAATGAATAAATTAAGATTTTTTTAAATCAGATTTGGTAATAAAGAAACAATATACTCATTTAATTTTTTGCATTTTAATTATTTTGTCTCAACTGTAATTCTTGCAAATATGAAATATCTTTTCCCCAAACAAAAGTGATATGATATTTGGATATTCTTTATAGAATTTGGAAGGATCAGTCAATTCATCTCTTAATCTTCTATTATCTATAAGATCTCATAATCAAATTTTTCAAACTTATCATTGACCACATGTTGACAACAATGGTTCAAAGTTCTAAATGTTTGTTCCTGCAAGGAAATGACCTAAAACCACATCCAATCTTTTAAAATTGTCGATTTTAGCATCAAAGTCAGCAATCACTTCAATTCCATCTTTGCAAATAAAGTTTAGACTCTGTAAACACCTACACTGCACATTTCTTCTAGCCAAAACGCTCATTAAAGTGCTGTTACCATTTCCAATATAGGAAATGGAGCAATAGCAAAGAAGTGATGCAAATTGTCTCTAACAATTGGATTTCGCTCTCAATCATAAGTAGCCATTCTCCAAAATTCATCATCTTTGTCAGGGTTCTCGGTCACATGAGCTCTTGAATACATGTCCAATAGGTCAAAAAGTCATAGAGAGCTTCAGAATGAGCAAAATAAGCCTTGGCGTAGAATTATGATAAGGAAAAGAGATAAATCATAAAAAATCAATTTTTTTAATTTTTTAATAATTAAAATTATATTTTTTTTTATTTAAGTCCTAAATAACACCTTATAATAACTTCTATGATATTTGTGAAAATAATTTTCAAAATTTTGTCGTTTTTTTTTTATTTATTTATTGATTTCTGTAGAAATTTATTAAAAATATTATTTTTTTAAAAATTTGATAATTAAATAAATAGAAATCATAAAATCAAATTTATAGAAAATATTAAAAAAATTCAATGCAAAAATCGAAAACCCATGAAAAAAAAAATCTAGATGATATGATCGAAGACTTCCAATATTTTATGAACAATCAATCGAGTTCAAAACATACTAATAAAGATCATCTTTTCAATTGTTTAGAAGTCCTCTGCGCAAAAAAAGTTTCTTTAAATATTATTCCACGAGGAAGAAGAAATTGTTTAATATGCAAACACCGTATAAAAAGTGAAGAGTTTTGTTTCAAATTTCCTTGCCCTTGCTTTTATGATTTACATTTTGAGTGTTTTAATCAAAAGCCTTTTAAATATTTCCGATTATGTTCAGACGGACTCATGAAATGCAGAACATGCAAATCAAAATATCCAATTTCAGAGGATAATATCGAAAATAAAATATTCTTTAAAAATAATTCAAAATTCCCTTTTGAAGAAGAAAAAGCCCAAGCGTTTCAATGCAAAATATGCGAAGAAGAAAAATTGTTTTTTATAACATTGGATTGTTCTCATAAATTTTGCAAAACTTGTTTAATGAAATATATAAAGCTTCATTTAGAAGAAAATAGGTATTCTTTACAAACTTTGGTTTGTCCAACCGAAAACTGTAAAAAAATCATTTCTTTTCAGATAATCCAAAAGATTCTGAACAAAAAAGATTTTTCTAATTTCGATAACAAGATCTTGGCCTTTAATTCTGAATTCTTCTTAAATAAAAATGAAAAACTAGTGAAATGTCCAAAAGCTGAATGTGATTTTTTTTGTATAATGATAAAAAAGGATAAAACCATAAAACAATATAATTGCCCAATTTGCAAAGAAAATTTTTGTGTGAACGGTTGTGCTGAATTACATGAAGGTTTGACTTGCGATCAATATGAAAATATAATGAAAAAAGAAGGGAAGGGATTTATAAACATTATGTTAAAAGATCACATAAAAATATGTGGAAAATGTGGTGCTTGGATTGAAAAAATGAAGGGTTGTAATCATATAACTTGCAAATGTTCCAATGAATTTTGCTATTTATGTGGTTTAAAATGGAAAACTTGCAAATGCCAGCTTTATGGCAGGGAAGGAGAAATATTGAGTAATGATGAAGAATTTGATGAGGAGGAGGAGATACCGTTTCGGAATCGAAGGAGGTTAGAACAGAGGGCACCTCAACTTATTCGCAGGAATTTCCACTTTAGCAATTCAATGCAATTTAGTAATTCATCTGAATCTGATTATGATTAGGCACATCACACAAAGGAATTTCAAATTAAAATCCATTGTTAAATTTAAATAAAATAAACTTTTTAATTAAAAAAAAAGAAATATTTGATTATTTGTTTTTAAAAATAAAATAAACGTTTATGCGTTTTTGATAAAAAAAATGTTTTTTTGACAATAATTCAAAACTTTTAAATAAAAAATAAAATTTCAATTTTTTTTTCAATTTTATTAATTTTATGGGTGGTTGTTCATCAAGAGAGAAAGAAGATAAGCCTTCTACATTCACTAAAGAAGAACGAATCAAATTAAAAGGGGTTTATGCTTCAACAACAACAGGAGAGTAAATATTTTATTCATTAATTTATATTAAATTATTGGTCTTTATTGAAAGAAAATCAGGTGCAGAAATGAATCATTTTCTCAACCTTTTTCGTGAAAATAATGAATTTGGTAAAAAAATTTTTACTTAAATAAATATAAATAATGTATTTAGGAAAAAAACTCTACAATTTTATGAAGCTTTATGCCGAAGACAAAATCATCACCTATGAGCTTTTTCAAAATTTTGGTAAAATTTCTTAATTAATGAAACGATAAAGAATTTGAAATTTAGCGGAAATATTGATCAAAGATGAATTTGAAGGCTACAAAGAAGAATATTCCTCATTTGATAAGATGGAGATTCTTGCCTTGATTAATATCGGCAAGAAAATCAAGAAAAGAGAAGAATTACATAGTCAAGACCTTAACTATATCGAAGCTTTACAATATATCAAAGACTTTTTGCAAATGTTCAACCTCGAAAGAATTAACCATCAAGTGGATGAATTTGCTATAGTTTCGATTCTGAACAACATTTTCGGCAAACATTTCATAATTATCTCCATTAATTCATTATATAGATAAAAATTCGGCTCAAATTAAATGGGGGTCTTTTTTGCTCAATTTGAAAGAAGAGCTTATCTTTTTAAACAGTCTGATCAAGAGTTATTTCGCTCACAAATTCTTAGAAGCTCCACCATTCAGAGTGCCAGGATTAAACAAGCCTTCTTATTTGCTAAACAATGAAAGTTTATCACTTTTATATTTGAGCAACTCGTTTTTGCAAACAGCCAAAAAAATGAAATTGATTTATTCCACAACAGCTGAAAATTGGAATTTTGATGTTTTATTTAAAACTTTGACCGATTACAAAGGTTCCACTCTGTTCTTATTCAAACATGAGGAAAATCTGGAGTTTGCCTATGACAAAACAGCATCAACAAAAAATTACACTTTCGGCGTTTTTCAATATATGTCTTGGGGAGATATTACTCAAAATGCGAAAGGAAGTGAAGAAACTTATCTATTTACTTTGGCTCCAGGGTTCAAGAATTTAAATTCACGAAAGAGACTCGATAACAGTTATGGAATAAGGTTCAGTGTGATGTCGAATGACAAAAATGAAAATGCTCAAGGAATTGGTATTAACATTCTGAATTAAATTATATTGGTTTTTTATATTAATAGGATTTGGAAAACAAAGTGATGGGAAATTCCGAATATGGATTGATAAAAGCCTGAATGAAGAAAGCTATTGGGTTTCAAAGGATGAAGTATTCGAAAGTGGAAATATTTTAGACCCATATATCAATAAATTTAATGTAAAATTTCTTTGTGATGTTATTTTCTATTTATTTCCTTCATTTTTCAGATAAAATTGGTTGAAGTTTGGGGTTTGGAAAACAGCAGAGAATTAAATTATCATCATGTTTTGGGCTATACAAAGTAAAAAAAGAATATTTCTGCTGAAATAAATTTTTTTTTTTTAAAAAAAAAGCACGGTTTTGGGAAATAATCAGGCAGAAAAAAAGGAATTCTATTAGTATTTTATTTATTTTTAGAAAAAAAAATTATAAAAGAATAAAGTGCAACCACTAAACAGAGTGAGCAGAATTTTGAGGTGGAGATAAGAAAGTATTTGGAAAAGGGTTTTAATGAGAAAAAATAAAAAAAAAATTATTTTAAAATCATAAAAAAAAAAAATTAATTTAAATTGCGAAAAATTCTTCAATAATTTAAAATTTTATGCTAAAAATTCCAAAAAATTTTTTTAAATCAATTTTTATATTTGTTAGTTTGACGATGCATAAAGCGGCATATTTAAAATCTTCTTCTCTAAATGATCAATTAATTAACAAATTAGTCTCAGACACAATAGTTAAATCACCTTCAGTCGAAAAAGTCATGAGGTTAATCGATCGTGGTGATTTTTCTGGGGGAAACTATGCATATTATGACTCCCCTACAGGAATCGGTTATTCTGCAACCATTTCAGCTCCTCATATGCATGCATGGGCACTCGTATAATTTTTTTTTTAATAACTCATTTCATTTTATTTGGTTTAAAATTTAAAAGGAGATATTGAAAGAAAATTTAGAGAAAGGAAGTAAATGTTTGGATGTTGGGTCTGGTAGTGGATATTTAACATTAGCATTTAGTATGATGATGAATAAACATGGGGCTGTTGCTTATGGAATTGAGCATATTCCTGAATTAGTTGAATTCTCACTGATAAATATCAATAAAAATCATGGAGATTTTCTTAAATCTGGAAAAGTGGTGATTATTGAAGGAGATGGAAGACTCGGCTTAGATGCGTATAAGCCTTATGATTGCATTCATGTTGGAGCAGGTTAATTTAAAATCATGAAAAGTTTTATTTTTTTATAAGATTAAAACAATCGATTTTATTTTTGAATATTATAGCATCAGAAACCATTCCAAAATGTTTAACTGATCAATTAGCCAATGGTGGAAGATTGGTTGGATTTTTTTCTTAAAAAATATTTTAAAAAATTAAATTTAGGTGATTCCTGTAGGAAAAGCAGGATATCAAGAGTTTGTTTATGTCGACAAAGATAAAGATGGAAAATTATTCCCACCGAAATCTTGTTTTGGAGTGGTAAATTAAATAAAAATTAAATAGAAAAAAACTTAATATTTTAGATGTATGTACCTTTGACTTCAAAAGAAAAACAATGTCCTGGGAAGTTCTGAGTGATTAATTTCAATAAAATTAAATAATTTTTAATTTATATTTTTACATTTTTTATTTTGCTTTCAAGTTTATAAACCAATTAGTTGTTAAATATGAAATGAAGCTTGTTCCCAAGCTATAAATTAAACTATCTTTCTCTGGAAACTTCAATAAATATTTTGTTAAAATATATGTAAATATTCCAGATAATAAAAATGAGGCCAAAGAATGAGTATTCTTTCTTAAAAACCTCAAGATTTTGTTCCTCATCTTCTCCTTTTCATTATCGATCTTTAAATCATTTACATTCATAATATTCTTATCTGAATTCAAGATTTGTAAAGCCAAATTTGTGTCTCCATTCTGAGCATAAGCTGAATATAGTATTTTTATGATAAATGTTTGATTCGGCTTCAAGGCTAAACTCATTTTTGAGTATTTGATGCATTGCTCGTAATTTTTGATTTTGTAATATCCCAAAGCAAGTAGTTCGATTCCTTTTGCTGTCATTTCTGAAGCTTCTTGATAGAAAATTGACACTTTTCCATCTGAAAGTTTGAAATTAAAAGGGTGCAGCCAATTTAAAGCGATATTCATTATTTCGATTCCCAAAGCAATATCTTTTTTCTCATTGATTAATCTATCAACCTCTTTTATTCTCTCTTTAAATTCTTCTAATCTTTGAACGATTCCTCCATTAAATTCCTTGAGTTTTAGCTCACTAACATAT
>JFJP01033288.1_pt1 | contig 10740 bp, 7 predicted proteins | sample 431651 | NCBI WGS metagenome assembly JFJP01 (sample SAMN02602958, study PRJNA72255) | Microbial mat metagenome, whole genome shotgun sequencing project. | biome: fresh water; feature: sink hole; material: water; isolation source: purple microbial (photo- and chemosynthetic) mats found in...
TGCGCGGAACGATTGTTCCCATTATAGATTTGCGTTTACGTTTTGGATTAGAGCATTTGGAATATGGACAAATGACCGTCGTGGTCGTGGTCAAAGTTGTTTCAGGTTCACGTGAGCGAATTATGGGCATTGTAGTAGATGCAGTTTCGGATGTCTATGATATTACTGAACAAGATATTAAACCACCGCCGGAATTTGGAACGGTAATTAATATTGAATTTGTCAAAGGGTTAGTTGGAGTCGGCGACAAAATGGTGATTGTTTTAGACATTGATCGTTTACTCAATTCTGCTGAACTTGCGATTGCAGATTCATAAATTTTCACAAGATTGAGATTGAGATCAATACGATGGGAATAGAAGATATATTGCCCCTTTTAGGAGTTATGCTAGTTCTTTTAATATTTTGGGTGATCTTGCTTGTGATAGTAGGATTGTTGGGAGTGCTTTTTGATTGGATATTTGGTATTAAGCGTAAGCCAGAAACAACCTCAACTGCTCCTACGACGGGTGGAATTGTTGGAGACAGTGGTGGAGATGGCAACGGAACTGCTGGAGATGGTAGTAGTAGTGGTGATTGTGGTGTTGGCGGCGATTGCGGTGGTATTGGCATGTAAGTATCTGGAGTACAAATCAAAATTTGTACTCCTACAGATACTCACTGTTTCTTGTTGAAAACCACTTTCTTAACGATGCCCGTCTCCGGTTCATACGAAATGGTTGCGTTATAATTTCCGGCCAAACCGTAAGAAGACTCTTCCCGTAAATAGTTGAATAACGGCGGTAATAAAGAAAAGAGAATCCCAAATGATTTAGTCCCTTCAATTTTAGGTGCAATTTCGATTTGCCCCTGTTTATCAGAAACCGCGCCTAACCATTTACTTAAACGCTCTGGCATTTGGTTAACCGACAAATTCCCTACTGGCACGACAGTAATATTTTCTATATCCGCAGACATCGCATCTGCTAAATCTTTATCAAAAAGATTGGTATCTATAAAAACAACATTTTCCAATTCTTCCGGTGATTTTGAGATGGTCTTTGAAAAACATCCGGCCAAGGACAAAATCACTAAAATGTAGACTAAATTTTTCACCTTTATACCTCATTTTTAACCCAATCATATTTTATGATATTATCTCTTTTAGGTAAATTTAAATCGCTGAGTTTACGTCAAAGTCATCATCGTAACAACGCTTCAGACTATGATCTGAAGCACTAAAGCAAAATTTTAAAATTTTTAGAATCAGTGATAATATGATGGTCACTTAAATGGAATAATAAAATAGTGGATTGATACACTAATTTGCGAGTTTACGACATGACTACAAATGATACCCAACAGTTTATCATAAAATGGATATTTCTTTCGATATTAACAATCATCTCCGCTTGTCATCATTTACCAGCACAACCATTTGATTTTTCTAGCGAATACCATAATGGCGACACCTATATGAAGATTCGCTTGCGCGGCAGTTTGGCCTTAGCACCGCAAGAAGTGGATGGTATCCCACTGGCTGAATTATCAGGACTGGGTTGGGATGAAGACGAAGGCTTGCTTTACGCTATTGCTGATCGCGGTCATTTATATCATTTAATTCCAACAATTGTTGATAATATTTTAACAGATATCAAAGTATTACGCGCCTATTTCTTAAAAAATGCGCAGGGAAAACGTTTGAAGGGCGATTCCGAAGGTTTAACCCTGTTTAATGAACGTAACGGGATTCGTGGTGATAGCGAATTATTAATCTCCTTTGAACGACAACCCCGGTTACAGGTATTTTCGCCGCAGGGGCATTTCCGGGGTGAACGCGCTTTACCTAAAATTTTGAAAGACATCAAAAATTATGACGGAAAAAATAAGAGTTTAGAAGCAGTGACAACCCATCCAAAATGGGATATTTTGACTGCACCAGAATGGCCTTTGAAAGAGACTGTGTTACCAGAGCAACGAAATCATACCCTTTATTCCCTCAAAGGGTGTCAATGGACTTTTTCAACACATTCTGCGCCGAATAGTGCGATTGTCGCAATGGAAACTTTAGAAGATCAATCCATTTTAGTCTTAGAACGCGCTTTTGTAGCTATTTATAAACCTTTAGTCATCAGTTTACGACAACTCTGGCTCCCCAATTGTCAATTGGGTGATGATGCTATTATTGTTAATAAAATCAAAACGATTGCTATCTTTAGTAATGCCGAAGGATGGCGCGTTGATAATTTTGAAGGCTTAAGTCGTCATCAAGGTCATTATTTTTTTATGGTCAGTGACAATAATGACAATGAATTACAGCGAACTTTATTGAATTATTTTGAAATTTTACCGTAAAACTTGACAACTTCACAAAAGTTGTCAAATTTTCTAGCTTACGACAAAAATGAGGTTAAAAGCCCAAAATAATTTTTGGGCTATGGGATGAAATTTTAGTGTGATTGGTGGAGTATAGCGTAAAGTTTATCTTTTAAGTGAACACGATTTTTCTTAAGGGCTTCAGTGTAAAAATCAGAGGGCGTTTCAAGTTCTACCATGATGCGATGAACCTCTTGGTCAATGCGGTGGTATTCATTGAAAAGTTCAGCAAATTGAGAGTTTTCGCTTTTGAGCGATTGAATCTTATCTTGATATTCAGGAAATTCATGAAATAAATCGTGTGGTTCATTAAACATGATTTGTCCTCCTACATGTTGCTAGCAAGAATCAGGATTATTTAAGTTCTCTAAGTCAAGTGATTAACCATTGACCCCTAAAGTAAGTCATAAATCGTCTAACAAGTCAAGCATTATTTTATTATTCAAAATAAATTATTGTATTAAAAAGTATTTTTTATTGATATATCGAACATGGTAGGGCGCATAAGTGATAGCATCATGCACTATTTTCAATGGCTGTTAATTTATGCAGAAATTTAAGGTTCAATCAGTCGCAATGACGTAGCGCATGACAGTGAAAAATTGTGACAGCTAAAATCATTGTATTTTAAAAAGAAATTTCATGAAACGACGATGACGAGAGAGTAATTTCAAATTTATCGCCCGTTATTCGCTAACAGCGATATAATAAGCAAAAGCACCCTATCAAGAATCATAATACGTCGAGATGATTTATGCAACGTCTGATTTTATTAGCCTTGTTTTCTATTCAACTCATTGGGTGTCAGCAACTGACCACGATTAAGGAAGAATTTTTTCCAACGACATCTCAAATGGAGACTGAAGAAAAGTTAGTCACTCAAGTTGAAGAGGCACCGCCATCTCAACTTGAAGTACAAAAGTTGCTTCGCCAAAAGCAAATTGATCCGCTCACGAAATACATTGAAATTCATCAAAATGACAAGAGTCAATTTGATAATGTTCAAATGGTTAGAATTGAGCGAGATAAAAGATGTTTGCAAATTGCAAAACGTTATCAAAAGATGGAAAAAACAGCAGAAAATTTGGGTCAATTGCGAGAAGGATATAATTATTCTTGTCCGCGGATTGTTAGTGATTTTGCGGCAACCGTCTTGACGGATAAACCGTTGTCTGAAGAATTACCTAAAAATCCGATGGTATCTGATGCTGAAGTGAAAAAACTGTTTCATCAAAAGCAGATAGACCCACTGACCCAATATATTGAAAAAAATCAAAATAATCCAGAAAAAGCGGAACAAATCTCACTTGTCCGAGCAGAACGGGATAAAAGATGTGGCCATATCGAAAAAGAGTACGCGAAGAAGGACAAGAATCAGAATCATTTAACCCGTTTGACCAAGGGTTATCAATATTCATGTCCAGAAGTGGTCAAGAATTTCGCGGCGAAGTTGACTGGAGCCTCAGCAAATGCTTTAGCAGTCACTACAACGGTTACAGACCCATTGCCTCAGAACAAGGCAAACACTGACGAGAATCAAGAAGCACTAAACGCCTGTGAAACTGCGTTAAAACAACAGGAATTTAACGTGGCTTTTATACGCTGTAAACCTTTGGCAGAACAAGGAAATGCGTCTATTCAATATAAATTAGGCTTGATGTATGAAGAAGGAAAAGGCGTTGAAAAAGACTTAGCAATGGCTTTGCAATGGTTACAACGTGCGGCTGAACAAAATTTTAGCAAAGCACAATTACTCATTGGGCGAAAATATTACACTGGGGCAGGTGTTCCGCGTGATTTGACCAAAGCCGCAGAATGGTATCGTCGCGCCGCTGAACAAAGTGACGCAGAAGCCCAATATATTTTAGGAATTATGTATGAACTTGGTCAAGGCGTGCCACAAGATTTTGTATTAGCTTATCAATTTTTCCTATTGTCTGCGGCTCAGGGACATACTGCGGCGACCACTTCGCGGGGAGAAATGGACACTAAATTGTCTCCAGAACAAGTTGCGGAAGGACAACGTTTAGCCCGTGAATGGTCTGAAAAATATACTTCAAAAAAATAGTTTGAGAAAAGCGTGTTTAAGCCGTTAAAACTCAGAGGAAAACTGTTACTTTCCTTTTTCCTGATCGTTATGATTTCTACGGTAACGACCACAATTTATTCTATTTACTTTTTTTCTGAAAAAATTAAGGCAGAAGCCTTAGAAAATATGCGGCGAGATATTCGGATTGCCGGAACTTTGTATCACAATAAAATTTCTGAAATCAAAGATATTTCTCATTTTATTGCTGGGGACGGTAATTTACAAAGTTTAGTTTATTTCGTAATTGAAGAAAAATTGGTTGAATATTTAAAAAGAGTCATTTTGCGAGAAAAAGTTCACCAAGTGGTGGTAATAGAAAGTGATGGAAAAATAATTGGAGAATCCATAGATTTCAATATTTTCCCAGATGAAGTTGAGGTCAATTTTGCAGAAAATGAACTTTTAAAAAAAGTGCTTAAAGAAGAAAAAACCGTTGCCGGGACAGAACGAATCAATACCTCAAAAGGGGAAATGCTGGCGATTGCGGCCGCGAGTCCAATTTTCAAGAAAACTTTAGGAAAAGAAGTTGTTGCTATCGTATTAGTCCGCTATATCTTAAACGAGGATGTCCAATTAATTGAAACAATTCAACAACTGGTTGGTACTACTGCGGCCATTTATCAATGTAGCAAAGCGATTAGTTTTAAACAACATTTTGCAGAACCGCGTATTACACCGGCGATTTATCACCAATTGATCGCAATGACTTCTACTTATGAAGAAATTGATATGCGTCAGGAGGGGCAATTAGCTGAATATCAAACACTTTATAATATCAGTCATCAAGCGGTGGGCGTATTAGGCATTCATGTTTCTGCAAATAAATATGTCAATACGATTTATCAAGCGGTAGCACGCTTATTGATTATTATGTCAATCTGTATTGTCTTATCATTTATGTTAGCTTATTTATTAGCGAGAAGTATTTTAGTTCCAATTCATCAATTGTTAAATGGTGTGATACAAGTCACTTCCGGCGATTTATCTCATAAAATTAGCATTAACTCTAAAGATGAATTAGGCGTATTAGCACATTCTTTTAATAGTATGGCAACGCAATTGAATGAATTTTTTCAGGTATTTAAAAATACCATTGACACGCTGACTCGCACCGGGACTGCGCTATCTTCTGAAAAGAATCTCAATGATTTGTTAGAACTGTTGGTGACTGAATCTTGTAATATTTGTAATGCAGATGAAGGGGTACTCTATATATTGGAAGACAATCATTTGCATTTTAAGATTATCCAAAATAAATCATTAGGAATTGATCAAATTGGAAAATTGAAGCATATTCAATTTGCACCTATTTTATTAGATGAAACCCAACAATTACCCTGTATACAAGCGGTATTAACGAAACAAATTATTCATCTTACTGAAGTGAAATCTCAACATCAATTTGATATTTCAATGGTGCAAGAGCATGATCGGCTATTAGGTTACAAAACCGTTAAAATGTTAGTGGTGCCACTCCTTGATCGCATGGGCGATACCGTCGGTTTGTTAAAATTAGCCAATCCCTTAGATAATAAAAATTTGAATATGACTGAATTTACCAAAAATCAAATTGAAATTGTCAATTCCTTAGCGAGTCAAGCGGCAGTAGCGATTGAAAATGCCCATACTCATGAAAAAATAGAAAGAAAGAATCGGGCATTTGAAAAATTTGTACCGGTACAATTTTTGCGACATTTAGGTAAAAAAGAAGTTGAAGAAATTAACTTAGGCGATGCTTCTCAGGAAAACATGTCAGTGTTATTTTCTGATATTCGTGCTTTTACGACATTATCAGAAACCATGACTCCGGAAGAAAATTTCTATTTTCTCAATGATTATTTAAAACTCATTGGCCCTTGTATTACCCGTTATGAAGGCTTTATTGATAAATTCATTGGAGATGGCATTATGGCTTTGTTTTCCGGAAGTTGTGTCAGCGTTGCTGATGATGCTTTATCTGCGGCGTTGTGTATGTTAGAAAAATTGAAAGAATTTAACGATTATCGCCAACATCTCAAAAAACCAGCCATTACCATTGGGATTGGGATTCACACCGGACCACTCACATTAGGGACTATCGGTTTTGCTAGTCGTGTCGAGACGACTGTGATCGGTGATACTGTTAATCTGGCTTCGCGTATCGAAAGTTTGACAAAACATTATGGTATTACTATTGGCGTTACTTCAACGACTTTACAAAAATTAAAAGTTAGAAATACCTTATTAATTCGTGAAATAGATACCGTACAAGTGAAAGGAAAAGAAGAAGCAATTACGGTATACGATGTTTTCAATGCAGATGCAGAATTGATCCGAGAAGCAAAATTCAAAACTTTAGAACGCTACGGTGAAGCCCTCGCTTCTTACAAGCAAGGCCGCTGGGATGATGCCATTTGCTTGTTTCATGAATTAGAATCTCAACTACTCAATGATAGAGTGATTAGCATTTATTTACAACGTTGTTATGTCTTTAAAGCCAACCCGCCCGGTACAGAATGGAGCGGCATTACTCGCTTGGATGAAAAATAGCAGTGAACAATCACGATAGCACTACACCGGTTCCCCAAAAATGGCAATTTTGGATTGATCGCGGCGGCACTTTTACTGATATTGTCGCACAACACCCACAAGGGCATTTGCTGACCCATAAATTGTTGTCTGATAATCCTAAACTTTATGAAGACGCGGCCATTCAAGGCATTCGTGATATTTTGGGCTTGAAAAAAGACGAAGCTCTGCCTACTTCCAATATTGCCGCCGTTAAAATGGGAACGACCGTTGCGACAAACGCGCTCTTGGAACGACAAGGAGAGCGGACCGTTTTGTTGACGACGAAAGGTTTAGGCGATGTTTTGAGAATTGGTTATCAGAATCGGCCAGAATTATTTAATTTAAATATTGTATTGCCGGAGTTGTTGTATGAGCGGGTGATTGAGGTTGAAGAAAAATATAGTATTGATGGTGAAGAATTATTGCCAGTGCGGTTAGAACAGGTGTTAGTTCCTTTACAATTGGCTTTGCAAGAGGGGATTACCGCAGTCGCTATCGTGTTTTTGCATGGTTATCGTTATCATCATCATGAACAACAAGTGGCTGAATTAGCAAAGCAATTGGGCTTTAAACAAATTTCAGTATCGCATCAAGTCAGTCCTTTACAAAAATTAGTCAGTCGCGGTGATACCACGGTGGTGGACGCTTATTTATCACCGATTTTGCGGCGTTATATTAACGAAATTGCTCAAGTTCTTACCGGGGTTAAACTGTTATTTATGCAGTCGAATGGTGGTTTAACCGATGCGTGGATGTTTCAAGGCAAAGATGCCATTTTATCTGGGCCGGCGGGGGGTTATGTCGGTGCAGTTAAAACCGCAACGGCCGCGGGTTTTACTAAGATTATTAATTTTGATATGGGCGGGACTTCAACCGATGTTTCTCATTTTTGTGGGGAATATGAGCGGGATTTTGAAACGCAAATTGCTGGGGTTCGCCTATTTACGCCCATTGTCAAAATTCATACCATTGCGGCCGGCGGCGGTTCTATTTGTAGTTTTGATGGTTCGCGGTTTCGAGTTGGGCCGCAAAGTGCAGGGGCTAAACCCGGGCCTGCCTGTTATCGGCAAGGCGGCCCTTTGACCATCACGGATTGTAATGTGTTATTGGGTCGGTTATCTGGTCAATTTTTTCCTAATGTGTTTGGTGAATCTGGACATGAGCCACTTGATGAGGAAATTGTTAAGGAAAAGTTTAACGCGCTGGCCGCAGAGGTCTCAAAGATTACCGGTAAGCAACATGATGTGATTGAAGTGGCCGCGGGATTTCTCACCATTGCTGTAGACAATATGGCACATGCGATTAAAAAAGTTTCGATTCAACGCGGTTATGATGTCACGGAATATACGCTCGTGTGTTTTGGCGGGGCCGGGGGTCAACATGCGTGTTTAGTCGCGGATTCTTTGGGGATTGAGACGATTTTAATTCATCCTAAAGCCGGCGTGTTATCTGCGCTGGGCATGGGATTAGCCGATATTCGCGCTTTGCGAGAGCAAGCGATTATGGCAGAACTCAATGATGCGCTGATTCCGGAATTGGAAGCAACGCTCATTGATTTGGAAGCTAAAGGTCGCAATGAATTGTATCAACAGGGTTTAGCCGATGCGGCGTTACGCGTTGAACGCAAAGTGCATTTGCGTTATAGCGGTACTGATTCTACCTTGTTAGTGACGTTTGCCGATTGCGCTAACATGATGATGGCGTTTACCACAACCCATCAACAACGTTATGGTTTTGTGCGTTCGCAAACCCCGTTGATTGTTGAGGCGGTTTCAGTGGAAGTGATTGGTTCTACCGGTGAAACTGCGATTTTACAAACACAAGAAGACCGGCCTTTTTTAATGAACGATCAACCCGTTCCTTTAGATAAAGTGTCTATGGTCTGTGCCGGTAAAACGTTAGTCGTTCCGGTGTATGCGAGAGAGTCATTGCCGGTGGGTTATCGTATGAAGGGTCCTTTGATTTTAATTGAAAAAACCAGTACGACGATTGTTGAACCGGATTGGCAAGTGGCCGTGACTCCGCGTTATGATTTGGTGTTATCCCGTTGTCAAGAACAGCAGACGAAATTGTTGCGTTTTAGTACGACGGTTGATCCCGTAATGTTGGAGATTTTCAACAACTTATTTATGTCTATTGCAGAGCAAATGGGGGCAACGTTAGCGAATACCGCATATTCGGTGAATATTAAAGAACGTTTAGATTTTTCTTGTGCAGTGTTTGATCAGCAGGGACAGTTGATTGCCAATGCGCCCCATATCCCAGTGCATTTAGGTTCAATGGGTGATAGTGTGCAAGCGGTGATTAAAACCCAAGGGGCAACAATTACGTTAGGAGATGTGTTTGTTTTAAACAATCCTTATCGCGGCGGTACTCATTTGCCGGATATGACAGTGGTTACGCCGGTTTTTGATAACAATGCGAAAAATATCTTATTTTATGTCGCTTCCAGAGGGCATCATGCGGATATTGGCGGAATTACGCCCGGTTCCATGCCGGCCTATAGTCACACTTTAGATGAAGAAGGTGTAGTCATTGATGTCTTTAGATTAGTACAACAAGGGCGATTGCAAGAAGCAGAAATACGCAACCTATTGTTGTCAGCCACGTATCCCGCAAGAAATCCTGATCAGAATTTAGCAGATTTACGGGCGCAAATTGCCGCAAATGCCACCGGAATTCAAGAATTGCATAAAATGGTGGATCATTTTGGTTTAGAATTAGTACAGGCTTATATGCGGCATGTTCAAGATAATGCCGAAGCGGCAGTCCGTAGATTATTAAATGTATTGCGAGAAGGCGAATTTTGCTCAGAATTGGATAATGGCTCCGTGATTCGCGTTAAGATAACCATTGATAAACATCAACAATTTGCCATCATTGATTTTAGCGGCACTTCACCACAACAAGATAATAATTATAACGCGCCTTTAGCGGTTTGTAAGGCCGCGATTTTATATGTTTTTCGGACGTTAGTGCAAGATGATATTCCTTTGAATGCCGGATGTTTAAAACCTTTACAGATTATTATTCCAAGTGGTTGTTTTTTAAATCCGAGTTATCCCGCAGCGGTGGTTGCCGGCAATGTGGAAACTTCTCAATGCGTGGTCAATACGTTATTTGGGGCTTTAGGGGTCGTCGCCTCTTCACAAGGGACGATGAATAATTTTACTTTTGGCAATAGCGATTACCAATATTACGAAACGATTTGTGGCGGCGCGGGTGCGGGTCCCTCTTTTCACGGTGTTTCGGCGATTCATACCCATATGACCAATACCCGCTTAACTGACCCGGAAGTGCTAGAATGGCGATTTCCAGTGCGCTTAGAAGAATTTACGATTCGGCGTGGGAGTGGTGGTCATGGTCGTTATCACGGCGGCGATGGGGTGATCCGCCGCATCCGCTTTTTAGAAGCCATGACCGTGAGTATTTTATCTGAACATCGGCGAATTCCACCCTACGGATTAGACGGCGGGGAACCGGGACAAGTGGGCAAAAACTGGATTGAGAGAACGGATGGCACTCAAGAAGTTTTAGCCGGCACCGCAACCGCAAAAGTCAACGCCGGCGATATATTAGTCATTGCAACGCCCGGCGGCGGGGGATATGGTCGTTGTTCGATGGACCATTCGATTGTTTAATGATTTGTTAGCCTACAGTAGTCATCACCATGTCATTTGAGGATCAGTTGCAACAATCTCAGATCATGTTGCGTTTAGTCATGGATAGTATTCCTCAATTTATTT
>JFJP01002388.1_pt1 | contig 10739 bp, 5 predicted proteins | sample 431651 | NCBI WGS metagenome assembly JFJP01 (sample SAMN02602958, study PRJNA72255) | Microbial mat metagenome, whole genome shotgun sequencing project. | biome: fresh water; feature: sink hole; material: water; isolation source: purple microbial (photo- and chemosynthetic) mats found in...
GTGCAGCAGAACGGCGAACCGATACTCCATGTTGCCGTGCCCATCGACCGTTCCAGCAAGAGTTGCTTGAAGTGTCATGGCGACCCAAAAGATGCGCCGGCGGAACTTGTTGCCCAGTATGGCAATGAAAGAGGCTTCCATGAGAGCCCGAACAGCATTCGCGCGCTGATCTCGATTCGGGTTCCCCTGGCACCCTCGATCCGGGAAGCCAACCAGATCACCGACCTGATCTCTCTGATCACCTTTTTCATCATGGCGACGATCTATGGCCTGGTCTATTTCTTTGTGCTCAGAATCGATCGCGAGCAACGCGCAGTCATCGCCAGCACGCATAGCATTCAGGCCGCCAAGGAGTACGCCGAGAACCTGATACGCACCGCCAACGTGATGATGGTGGAGCTGGATCTGGGCGGGAATGTGAAACGCGTGAATCCCGCCGCAGAGCAAATCACCGGCTACCGCGCGGCAGAGCTCCTGGGCCGTAACTGGTTCGAGACGCTCGTTCCCAAAGACCGCTATCCCGCCATCTGGAAGATGTTCCAGGATCTGTTGTCCGAGGGATTTCCCAAGCATTTCGAGAACCCGATTTTGACGAAGACTGGCGAAGAACATTACATCATCTGGCAGAACAGCCAGATGTGTGAAGAGGGACGCACCGTCGGTACGGTCAGCTTCGGCATCGACATGACCGAGAACCGTCAGATCAGCCAACACCTGGCTGAACAGGATGTGATGCTGCACAGCGCGCAACATGTCGCCCATCTGGGCATCTGGCGCCTCAACCATGCCGACCAGGAACTGACCTGGTCGGACGAGATGTTCAATCTCTACGAAATGCCCTATTCATCCGGCCCGATGAGCCGCGAAAGCTGGTTCGCGGCGATTCACCCGGAAGATCGGGAACGCGTCAGGATGGCGGTAGCGCATTTGCTCGATAAAGACGCGCATTACGACATGACTTACCGTTTGCTGCTGCCTGGCGGTCAGGAGAAATATGTCCATGAACATTGCCAGACTCAAGCCGAGAACGAAGGGCGCCCGCCAATATCCATCGGTGTCGTCCAGGATGTGACGGAACAAGTCCTGACCGAGCATTCGGTACGGGAGAGCGAAATGCGTTTCCGCACGATTGCCGACTACACCTATGACTGGGAATACTGGCAAGGCAAGCAAGGCGAATTCCTGTACATCAATCCTGCCTGTGAGCGGGTCAGCGGGTATTCGCCCTTGGAATTCATCACCAGGCCGGCTCTGCTTGGCGAAATCGTGCATCCGGATGACCGCCAACGCTTCCTCGATCACTATCACGATGCCGAGCATGCAGCCTTGGCCAGCCTGGAATTTCGCATCATCACCAAAGATGGACGGGTGCGCTGGATAGGACATGGTTGCCGTGCGGTATCTGGCGCAGATGGCCAGCCGATGGGGCGGCGTGCATCCAACCAGGACATCACCGACCGGAAGCAGGCAGAAGCGGAACTGAATCAGTATCGACTTCACCTGGAAGCCATGGTGGAAGAACGCACCGCCGCCTTGTCGATTGCCAAGGAAGCCGCCGAAGCGGCCAACCGGGCCAAGACCACCTTCCTGGCCACCATGAGCCACGAATTGCGTACCCCGATGAACGGCATCATGGGGATGACGGGTCTGGCGCTGCGCAAGGCGACCGACCCCAAACAGATCGACCAACTCGGCAAGGTCACCCAGTCGTCAGAAAAACTGCTTGCCATCATCAACGAAATTCTTGAGTACTCGAAAACAGAATCCGAACGTTTTGCTTTGGAGAACACCGATTTCAATCTGCATACCGTCCTGGAAAAACTGGTTGAGCTGAAAGGTCTGCAAGCGCGGGACAAGGGGCTGGACCTGGTGATCGACATTGCGCCCGAACTGGCCGCTCTCCGACTGAATGGGGATGCCGAGCATCTGGGTCAAATACTCAGTCATTTGACCAGCAACGCGATCAAATTCACGGCTGCGGGCGGGGTGAAGGTGCTTGCGCGCGTAGCCGAAGAGCATCCCGCCGATGTGCTGCTGCGCTTCGAGGTTGCAGATACCGGCGTCGGCATGTCGGCAGAGGAGCAAAAGCGGCTGTTCACCGCTTTCGAGCAGGCCGATGGTGCAATGACCCGCAAACATGGCGGTATCGGGCTTGGCCTCGCCCTCAGCAAACGGCTGGTTCACGCCATGGGCGGGGGTATCGGCGTGGAGAGCACCGAGGGCAAAGGCAGTGCCTTCTGGTTCACCGCCAGATTCGCCAAGGTTGTCTGAATAATTTCAATCGATCCTTGTTCATGATTCCGCCGCTCAGCAACCCCTTCCAGTCCTACATGGACGTCGTCTTTCTGGTCTATGGGGCGGCCTTTTTGGCCATGGGCCTGGTCATCGTCACCCGGCGCGAGCGCGCCAGCCAACTCTATCTCGCCAACATCCTCTGGCTGCTGGCGGCGTTCGGCTTCAGTCACGGCCTGCTTGAGTGGCTTGATCTGTGGCGGGTGGTACGGGGCGACAACCCCGGTCTGGCGGCAAGCCGGCCGGTTTTGTTGTTGATCTCCTTCCTCTTTCTGTTCGAATTCGGCCGTCGATTGGTCCGGGCCTCACTGGCTGAAACCGGCTGCGCGCAATCCTGCGTCCGGATGTTGGCGCCCTGGATTCATGCCCCGGTGTTGAGCGTGATCCTGGTCGCCAGTCTGGTTGCGGATCAGCCGCTGCAATCTCTTGGCGTCTGGACGCGCTATCTGGTGGGATTCCCCGGCGCGGTCCTGGCTGGCATCGGCTTCCTGCTCTACTACCGGTCGCATCTGGCAACCACCCTGCCGATAGAGGAACTGGGACGGGTGCGTCTCGCCAGCCGAATCGCCGCCATCGCCTTCATCGGCTACGGCATCCTCGGCGGCTTGGTAGTGCCGCGGATGGACTGGCTCCCCGCCGCGCTGATCAACCAGGACAGTTTTCTGGCCACCCTGCATGTCCCGGTGCAATTGCTGCGCGCGCTTTGCGCAGTGCTGGTTGCCGCCTCGGCCGCTATCCTGCTGGACGTTTTCAACCTGGAAGGCATGCTTAAACTCCGTACCGCCCTGGTTGAATCACGCCAGTCCCTCAGCGATCTGCGCAATCTCGGCCAGCAGAATCAACTGATTCTTGGTTCAACTGCGGAAGGCATCGTCGGCATCGATCCCGCCGGCGCGGTGGCCTTCGCCAACGACGCCGCGCTTGCCATGCTGGGTTTCTCGCGGGAGGAATTGCTTGGACGTCATTTCCACGATCAGACCCATCACAGCCGGCCGGATGGCTCACCTTATCCCGCCCTGGACTGCCCGATTTACCAGGCGATGCACAGCCATACCACCTGCCGGATCAGCAAAGATGTGTTCTGGCGCAAGGACGGCACGGCTTTCCCGGTGTACTACACCGCATCGCCGCTGTTGCGGGATGGCCAGATCAAAGGCGCGGTGATTACCTTCGACGACCAGACCGAGGAAGAAGACGCCAAGCTGACCATGCAGCAGGCCAAGGCAGCGGCCGAGCAGGCCGCTATCGAGGCGCAGTCTCTGGCCAAGTTGCTGCAACTCTCGTTGGCTGACCTGACGCTGCGTGAGTATTTACGGATTTCCCTGCGCATCTTGCTCGACAACGTCCCCTGGCTGGCGCTGTTGCCGAAGGGGGGCATCTTCCTCAGTACTCGGCGCGGACAGGGCGACAGCCTGGAACTGATCGCCCACCACCAGTTCTCGCCGCAACTGCTGACCCTGTGCGCCCAAGTGCCTTTCGGCCACTGCCTGTGCGGTCGCGCGGCCCAGGACAAGACCACCCAATTCGCCCAATGCATCGACCATCGCCACGTGATTTCTTTTGCTGGCATCGCCCCGCATGGGCATTACAACGTGCCCATCATGAAACGCGATACCGTGCTGGGCGTCATCGTCTTCTACCTGCCTCACGACTACCGAGAACAGGGCAATGAGCAGGCATTTCTGGAAAAAGTGGCGGACGTACTGAGCCTGGGCATCGCCAGCCGCTATGACCGCGAAGCACTGCAGACCGCCAAGCTGGAGGCGGAGTCGGCGGCGCACGCCAAAAGCGAGTTTCTGGCCACCATGAGTCACGAGATTCGCACCCCGATGAATGGCGTCCTCGGCATGGCGCAACTGCTGGCCGAAACCGAACTGGACGCGGAACAGCGCGACTACATCGAGACCATCCTGCTCTCCGGCAATGCTTTGCTTGCCGTCATCAACGACATTCTCGACTTCTCCAAGATCGAAGCCGGCCGCATGACGCTGGACCCGATTGCCTTCGACATGGAACGCTCGCTGCATGACGTGGCGCGACTGTTGCAGCCGCGTGCGCAAGAAAAAAACGTCGAACTGGTGGTGCATTACGAACAGCGTTGTCCGCATCAAGTGGTGGGCGATGCCGGACGCATCCGTCAGATTCTGCTCAATCTGGCCGGCAACGCCATCAAGTTCACGCACCAGGGTTATGTGCTGCTGGAGGTGCTGTGCGAGGAAATGACCGCCGATGGGCGGGTTACGCTGCGTCTGGCAGTGAAAGATACCGGCATCGGCATCTCCGATTCGGCCCGTAAAGGCTTGTTCCAGTCATTCAGCCAGGCGGATTCCTCCACCACCCGAAAATATGGCGGCACCGGTTTGGGATTGGCCATCAGCAAGCGCCTGGTGGAATTGATGGAGGGCGAAATCGGCGTCGACAGCGTCGATGGAGAAGGTTCCACATTCTGGCTGCGCATCACCCTGCCGGTGGCGGAATCGGTGCATGAGTTGCCCCAGGCGAGCCTGGCTGGCAAACGGGTGTTGATCGTCGATGACCTGGAGGTGAACCAGCGCATCCTGCAAGGCTTGCTGCTGCACGACCAAATGGTGGTTGCCGCCGCCAGCAGTGGCGTAGAGGCCCTGGAACAACTGCGCGCGGCAGCGTCCAGCGGAGCGCCCTACCAGTTGGTGATTCTGGATTTCATGATGCCGGAAATGGACGGCGAGGCGCTGATCCGGGCCATCCGGGCCGAAGAGGATCCGCTGCTCGCCCACGTCCCCGCTGTTTTGTTGTCCTCCTCCGGGCAGCGTGGCGATGCCAGGATCTTCTCGCAGATGGGATTTTCCGGATACCTGGCCAAACCGGTGCAGGCGGAACATCTGCGCCAGGTGCTCGCCGCCGTACTTGGCATGCGCGTTTCGGTGGTCAAGGCGGAAGAACTGGTGACTCGCCATCTGGTCGAGGAGGCCGAGTCCAGCCAGCGTTTGCACGCCATCCAGTTGAGCGGCCGGATTCTGCTGGCCGAAGACGTGCCAGCCAACCAGAAAGTGGCCCGGTTGATGTTGAAGCGCTTCGGCCTCAGCGCCGATGTCGCCAACAATGGCCAGGAAGCGTTGGACCTCTGGAGCCAGGGGAATTACGACCTCATTCTGATGGATTGCCAGATGCCCGAGATGGACGGCTACGAGGCAACCGGCGAGATCCGCCGACGCGAGCAGGACGCGCATATCGCCATCATCGCGCTCACCGCGAATGCTTTAGCGGGTGATCGGCAGAAGTGTTTGGATGCCGGCATGGACGATTTCCTCTCCAAGCCGTTCAAGGCGCAGGAGCTGGGCGAAGTGCTGGGCCGCTGGCTGACCGCTAGCGACATTGCAGAGATCGGCAACAAGGCGGTGGACGCGCCCGCCGAATATATCGAACACTTGCCGTTGACAGGCAACGAGCCCCCCAGCCTGGATCACCGCCCGCTCGATCTGATGCGCGACGACTTCGGGGACGCCTTCGCCGAACTCATGGAGGTCTTTGTGGAAAGCACGCCGGACATCATCGCCACCCTGGGCCAGACGATCGCCGATGGCGACCTGGCAACAGCGCGCATTCACGCCCATGGGTTGAAATCAGCCTGCGCCAACTATGGCGCCATGCGCTTGTCGATGCTCTGCAAGCAACTGGAAAACCTTGCAGAAGATGGCCAATTGGTTGATTACCAGGGACGTTTATCCGCCATTGAGGATGAATACGCCAAAGTGGTGACGTTGCTGGAGCGCTATCAGGCAGAGCAAATGAATGGCTCAGCTCCGCACTCGTCTGATACTCATTGATGCACGCTTGGCACATGCAAAAAGTCATCGCGATCTCGTCTATCCAATCCTCGCAGCAGACACTCCCGGCTAGTCATGCTCGGCAATGGTTCTGTCGATTTCTGTTGCTGCCACTGCTGTTCATGGGTTGGGTTGCGATGGCCTCGGGCGGGGAGAAAACGCACGTCCTGCTGCTGAACTCGTACCACTTCGGGATGGACTGGACCGATGCAGAAACATCGGGTGTCCGGGAGGTTCTGGAGAAAAACGCGCGTTCAGTCGAACTGCATGTCGAGTACATGGACAGCAAGCGGCTGGCGGATGAAACCCACTTCGAGAACCTGCGCCAGCTTCTGGAATACAAATACCGCAATACCCGGTTTGCCGCGATCCTGGCCACCGACAATGATGCTTTCAATTTCCTTCGACGCAATCGGGATCAATTGTTCGCCGGCGTGCCGGTTATTTTTACCGGCGTGAATTTCTTCCGCGCCGAGATGCTGACCGGGCTCAGCGGATTCACCGGCGTAGCCGAGACCTTCGAAGGCGGTCAGACCCTCGCCGCCATGCGTCACTTGCATCCGACGGTTCGGCGCATCGTGGTGATTCTCGATGCCACCACGACTGGCAAGGCGATCCGCAAAGAACTGGACCCAATGCTGACCGCATTTGCCGGGCAGATGGCATTTGAGTTCTGGGACGGCCTGTCGCTGGATGAACTGCGAGTTCGCCTGCCGAAACTGGGCGCCGACACGCTGGTGTTGTTGCTGCCCTTTGCCCGTGACAGCGCCGGTGCCTTCATCAACTACGCCGATATCGCCGACATGGTTTCGCGCCATGCGCCCGTTCCGGTCTATGGCGCCTGGGACTTCTACATGGGCTACGGCATCGTCGGCGGCAGGCTCACCAACGCTGCCGCGCAAGGCCGGGCTGCCGCCGAAATCCTGCTGCGCGTTTTAGCTGGAACAGAGGTCAGCGCCATTCCGGTGACGCGCGTGGCACCGAGTGAATTTCAATTCGATGCCCGGCAGTTGCATCGTTATGGCATCCGCACTTCCGATCTGCCGCCGGGCAGCCGGGTTCTCTTCCAGTCCTGGTACGAGATCAATCGCAGCTGGGTCTGGCTCGGCGGATCGGCAATCGGCATCACCCTGTTGCTGGGCTGGGGCTGGAGGCGCAATCACCTGCTTCGGCGTCGCAGCGACATCGCCCTGCGAGAAAGCGATGAACGCTATCGCCTCATCCTGCAAAGTTCGCCTACAGGCATCGTGCATTTCAACAACAACCTGGTCATTACCTACTGCAACAATCGCTTTGCTCAGATCCTCCAGGCGCCGAAGGAAAAACTCCTCAACCTGGATATGAACAGCCTCAAGGACCAACGCGTATTACCCGCATTACGGGCCGCCATCGAGGGAAGAATCGGGCGCTATGAAGGCGAATATATTTCGACGCTGAGCGGCGCCGAAGTCTGGGTAGCCATGACCTGCTCCCCCCTTCGCGGCGACCATGGAAGGCACGGCGGCGGCATTGCCATCGTCGAAGATATTACCGAGCGCAAACAGGCGGAAGCCGAACTTCAGCTATATCACCTGCACCTGGAAGAACTGGTCAAGGAACGCACCACCGCGCTGTTGCTCGCCAAGGAGGCAGCCGAAGCGGCAAACATTGCCAAGAGCGCCTTCCTGGCCAACATGAGCCACGAGTTGCGCACCCCGATGAACGCCATCATGGGCATGACCGGCCTGGCCTTGCGCCGTGCGACCGAGCCGAAACTACGCGACCAGCTGGGCAAGATCGAACTGGCCTCGCAGCACCTGTTGTCGGTCATCAACAACATCCTCGACATCTCCAAGATCGAGGCGGATCGATTCACCCTCGAAACCGTCAACTTCACCTTTGCTGAAATCCTCGAAAACCTCATCAGCATGATCGGTCACAAGGTTGCCGAAAAAGGACTCAAGCTACGTGTCGATCTCGCCCCGGAAGTCGTTGATCTGACGCTGCGAGGCGATCTGCTGCGTCTTGGTCAGATCTTGCTCAATCTGCTCAGCAATGCGGTGAAATTCACCGAGCGGGGAGCAATCACGCTTCGCGTCAGCCTGGTCGAAGACACACCGACCGACGTGTTGCTGCGGTGTGAGGTGGAAGATACCGGCATCGGCATTGCCCTGGAAGACCAAAAACGGCTATTCACCGCCTTCGAGCAGGCCGACGGCTCGATGACCCGCAAGTACGGTGGAACCGGGCTTGGCCTGGCCATTAGCAAGCGGCTGGCGAAACTCATGGGGGGCGATGCGGGTGTCGAAAGCGCCTTGGGACAAGGCAGCACCTTCTGGGTGACGGTCCGTCTGGGCAAGGCGACTGCCGCCAGTGCAGCCGTCTCGTCAGCACCAACGATTCCGCAGGACAGCGCAGAAATCCGGCTGAAGGCCGAGTTTGCCGGTACCCGCCTCCTGCTCGCCGAGGACGAGCCGGTCAATCAGGAGGTCTCGCGCGGCCTGCTGGAGGATGTCGGGCTGACGGTTGATCTGGCCGAGGATGGCCAGCAGGCGCTGGAACTGGCCAAACAGAATAGCTACGCCCTGATCCTGATGGATATGCAGATGCCCAATCTGAACGGCGTTGAAGCCACCAAGGCAATCCGGGAACTGCCGGGCTACGCCGAAACACCCATTTTGGCGATGACCGCCAATGCCTTCGACGAGGATCGCCAAGTCTGCATCGACGCGGGCATGAACGACCACATCGGCAAACCGGTCGACCCGGATCTGCTGTTCAAGACACTATTGAAATGGTTGGAGAAAACCTGACTGTTGATGGTGGTCAAAATCCGTGCAAATCTGGCGGCGATGTTTCGCTTGGCCCAAAAAAGCTTTGGCAAGGTATCCAAGTCAAGCCATATGCCATATATACGCGGATTTACGCCGCCGGCAACAGTCAGTCAGAGTGCTGCTGTAAATGCCATTAAAGGGCAATCAGCACCTGCAATCAGCAAGCAATGGCCTTGTGCTCGGGTTCAACAGACAGTTTCATTCCCACCGCCTTGAGTACAGCCAGGATGGTCTTCAGTGTCGGGTTGCCCTTAGGCGACAGCGCGCGATATAGCGACTCCCGACTTAGTCCTGCTTCCGCAGCGACCGCGCCCAATCCACCGCAGGCTTCGACAACAGTGCGCAGCGCCAGCAGGCCGGCAGCACGATCTTCAGGGTCGTCCAGAGACGACATGGCAGCCTTGAGATACTCGACTGCCAGTTCTCGATCAGCACTTAGCTCGGCAACCTCGCGCTTATGGTGGGATACCGCCGCCATCACTTTTATACTCATGTTTGTCTCCGTTTCCAATCTGACCAGTACGCCATGGCCGCTGTGATGTCCGCGGCCGGGGTCTTCTTCGCGCCTCCGCACAGGAGGATCACGACAGTCTTCCCATGACGGCCGAAGTAGACTCGATAACCGGCGCCAAGGTGTTCCCGCAGTTCAAGCCCCCCCTCACCCACCGACTCGCAATCCCCGAAAATTCCCACTTCCAGACGCTTGAGTGAGGCGCAGTCGAACCTTGGCTTGTGCCTGTTTGTCCCGCAGAGACAGCAGCCATTCGGTCACCGGCTCCTTGCCATCGTCAGTCTGGTATCGGAAGACTTCAATCATGTGCGCAACTGTAGCTTTCGAGCTACATACTTCAAGTAATGTGTATCAGCCTCCTGGCTATCGAGCCATTTGTCCCCGTCCTTTTTGCAACGCCCTTGTCCTTCCCATTGCTGCTTGCCGGGAATGGACGACCAGAAGGCGCGCCAGCGATTTCAGCATCCGCCAGATATGGACCACATTGCAGTCATTGGCTCTACGCCAGCGCCAGTGACTGCAACGGGTCGCTATGGAGAGATTTACATAGCGACCCATTGCGGCCGTTTGGGAATGACCGCTTCCATGATCGTCGGCTGGCTCTTGGCGATCCGGAAGCGACGGACAAGCCTTGCCGCCGAATGTCCGCCATGTAGCAGGAAGCGGCCGCCAGCCTTATTTGCCTGTGGCACCCGCAAGGGGCACGCCGGATTCGTAAGCTGCTAAAGCGGCAACGACTCAGCGGCCTTGTCCAGCAAAACGAGTCCGCGCTCGGCCTTGTCGCCACCGCGTTGGGCCCGCAGCCGGAAGCGCGTTTCGGCGTCGTACTCCGCCAGGAGCAGGGTGGTGACTTCATCCAGCAGACGATTCACGCTGGTGCCACGGCTCTGTGCCAGGGCGCGCAGACGCGCGTGTTTGTCGTCGGGCAGACGCAGGGTCAATGCGCTCATGATGCGATCTCCTTGAGAAAGTCCTCCGGGCTCACGATACGCAGCTCGGGAAACTTGAGTTCCATGCGCGCGACATCGCGCAAATTGCGGGTCACGATAAAGCGGGCACCACCCGCCACCGCCAGCTCCACCAGATGGTTATCGGCTTCGTCCGGCAGATTGGGTCGCCAGGTGGAGTAGATGCGCGTCCAGGCGCAGGTGGCGAGAAAGATGTCCAGCGGGGTCGAGGTTAATGAAGGCGGGAGGGGCAGTTGGCGACCGGCTAAGGAAAGCAGTCTCGACAACGTCGGAGAAGGTGCATGGCAATCATCGAACCGCCTTCGCCTCATACGACTACACGAAATGACAAGACAGCCCTACTCTGTCT
>JFJP01014230.1_pt1 | contig 10739 bp, 10 predicted proteins | sample 431651 | NCBI WGS metagenome assembly JFJP01 (sample SAMN02602958, study PRJNA72255) | Microbial mat metagenome, whole genome shotgun sequencing project. | biome: fresh water; feature: sink hole; material: water; isolation source: purple microbial (photo- and chemosynthetic) mats found in...
CCTTTATGGCACTATTAACGCTGTGTGAAGGGAATAGTTTGATCAGTGAAACGGTATTTGAAAATCGTTTTGGTCATGTTCCTGAACTCAGTCGCATGGGTGCTGATATTCGGGTGAAAGGGAATACGGTTTTAGTCCGAGGTGTTCCTTTCCTTTCGGGCGCTCCGGTCACAGCTACGGACTTACGGGCTTCGGCTGCGTTAGTTCTAGCAGCCTTAGCAGCCGAAGGAGAAACTACTATTCAGGGATTAAAACATCTGGATCGGGGTTATGAACAATTGGAAGCTAAACTCCGACATTTGGGCGCTAAACTTCAGCGTTTTGATGATACGCCCACGGAATAATCAGTTATCATTTGTAGGGGCGGGTTCATTGAGATGCGCGGTGATTAACAAAGATCTAACAGAACCCGCCCTACACATTCTCCCCTGTAGAGACGTTGCATGCAACGTCTCTACAGGGGAGCTATGGGAAATATGTAGCGTTTATAATTGGATTTCATATAACTAATAACTAATAACTGGTAACTGGTAACTAATAACTGGTAACTGATAACTGATGAAATTTCAACGTTCAACATTAATTTTAATGGGTTTAGCCCTGGGTTTGACTGGGGTTGTTTATGTGTTTGAAATTCAGGGGAAAACACAACAGCAAGAAATTCAGGCTAAACAACAACAAATTTTTTCCTTTCCCAAGGATGAAATTCAATCTTTTACAATTATAACTCCACAACAAACAGTTACTTTGGAACGGGTAACTAACGCCGATGAGTTAAAAAAATCTCCTTGGAAAATTACAGCACCGATACAATTTTTGGCCAATCCTGCTTCGGTAGATTATTTGCTTAGGGAACTATTTAGGAATCAGAGTAACCCCTCGGATATTAACTCAGGGATTCAGAAGTTAACGGTTTCTGCTGAAAAAATTAAGGATTATGGGTTAGATACCGTAACGGATAAAATAGAAATTAAACTTAAAAATAATACCACCCATAAATTAAGTTTAGGGAAAAATGATTTTCGCGGAGATTCTTTATATGCTCAAATTGATTCCCCTAAATCTTCTGCAAAAGAAGTAACTATTTTAGTCATTTCTAAAGATATTTTATCTACTATTAATCGTCCCCTGGAGGAGTGGAAACTTCCCCCAGAACTTCCCCAAACACCTCAACCCACTCCTACACCTCAACCCACTCCTACACCTTCCGCCAGTCCTAAATAATGGCAATTTAGCTGTTAGGAGTGCGCTGAAGCGCAACAACGAGCGCAACAACGAGCGCAACAACGAGCGTAACAACAAAAAGTATGATAACCTAGTATTTTTATAATAGCACAAATTAACCTAAAAAATCGTGAATTTAGAACCAGAAATATTTTCAGTAAACTTAGCTAGGCGATTTGCTCAATTTGCCTTACAATGTGTTGTTCAAGAATACCCTCATGTTCAATATTATTGGTTAGAAAGTCCCGACGATTTGATTCCCCATCGACAACTTAATCCGGCGTTTTATGGGTGTTTAGATTGGCATTCTGCGGTTCATAATCATTGGATGTTAACTCGGTTAATTAGATACTTTCCAGAGGCAGATTTTGTGGATTCTGCTAGAGATGTTTTAACTAAAAATCTTACTCCTGAACATATTAAAACCGAAGCCGAATTTTTACAATCTCAGCCTAGATTTGAATGTCCTTATGGGTTAGCTTGGTTCTTACAATTAATGGCAGAAATTACTGAATGGGAGGACGAACAAGGTAAAATTTTATTAGAATATTTACAACCTTTAGAAACCGTCGTTATTACAGGATTACACAATCAAACTGCTTTTGTGTTAGGATTAATTTGGGATTGGGCAACCATTACTCACCATCAACCATTATTAGAAGAAGTTGAACATAAAATCCAAAAATTATATTATCATGATTATAATTATTCCCTCCATTGTGAACCATTAGGTGATGATTTTCTCTCTCCTTGTTTAGCGGAAGCGGATTTAATGCGCCGGGTTCTCCCCGCTTCTAAATTTGGAGAATGGTTAACTATTTTTTTACCCAAACTGCCCCAAAAGTTGGAAACCGATTGGTTTTATCCGATGATTATTAATAATCCTGAAGATTACGGACAATCTCATTTTGATGGGTTAAACTTAAGTCGGGCGTGGATGTTAGAAGGGATAATCTCTGGTTTATTACCAACAGATACCCGCATACCCGCTTTAAAAACCGTAGCAAATCTTCATCACCAAGTCGGGTTAAATCCTGTATCTGGTAATTTCTATGGCGGCAGTCATTGGTTAGGAAGTTTTGCCGTTTATCTAGGAACAAAACGAGGTTTAAACAGCAACAAAAAATAATCAATTCTTTTCATCTCCCATAATATTTGTTGATATTTTATGACTGAACTCAGACAGAATCTAATTACCAGAGATTGGGTAATTATTGCCACGGAAAGGGCTAAACGACCCGATGAATTTACCAAAAATGAAACCCAACTAATTCCTACTCCTGAATATCGTTCTAATTGTCCCTTTTGTCCAGGGAATGAATTGTTAACAGGAGGTCGAGAAATATTACGGTTATCAGATGGTTTAAACTGGCAAGTTCGCGCTGTTTCTAATAAGTATCCGGCTTTATCTCCTGAAGGTGAAAGAGTCCGAGAAACCGATGGCATTTTTCACTCTTTATCAGGGTTTGGGTTTCATGAAGTAGTGATTGAACATCCTCGCCATGATTTAACAATGGCGTTAATGGAAATCAAAGATATAGCAAATGTGATTCGAGTTTACCGCCAACGTTATATTGAAATTCGCCAAGATGCTCGGGTAGAAACTATTATTATCTTTAAAAATCATGGTCAAGGAGCGGGAACTTCTTTAGAACATCCGCACTCCCAAATTGCCGCCATTCCTATTGTTCCCTATCAATGGCGTGACCGCGCTAGAGAAGCAATTCGCTATTATGATGATACCGGAGAATGTATTTTTTGTCGCACTTTAGAGGAGGAATTACAAGCCCAAGAAAGGATTATTTTTACCAGTGAACATTTTGTGGCTTTTATTCCCTATGCCGCCCTTTCTCCCTTCCATACTTGGATTTTTCCCCGTCGTCATAGTTCCTCCTTTGATGAAATTACAGATGTGGAAATCTTGGATTTAGCTGCAACCTTAAAAAATGTTCTAGCTAAACTTTACTATGGGTTAAATAATCCCGATTATAATTATACTATTCGTTCGATTCCCACCGCCGAACAACGCACCGATTATTCCCATTGGTATATTGCTTTAATTCCTAGGGTTTCTTTATCCGCCGGATTTGAATTAGGTAGTGGAATGTATATTAATACTGCTTTACCCGAAGAAAGTGCGGAGTTTTTGCGTTCTGTTAAAATCCATCCTGATATTATTAGTTAGAAGCCGCAATTTCGGCTAATTCTAACCAGCGTTCTGTGGCATTATCAATTTCTATAATAATATTTTCCACCTGTTGATGCAAGTCTTGAACATTAGAAACTGCCCCCGGAGGTGCATAATATAATTTCTGTTCTAATTGGGCTTTTTTACCTTCTAGTTCAGTAATTTTTGTCTCTAACTTTTCATATTCTCGCTTTTCTTTAGAAGATAATTTCCGTTGTCCACTTTTATCCCAAGAATACCGTTGAGACTTTTCGGAATCTGTACCCGCAGATAGGGTTTTTTCTTCAGCTTTCACTCCTTGACGACTTAACTCTAATTCCTCAGCTTTTTTATAATCTAAATAAACCGAATAATTCCCCGGATATTGTCGTAAAATTCCCCCAGATTCAAAAGCAAAAATTTTTTCTACTGTCCGGTCTAAAAAATAGCGGTCATGGGAAACCACAATTACACAACCATTAAAATCCTCTAAATAATCCTCTAAAACCGATAATGTTTGGACATCTAAATCATTAGTCGGTTCATCTAAAATCAACACATTGGGTGCACTCATTAACACCCGCAATAAAAATAACCGTCGTTTTTCACCCCCGGAAAGTTTGTTTAAGGGAGAATATTGTTGATTAGGAGGAAACAAAAACCGCTCTAACATTTGCGATGCTGTAATCTGGGTTCCATCGGCGATTTTGACAAATTCTGCTACTTCTTTTAAGTAATCAATCACACGCTGATTTTCATTCATCGCCGCCAACAAATCCTCCGAATGTTGGTCAAAATAACCGATATGAATGGTTGAACCAATTTCTAATATTCCCTCATCCGGTTTGATTCTACCTGTAATCATATCTAATAAAGTTGATTTTCCCACCCCATTTCCCCCAATAATTCCTAAACGGTCATCGGGATTAAAACTATAGGTAAAATCTTGAATTAAAGGTCGATTATCATAGGATTTAGAAACATGATTTAATTCAATAACTTTTTTACCAATCCGACGCCCGGGGGTAGAAATTTCAACTTTTCCCTGCACTTGTTTAAACTCCATGTCTTGCAGCCCTTCAACCCTTTGAATTCGGGCTTTTTGTTTGGTACTTCTGGCTTTTGGCCCCCGTTGTAACCACTCTAATTCCCGACGCAAAACCCCCCGATGTTTGCGTTGTTGACTAACAGCAACATCCTCGGCTTCGGCTTTCTTTTCTAAAAAATAAGAATAATTTCCCGCATGGGTAAATAAATCCCCCCGGTCTAATTCTAAAATTCGATTAGTTACTTGGTCTAAAAAGTAGCGGTCGTGGGTAATTAATAATAGAGCGCCGCGATAATTTTTTAAATAATCTTGTAACCATTCCACCGAAGCCGCATCTAAATGGTTTGTAGGTTCATCCATTAATAAAACATCCGGTTCTACTAATAACGCTGTTGCTAAAGCAATGCGTTTACGATATCCCCCGGATAACTGGCGAATGGAAGTATCAAAATCTTCTATTCCTAATTTAGTTAAAATAATCTTAGCTTTATTTTCTAATTCCCAAGCATTCGTCGCATCCATGCGTTGCATGACTTGGGAAAATCGGGTTAATAGTTGGGAATCTTCGGGATGTTTAGCTAATTTATGAGATAGGTCTTCATACTCTTGAATTAGGTGCATTTGTTCGCCACTATCGGCGAAAATTTGTTCTAAAACCGTGAGGTTTTCATCTAAATTAGGTTGTTGGGGTAAATAGATAACTTTTGCCCTGGGATTAACCCAAAGTTGCCCTTCATCAATAGATTCTTGTCCCGCAATCATCTTTAATAAAGTAGATTTTCCTGACCCATTGGTTCCAATTAAACCGACTTTATCCGTCGCATCTAAACTAAAGTTAGCATCTCGGAGAATTTCTTTGGTTCCAAATTCTTTTTTCACGGATTGTAAGGTAAAAATAGACATAAGCGTTAAGGGATTAAAAATAGATGAGTTAAGCAGAATACATGAATTGACGGGAATCTACTATAATTATACTATGAAATAGCCGAACTTAAACCGATGAAAATAGGTAAAGTATGATGTCAGCAGATTTACTGTCTCGAATTTCTATTGACCCTAATATTTGTTTTGGTAAACCCTGCATTCGGGGTCATCGCATTTGGGTGTCTCTAATCTTAGATTTTTTAGCCAATGGAGTCACCATTGAATACCTTTTAGAAGAATATCCTGGAATAGAACGAGAAGATATTCTAGCTTGTATTGCTTATGGTACTAAATAATTGAGGGTTTAGCAATTCCTTCTGCTATAAACCCTCTAATTATTCAGAAATTGTGGTTATTCATAACTCGTTTCTGCAAGATTTCCTAAATTAAATAAGAAGGGAACCATACTTTTATTATCCCCATTCATAATTAACACTTTTGGCATTTGAGAACCGCCCTGTTTCCAAGCTTCAATAGCTTCTTTTTGTAAGACTAATTCCCCTCCCGTTGCTTTCAAAGTTTCGGCTAATAAACGTTGGGCTTCTGCTGTTCCTTTGGCTCGGTTAATATCAGCTTGGGCTTGTTGTTCGGCTTCCTGGGCAATATAAACCGCCCGTTTTGATCTTTGTTCAGCAATTTGTTTTTCTTCAACTGCTTTGGCAAATTCAGGAGAAAATGACAAATCAACTACACTGGTATCTAAGACAATAATTCCATATTTATCTAATCGTTCATTCAAGGCTTCATCAAAGTCCGATTTTAATAATTCCCGTTGAGTAATAGCTTCTTCAATGGTTCGTTTTGCCGCCGCAATTTTAAAGCATTCTTGGGTTTGGGGAGCCACAACTTTAGAAACAACATTTTGTAAGGTTCCCTGTTCTCGTCTAATTCTGACTACTTGTATCGGGTCAAGCCTAAAGTTAATGGCAAAACTGGCCGATAATTGTTGTAAATCTTTGGTAGAACTTTGAGCCGGAACTTCAAATTTCTGCACCGTCAAATCATAAATATCAACCGCAGAAACTAATGGCGGTTTAAAATGAATGCCTTCTAATAATACCCCATTTTGAGCTTTTCCTAAAATACTCAATACCCCCGCTTGACCCGGGTTAACAATTACAAAGGAATTTACCGAAATTAAGGCTAATATTGCTAAGGCAATTCCTAAAATAATACTCGCTAAACCCACTTGAGGTTCTGCACTTTTCATAAAATTCACTCCAATTGATAAAACTATTATAGCGTCATTGATCAAATCTGAACCACAGTTAAGGTTAACTTGATAAACATGAGTCACCTTATACCTAAAAAAATCCAGATATTTTTTATGATTAATAATCTTAATTATTATCGGTTACAAAATTTTCTTTGTCTGGTTTCTTCAGAATCTTGCCAGTCATAACCATAATGACTAAAGGCATTAATTTGAGGAATTGTTGCGTAAATATCAGCCATTTGCTGTTGTAAAGAAGGGCGATTTTTGATCGATTTTCCCCAGTCTCCCGCTAAGGCTGGGATAACTTGAGTTCCTGGGGGAGCTTGAGTTACAACTTGCTGCACTTGAGCGGTAATACAGTTAACTTGACCACAGACAGCATAGGACATGGGATGCCATTCTATTGAGGGCGAAAATTGATCCCAAGGCTGCATTCGGGAGTCAAAACCCATCCCCCCAATTTTACGGTTTGCTTCGGGAAAAAATACCGCTCCGGCTGGAATTCCTTGGCTTTGAACAGGTTGAGTTGCTATTGTTAAAAAATCTAAAACTCCCTGTCTAGCATGGGCAACACTTAGCCGCCATAATTGTAGTTGTAAGGTTTCTCCCATCTTGGGAATAGATGCTAAGGTTTTCCATTGTTTTTCATCAGGCCAATAGGGTTTATCCTTTTCATCAGGATGCTTTTCATTCACCGTTTTAACATCTATTTCGGTAATAAATCCTTGCTGTAAAAATCGCTGCATTAAGTCTCGTCCTTTCTGACTACTGGCTCGATTTAAAAATGCCTGTTGAGAATATTCTCCATAAATCCATAGGTCTTTGACTTTGGCGGCAACAGAATCTGCTCCTAACCCTTTGGGATAGCGAACATAGTCAAATAAAATTCCATTGGGATGACGTTGTAAGATGGCATTTAATAAGGTTAAATAATCTTGTCTGGCTATGGGATGATAGGGGTCAACAAACCCTTGATTCACAAAACTTTCCCCATATTCGTCTATTTTGGTTTGGTCTACTACTGCCGTTGTGGTGGTTTCTCCTTTCCCATTTATGGCTAAAACTGATGTTCTATCGGGTTTTAATGTGTAAGTATAGCCATAATTTAACATGAACATCCAAGCATAGACTTTTAAGCCTCGTTGTCTACCTTTTTGGATGGTTTCTGCTAATAAATCTTGGTTTTCTGTTCCGTGAGATCGCATTGCTGCTGGCCAGGCTGTGGGATTTTTGCCCGCAGGTAAAAGGACTTGACCATCATAAAAAACTTCTAAATAAATTTTGTTATATCCTCTGTTAATAATATTATCTAAAATTCGATCAATTTCTCCTGGTCTGGTATCACAGGGATATAATCTTAACCAAATTGCTTGATTTTTAGGGTTAATTTGTTGACGACATTGATTGACTTGTTGGGCGTGTTGAGTTAGAATAGTATTATAGTTTTTAAGGGCTTCTGAATTTCCCGTTAATACAGCTTGTCGTAAACTTTCTTTTTGGGTGATGGCTTGGGGAGATAGTTTGCAATAGGCTAAGGTTTGAGAATGAGCTACAGAAACTAATAAAAAAGGATTTAAGGAAAGGGTTATCAAAAAGTTTAATAATAACCCTGAAAAACGGCGTTGCTGAATCATTAAATTTGACATAAAATTTTATTAGATTTTACTACATTTTCAATTATTCACAACGTTTTAAACAAAATCAGTAGGGAAGATGAGTATTCATGGTTGGTTGTTGGTGCGTGCGCGGAGCTTACGCACCCTACTAACTGTTTAGGCGCCGTTGGTTGTTGGTGCGTGCGCGGAGCTTACACACCCTACTAACTGTTTAGGCGCCGTTGGTTGTTGGAAATTCTAGTTCCAAACGTTGTTTTAACTTATCTGGAATGGGACGGTTGGGATAGGAGCTATAATGACCTGCTAAGGCGTTGAGGGCTGTACGCATGGTGGTAAAGGAACCCAGGGTCGTAACAGAATTATCCCGACGGTAACGAGCAATAAATTCGTTAATTATTTCACGCGCTTGACCTTGAGCTTCTATCTTCTCCGGTGCATCTTCGGGTAACAAAATAGCGGTTCTCAAGCTATCGACAACGGCTAAAGTATCTTGGGAATAATTACCTGTCAACAGTGCAGTAGTGGAGCTACCCGCACATCCGACTAAAGTAATGGCAGCCACAAGCACGAGAGCTAACAGGCGAGAAATGTATTTTTTCATGAGTTTTATTACAATTGACATTAAAAATTATAATCAAAATTCGGGTCTATCCCAATAATAAAATAGATTTTTCTTGGTTTTTCCCTATTTTTGATTAACAATAAGCTGTTGCTGCAATTAAAATATATAATATGAAATCCAATTATAACTGCTACAGATGATCCCCCCTAACCCTCCTTTTGAAAAAAATATATATATAACCTAGCGAGCGAGGACGCTCGCACTACGGGGGATAATTGTTACAAAAATTTATCTAAAAAAGTTTCAACTTCTGTTAAGGTGGGTTGGGCTGAAATAGCACCTGGTTTTGTTGTAGTTAATGCTCCTACTGCACTGGCAAACCTAACTATTTCTTCAGCTATTTTAGCATGATTAATTGATTCTATGCCTAATTTACAGAATTGATTAATAATTCCCGCAGTAAAACCATCCCCGGCTCCGGTTGTATCTGTAACATTAACAGGAAATGCGGGTATTTTTCCATAATTCCCTGCTAAATAATAGCTACAACCCCGTTCTCCGGCGGTGACAAATACTCCTTGAATTTGTAACTGTTGAGCGATCGCTTCTGGATTTATAGTATTAAATAATAATTCTGCTTCTTCATCGGTTAATTTCAGAAAATCGGCATTTTGAACAAAGTTTAAAATCAGTTCAATTGCTTGATCTGGATCTTGCCAAAACATCGGCCGCCAGTTAATATCAATAAATAATTTAACGTTATAATTTTTAGCTAATTCAACGGCTTTTAAAATAGCATTTTTACTATCTTTATAAGCTAATTCTAATGTCCCTAAAACTAAGAATTGTGCGGTTTTAAATAAGTCTTCTGGAAGTTGTTCTGATTGTAAATAAGTATCAGCAAATTCAGTAGTTTTTCTATCTCCAAATCCAGCAAAACTGCGATCGCCTTTTTCATCTCTAACCACATAAACAATTCTAGTCGGCGCGCTAGAATGGCGTTGAACTCCGGTAATATTAACGCCAATTTTAGTTAATAATTCCACTAATTGATCTCCCGATTCATCTTCCCCAATACAGCCAATAAAAGCCGTAGAAATCCCTAATTTCACTAATCCACAAGCGGTATTAGCCGGAGCACCTCCGGGGTAATCTGTCCAAGATTTAACGGTTTCTAAGGGTTTTCCTAATTGATTCGATAACCGATCAAATAGCATTTCACCCATACAAATCACTTGCGGATCGCACCAGCACCCAGACTTGCATTTCCCTATAAATATAACAGAGAGTTTAACTCATTCCATCCAGGTTATAATAAGTTGTCACTTGACAATTTGAAAAGATGTCAGAATATAATTTTATTTTAAACTTTAATCTCCCAGATGCTCAGGTCAATCCCGATAATTACTTAGAGAGTTTGGCAACAGAAGGCTGTGATGATGCCTTAATTGGAATCGGTAAAAAAGGGAAAATTGCCCTCAATTTTATCCGTGAATCTTCATCAGCCAAAAAAGCAGTTTATAGCGCAATTCAGGATGTTAAACGGGCTATTCCCCGGGCAGTTTTGACTGAAGTTAGCCCCGATTATATTAGTTTAACCGAGGTTGCTAAATTGCTCGGATGTACACGGCAAAATATTCGCAATTTGTTGATAAAGAGTGAAGAAAAATGTCCCAGACCTATCTATAGCGGGACTCCTTCTATCTGGCACTTGTCGGATATATTGAACTGGTTATATGAGGAGAAAAAATATAGAAATAGAATTGACCCGACTTTATTAGAGTTATCTAAGGTTAGTAAGGATTTTAATATTGTTAGGCAATGGGAAACAGTTGATTCTGAAGAAAAGGAAAAAATTCAATTATTATTGGCGGAAACTTGTGCTTAATTTTTTCTTGTTGCTAGGTTCTACCTAGCAATACTTTAATCAGGCTCCGCCTGCTGTTCCTCGGAGGCAGAGCCTCCTGAACAGGGTTCCCAGG
>JFJP01029816.1_pt1 | contig 10739 bp, 12 predicted proteins | sample 431651 | NCBI WGS metagenome assembly JFJP01 (sample SAMN02602958, study PRJNA72255) | Microbial mat metagenome, whole genome shotgun sequencing project. | biome: fresh water; feature: sink hole; material: water; isolation source: purple microbial (photo- and chemosynthetic) mats found in...
TGAGGGGATCACAATCCGGGTACGCATTCCCGGGAACGTCACCCGGCAAAAAGGACAACCTCTCGCGACCATCCGGGTCAAGGCCAAGATACCGGGGAGCACCAGCAAATCCCTGCGCCTCCAGGTACCGAAGCAAGCCATGGACATGCTTGTTTCCGGATGTGGAGCGATGCACCGCGTTCCCGATCCGTACCACCTCGTTGACATTCCCGCCGGTCAGCCTTTCTTCCGAATCGGGGTCACTGTTCTCCATAGGTGTCATGATGCCCTCCTTCCTGGATGTTTCGAGGATTCATATCGAGACCGCAATGAGAGGACCGTTACAGCACTCCTTCCTTCCCACCGATTGCCCATTGTCTGGCGACCTCATGGAAGACAATGGATGCTGTACAGGCCACATTCAACGACGAAGCCGAACTGTTCGCAGCCATGGGAATGGTCAACATCAGGTCACATTTGTTCTGCAGTTATTATGGATATTTCGGTTATGTTAATAATTCCATCAGCCGCAAACGTTGCCTTCATTACCAGCGGCATTACGGTTCGAATGCGTTCAAACCATTCATAACCATAAGTCGGATCATAATGATGAAGCAGGGTGCTCAAGGCGGTACCATGGGTACCAATCACAATATGCCCGCCAGGATGGCGTTTCAGCACTTCGGTCAGCGCACGGACGTTTCTCTGCTGAACCTCTTCCAGACATTCCCCATCCGTCAGCTTATACTGAAAATCCGCCCATTGCCGTTTGGAAAATGTGTGAAAGTCCTCAATCCAACCGGAGTCCACCCTTCGCTCCCGAAAATCCTCCACGGTTTCGACCATCAGGTGGCGCTCGGCTGCAAGTGGCCTCACGGTATCAACTGCCCGCAGAAAGGGACTTGCATATACCTGATCGACCGGAATGCCTGAAAACAATTCAATCAAAGCTTCCGCGTCCTTCAGTCCCTTCGCCGTCAGGGGCCGTATCGCATCCTCATGGACGGTGTAATCCGGCTCTGCATGCCGGATGAAATAAACCTGTGTGTTCATGCAGGCACTCTCTTCCCCGCGAAAAACACCCGACGGAATGGAAACAACACATGGCCGTCAGTCTGTACCGGATACGCCATGCGAACCTTTCCCAGAACGGAAGCGATGAACCGGACTCTTCCCGGTTCATCAAGTCTTTCGAGGTAAGGTTTCATACCCGTGGAGCGATACCACTCCACAATGGCCTCATGATCCTGCAACGCGTGATAGTATGTGGTTTCCCAGACATGCACATCGTTGGTCAGCCCCGTCAAAACATCATAGTAGAAAGAGGGTTCCCGATAGGAAGGTGTATCATCCAGACCAGACAACACAGGTTGGAACACAGGCTCATCCGCTACTTCCCGGATGGCCACGCTGATGGGTATCGCCCAGGCATTCGGGACCTGGACAGCCAGCACACCACCCGGGTTGAGCATGGCAAACAGGCGTGTCAACAGCAATCGCTGATCCGGAACCCACTGAATCACCGCGTTGGAAAAAACCAGATCGAATGATCCAAAGCCCGAGAGATTCTCCGTGATGTCATGAACCACCCAGTTCATGTCAGGATACGCGGTCCCCGCCTTCTGAATCATCTCCTGTGAGTTGTCGATGCCGAAAATCTCCGCATGAGGCCATCTGTCACGAAGTTGTACCGTGCTGTTGCCTGGCCCGCAGCCAATGTCGATGATGCGCTTCGGTTTTTCCAACTCAATGCGGGAGACGAGGTCTTTCGCAGGTTGGGTTCTTTCCTTCTCAAACCGCAAATAGAGGTTCGGGTCCCATGCTGCCATTCGTTTGCTCCTCTTTTTTCTGTCCTTCACAGACCGCCGGCAATCCAACATGGTCTTCAGCCCGCGTCACCCTCATGGACCGCCGGCAATCCGACACGTTCTTCAGCCCGCGTCACCCTTGTCGTACATGGCAAGGAAATATGGGTGGGAAGAGTCATAATGGGTCAAGGTATCCGGGTGCTCCACACGCCCGGCAGGCCGGACATGCTTTCCCTGCACCCCTGTCAGAGAGTCGCCCAGATCCTCACGGCAGGCGGCCAGCAAGCCCTGGAGCCTTTCCACCACTTCCGGCTGATCAGAAGCCAGATCCCGCAGTTCCGCACAGTCCTGTTCCAGATCGTACAGTTCAAGCCGCGTCGCGTCACCCTTGTGGACGTGGAGTTTCCATCGCCCTTCCCGCACTGCTTCAAGATGGTTGCGGATGTAGTAGAAAAAAGTGGAACGGGGGGAAGCCTCCCCATCCAACAGCATGGGCACCAGATCGAATCCGTCCAATATCCGATCTTGCGGAATCTCCGCCTGAGTCAGCCGCGCAAAGGTTTTATAGAAATCAAGGGAGGAAACCACCCCATGTCCCACCTGCCCGGCCTGTATCTTCCCCGGCCAGCGGAAAATGCAGGGAACCCGCTGTCCACCCTCCCAGGTGGTGCCTTTCGTCCCGCGAAGGGGTGCATTGCTGCCGCCGCGGTCTCCCCGCGAGCCATTGTCCGATGTGAAGACCACCAGCGTGTCCTCATCCAATCCCAATCGCTTCAACTCATGCAGCAGAACCCCTGTCGCCCAGTCCACACATTCCACCGACGCGCCGTACTCGCCATTGCGGGATTCCCGCTCAAAGCGCTCCGGAGCGTAATGAGGGAGATGCACATGCATGTGGGCCATGTACAGGAAAAACGGATTTTCCCGGTTTTCCCGCATGAACCGCACGGCCTGCTCCACATACCGTTCGGTCAGAGAGCGCTGATCCGGCTGCTCCTCGAGGACTTCCTCATCCAGCAGCAGCGGAAGCGGCGGATAAATGTCTCCCCGACCGGTCTGCCGCCCCATGTCGTTGCTGTAGGGAAGCCCGTAGTAATGATCGAATCCATGTCGTGTGGGGAGAAACTCGGGTTGATCCCCGCAGTGCCATTTGCCGACAAGCATGGTGTGATAGCCTACATCCTTGAGCAACGAGGCGATGGTTCGCTCCTGCGGATGCAGACCCAGTCCCTGCCCGGGGAACAGAACCCATTGCCCGTCAAAGTCGCCGAACCCGATGCGCGGCGGATAGCACCCGGTCATCATCGCACCACGGGAGGGGGAGCACACGGGTGAGGCCATGTAGAAATCAGTCAGTCGCATGCCGTCAGCCGCCATCTGATCAATCACAGGCGTCCGGTTGCAGGTTGACCCATAGCACCCCAAATCGCCATATCCCAAGTCATCACAGTTGATGAGCAGAATGTTGGGTTGTTTCCTCATGTTGTCGTCCTCCAGACACTTCCTCACAGGACACTCTTCTGGTTCTCAGCACTTGATGCGAAAAACGCCTTCAAGCTCTTCACAAAAGCTTCAGGTTCACGCAGGCTCGTTTCCCCATGCTTCTTCCCTGGCATCACCCGCAGTTCGCTCTCTCTGACCGCATCATGCAGCAGGCTCGCGGATTTCTTCATTACGGACAATTCCTTTCCGCCAACCAGAATCAACACCCTGGCTGTGGTTTCCCGCACTGCAGGTTTCAGGGCATACCGGCTGTTGCTGGTGGTGATATTGGCCAATGACTGTTTCGACATCCGCTGGCTTTCCTGAAAATAGGTCTCGAACAAATCCTCCGGAATGCACAGGCTTTTCGCCTGCAGACGCGCAAACCAACGCTTTTTGATCAGGCCATAGGAAAGGGACAGCATGGGACCCGTCATCATCGCCGCGCCTGGAATCGGTATCAGCAAAGCGCTTTCCACAACAGCACACGCAGCGATATCCGTTCGGCGGGTCAGCATCTCCACAACGATCTGCGCCCCAATCGAAAGTCCGCACAGGGCGTGCACATGCCCGCCAAACCGCTCATCCACATACGCCAGCAGTTTTTCCGCCTCCGCCTCGATGCTTTCAAAAACAGTATCCGCCGCTTCGCCGTGCCCATCCAGAATCGGGGTCACAACATGATAATCCGTCTTCAGGCCCTCTGCAACATGCCGCAAGGACCAGTCCGACAGACCACCCCCGTGGAGAAGCATCACGACCGGATTCCCCTGTTCACCTGCTTCACGAAAAATCATCTGGTGGCTCCTTCCGTCGGCCTGCATCAATCACAGGCTCATAACTGACCAACAGGATATGATGCAGTACGTCGAATGATTCCCCGAATGTCTGCCGGATGGCTGCCCGATGCTCCCGGTCAAAGGCTTGGACCCTCTCTTCCGGCAGGGAAGCGCCAATGCCTCTGCACGCGCGGATTCTACCCGTCCAGCTTTCCAGATGGAAGGGAATCCGCTCCTGATAGGATACCACCTGCTTCACACGGAAGCCATCCCGGGCCCATGCCTGCTCATCCACTTGCATGGGGGTATACCCGGCACCTTTCCAGTCCGGATTATATCGCAGAATGATTTCTTCCGACAGGCTTGATACCGCGTCCAGTCCAGGCATCCACGCCATCCACATCGTAGCGAACATCCCGCCTGTTTTCAACATGCGTTTGATTTCAGGCAGCACAATGGACTTGTCAAAATACAGGAAACACTGGCAAGCCGTGATGACATCAAACGTCCCCGATGGCATCCCCGTGTCTTCCGCGGGTCTCGCATGGAACGCGATGTCCATCCCCTGAGCCTGAGAAAGTGATTTTGCCACTTCGATTTGTTCCATCGATCGATCCGTTCCGACAAATCGTGCCCCATAGGGATACAACCCTCTTGGGAGTACGCCGGTTCCGGTCCCCAGATCCAGTATATCCTGCCCTTTCAAGCCAATGCCCATGGCCAGCAGGTTCTGGTAGAAGGAAACCGGATAAATATCCCGGTACTTCCCGTAATCCTGCGATGTACGTCCCCATTCAAAGGCTTTTCCGTTGTCGATGCTGCGCCAATGTGCTGGTGGGACGGTCACTTCTCCTGTCACTTCTCCTGTCAATTCTCCTGTCGCTTCGTTGCTCATACGCGTCAATTCCCCCCATTGATCAGTCAACCAGAGAATCTCATCCCGAAACCGTGTGGCCTTTCCCTGGTGGGATGCGAACATATGCGGTTGAATCCACCAGAACACCTCCAGACACCAGGTGATCCGGAAGGCATCCACGATATTTTCCATGGATAGCGGAAGAATCTCTCCATACCCCTCCCGAAAAATCCGAATTGCCTCCAGGTTCAACGTCCCGTCATGCCATGCAAAAGACAGCAGGCATCTTCCAATATCATGCCAGAGAAAGCTGTACTGGTTTCTGTCAAAGTCAATGATGGCAGCAACACGGTCCGAATGAAACAGGATGTTGTCGGACGAGTAGTCCTCATGGGCAATACCCTTCGGAATCCGGTCGAAAAATCCATCGCTGAGATGCGGCAAGACCGTTCCAACCGCCTTGAGCGCCGTCTGATATGTGTCAGGGTACAGGTGTGCCTGCTGCATCTGCAACTGAAAGGTCCCGATGAGTCTTCCATACTGCTCTTTTCCATCCAGCGGATATCCATTGACTGATTCCGGAGGAAGGGTGGCAAATGCATGATGCATCCGGGCCAGAACACGTCCCAAATCCCGCATTTGGTCCATGTTGATCCACGCGGCGCCGAGGTTCTTCCCTTGGTGGAACTCCATCAGCATATAGGTGATTTCGTCATCCACATGGCGAATGTTCTTTCCGTCAAACTGCCAGATGGTGGGAGCAGGCACACCATGCGTGGTTATGAGGATCTGCCGTTGCAGGGCAGCCTCGATGTCCTGCAGCTTTTTGGTGGTGTACCGTTCATGACTGAATTGCTTGACCAGCAGTTCACCCCTGTTGGTTGTGAGTTTCCACAAGCGGTTCAGCCATCCACCTTCCAAGGGAGCCATCTCTACGACGGACAACCCGTGGCACTGGATGATGTCGTTGCGAATAAGGTTTGACGCCAGCTTATCCCGGACCACAGCCAGGGCCAAATCATGATCGTTCCGATATCCCCCGAAGCTCTCGTCTTTTACAAATCGATATCCACCCTTCAGATACAAGGTGATCGCCTTATAACTCCATGTCTGGGTATGGAGATAAAAATCCTGTTCCCCCTCCAGGTCTATCATGCGGCGAAGCCCTTCATACACGAGCGCTTTACCAACACCCAAGCCTTGATATTCCGCCTTTACCGCCACCCAGTGCACCGACGGATCCCGGCGGCCATTCGTATGGTTCCACCAGTTGATGAGGGTTCCGGCTTTTTCCCCTTCGCATGTTTCAACAAAAAGAAGCCTGCGTTTCAGTTCCTCCGGTTCGGACAAGTAATCGCGGCGGAAACAGGTCAATGCTTCCTCGATCGCGTCATATTCCCCGACCGAGACCAGGATCTTCGCCCACGCATGCTCATCTCCCTCCAGAAAAGACCCGAACTGAAATCCTTCCGGCAGGGGTGACGATGGAACCGGTGTATCCTTGAACCGTTTCATGATGATGTTGTAGTAGGGCATAGTTTTGTCGAGCATCTGTGTTCCTCTCTGATGCAAAACGATGGTCTTCTGGATCGAACATCACCGTCCAGCGCTCCCGCGCTTCTTTTCAGTATGGTACGAAAGCAGGAATGCTGCCAACCTGGGATGCTGTATCTGGTTCAATACGATCTCCCAGCCTGTTTCAGCACGTTCCGCCTGCATGTCCGGATCAAATCCCATGTCAAGATAAACGCGAATTCCTTTGAAACTGGTTGTTTGTGTGTGCAGGAAAGCCCTTTCGTATTCCTTTGCGAGAGCCTGTACCGCCAGTCCAGCCAAAGGGCGGCACAAACCCTTGCCCTGCTCACTTTTTGAAACGACAACCCATCGGAGCATTCCATGCTCTTCGCCATCCCGAGAACAGAACCACGCCGTTGCGGAGCCAACCGGCATCCCATTTCCATCACAACAAAAGAAGCACCCTTCCATCACCCTTTCGGGATGGTTCATGAATTCATTATGGAAGTAAGTGCAGGCTATATCGCTGGAGGTGAATTGTTCCGCTTCACAGGCGATTCTTGACCAATGAAACTCGTCACCTGGTTGAAAAAGCCTGAAGGAATACCCATCGGGAAAAACAACCTGCGTTGGCGGCAACAGCTGCCTGCTGCTCATATATAGTCTGACATACTCCATACACACTCCAATGGCTATCTGCTTCGTGCCATCCAAAGTCTTCAAAGGGATGATTGCTATGGCCGATGGCACTGATGGGTTCATGGCGCACTTGCCATCATCCCGACATGATGCTCGTCAAGCATGCCGCAAATGGCAAAGTATCCTGTTCACATGGCCAAAAACAACATTTTGCTCTTCTGATGAATACTCTTGATTGGCGATGGCACATAGAAACTCGTAAATATCTTCAAGGTCTCTGCGAATGGTATAGTACCGAATGGCCGTTTTATTTGAGCCTGCTGCCAGATGATTCAATTGATTATCCTCGGCAAAGGCGAAAAGATCTGATTCTCGTGGACCCAGCATCATGTTTTCCCAATCCACCAGAAAGAGCTTTCCTTCTATGGTACGCATCAGATTCCCGCCATGAATATCAGTGTGACATAACACAAATGGCAGTTGCATTTCCTTAACGGCCACCGCCAATGCATACGCCTCCCCAATCTTCATTCTGATCATCGATTGATTCTCCAGAACGATTTCTTGAAAGGGGTTTGGCAGAGATTCACATCGTTTGTCCATGAGAGATACCAACTTATCGCACCAGTCGAGATCGAACGCTTCTTTCGGGCACAACGCCTCCATCATGCTGGTGTCCACATGATGCAAATCCTCAACAATCACGGATATCTGCTGCGTGTCTAGGAGCGAATACTTGTTTTCGAACCCGACTGCAGCACCATGGATATAGTTGAAAAGAACACCCGTGACGTGATCATGCTCATAGAAAAACTTTCCAAGACTCGTTTTGATCGGATAGCATATCTTCCCGCTCAGCTTCGTATTGTTCTGAAGATAATCCAAAACCGCCATTTGATTTTCGACATGCTCCGTGCATCTTTGTGACATCGACAATCCGCTGTCATAAATCTTAAGAAAATAGGTGTCGTTGACCGCGTATGTAAATCCAACGGTTCCACCTGTAACTTGCTTGATGTGGTTCGCCTCGATTTCATAGTACCGTCGGACATCCACTTCCACCATTTTCTCATCTATTTCCATATCCAGCACCCCCGATCCGGAACAAGACAGCCATCACTCCGGCGCACCTCCCCGATCAAGTGCTTTTTCCATGCATATCGATCCTTTCATGTCCTTGTATTGCCCATAGTTCTCCATCCTGCTGTATCCGATTCTTTCATACAGTGCCGTTGCTTCCATCAAGACTGCTCCTGTTTCCAGAATGAGTTTTGTGTAGCCCTTTTCCCTTGCTTTATCTTCCAAAAGGCGCATCAATTGCTTTGACAAACCTTGTCCGCGATATTCCCTGCGAACGAACACCCTTTTCACCTCAGCGACATCCGTATCATATTTCTTGAAGCTTGCACATGCGATTGGGATATCCTCGTCATACATCAAGAAAACATCGTGGATATTCTCCAGTGTATTGTATTGGTTATAGCTCTCCCTTTGCTTTTCCCCACCAACGGCCTGATTCAGGTAGTCATCCAGAAGACCGCACAAAGCCACGAAGTCCTTGTCCCGGCCGTTTGTACATGCAACTTTCATGTTTCTCTCCTCCCCCTATCGGTTCGCATCTGAAGCTTTCTTGCTTTACGCCCACCTCAATCTGTTTGTATCTGCAACTTCATGCCAAAACCCCACCTGAATCAATCCCATCACCCATCATGTACGGTAAGGACATGCTCATTTGCGTACTTCCCCGTGAAAGGGCAACTGACCATTTGCGTAATTCCCCGTGAAAGGGCAACTGACCATGCATTTGAGGCACACGATGCAGCGCTTTCTTATCATCATCTCCTCGCGTGTGGCAGTCACAGTCCATGCTGTACCGAGCAGGGATCCGGTCGGGCACACATCCACGCAGCAGCTGCAATCTCCGCATTGCGGCACTTGCGGCGCCTCACTCCTCATAACAAAGGGCGCGGTGGTCAAGACCTTTCCCAACAACAGTGCACAGCCATATTCTTCGGTGACCAGCAGGTTGTTCTTCCCGATAAAACCCAATCCGGCCCGTAATGCGACCGTCTTGTGCGGCAACTGGTGCGCTTTGAGCTTGCCAATGCTCTGATACCCTTCTGCCTCCAACCAGCCTGCCACTTTCACGGCAAGCATATCCATCTTGTGTTCGGTATTGTTCATCTCCTTCTGCTTTGGTTCCAGACTGGCTCGAAGCGTGCCGATATACGTGCGGGAGAGTGCCTTTCCGAATAAGACCGCACATGGGTATCCCTCGGTCATTTCTGCCGGCAACATGGAGAGATCGATGAAATGGACGAAGTCTGCACCTTTATCCATGATGCGCTGCGCCCACTGTTCGTTCAAGCCCATGCCGACTCCTTCCTTCATCACCATCCATCTGCCGTGCGTTCACCTGCAGGGTTCGTGCTCCTTCACGCTTTTCTCCCAGTATATATGGACATCATCTCTTCTGATTTCTTTCATTCCACATCTGGTTAAAACTTTCATGGACCCAATATTGTCCAGCAAACTATCCGCCGCAATGACACGCACATTTTCCTGCCGGGATGCCCAGTCCAGCAGTGCCTGGGCAACTTCATATCCGTATCCCTGTTTTTGCACTTCCTCCACCAGGCCAAATCCAATCTCGATCCTGCCATTCTCGTCAGGCGCACCCTTGAAGCCCGCATCCCCGACAACCAGCATCCCATCCTTCCGAATCACCATCCAGACATCAAATCCGCTGGCTTCTTCCGCATTCTTCATGACATCCTTCAGAAACTCAAGAACATCAAGGGTGTCTTGCCGAGGCCAATCTTTGTGAAAGGATATCCCATGCGCCTCGAACACCTCTTTGCGTCCATGAAGCAAGGCATGAATCATGGATAACGTCATTGGCATCAGGATGAGTCTTTCCGTGACAATATTGGATACCCCCATGCATGATCTCCCTGCGTGAAAAGATTGACCTTACGCTCCTGAAGCTATATAAATGGCACAACGAAACATACATATGACAAAACGTTGAACAATCAATGATTCCTCAACGCTTTGCCACACACCTTATTCACATAATATCCCTTTTCATGTATAAATCCAACTCCTCCTGATGATCCTGTTCACATTTAAACCAAAGTAGACCTAATCTCTGCGGATACAGCCCTTGCTGCCATGTGGCATCTATAGTAATCAAGCAGCATATCTGCGATTATTACGCAATGATTTCACACATTGACTACAATGTGGGTAAGCTGGTGAAAACCCTTGAAGAAACAGGCCAACTTGAAAACACACTCATCGTCTTCACAGGCGATAATGGACTTGCTGTTGGTCAACATGGACTGATGGGCAAACAAAGCTTTTTGATATCCAAAAAGATCCGCATGAAATGAAAAAACTCATTCATGATGCTATGAATTTTCCAGCAGTCGAAGACTTGAAAAAGCGTATGCAAGGTTACAGGCAGAATTGGGAAAACAACAAGGAAAATGTCCATACTGATATGTTCTGGGACAACGTAACTCTATAGTCATTCAAAAAACAACCAACTCGATGAATATCGGCAAACAATCGCCAAACTTGCCATTCAATAAATACACCGAATGAACAACATAGGGTGGAACGAAATATCACGCACCAGCGACATGAATCAGGCAGATAGCGGACACTCCCTCGTGC
>JFJP01027608.1_pt1 | contig 10738 bp, 7 predicted proteins | sample 431651 | NCBI WGS metagenome assembly JFJP01 (sample SAMN02602958, study PRJNA72255) | Microbial mat metagenome, whole genome shotgun sequencing project. | biome: fresh water; feature: sink hole; material: water; isolation source: purple microbial (photo- and chemosynthetic) mats found in...
AAGAAGGATTTGGCGATATCTCTTAAGAAAAACGTGATGAATTTCAAGTCAAAAACCACGATATTTTCTGCGAAATTCTTCACACTAATGAAATATCGCTCTTTTTTCACAAGGATTTTTATGAGTATTTCATCAAATTTCACGATTTCTTGCTCTTTTCCGTTTTTCTTCACGATTTTCACACGAAAGTCCTTTAAAATCACCACTTTTGAGAAGGTTTTATTTGAGTCAATGTATATGTATTCATCAGTATTTTCTCCACAATTGCGTGTTTCGAGACTAAATATCGTGATTTTTACTAAGTAAATGTCTAATAAATCGATATTTATTTCAATTTTCTCCATATTTACCATTAAATTATTAAGGATTTTCAAAAGGAATTTCTGAATAAGACTTTCTTCGATTTCTGGAAAAACCCCTGATTTTATCTCATCTTTTATGCCAAAAAACGCCTTTTCGGCTTGCAAAATATCGTAAAAATGACTGAAATGTAAGTTTATGATGAGATCGGAAGCCAAAATCCCGATGCTTTTACTGTTTAAAGAGGACCAGGGTATCGAAAGCTTCAATCTTCCGATATTTCCTTTGTAAATTCGTAGGTTTTCTGTTGAGGAGGCGATGAATTGGTTCAGGGACTTCTGTATTAGGGAGAGTTTTGAAAGGAGAATTTCGCCTTGGAAGAGAGAAAGCTCGAAAGTCTCGAAGTTTTGAATGTATTTCTTTAGGGTGTGGATTATAAGAGAATGGAGAACAAAGTTCATTTTTATAGCGAAAAAATTGAAAAAATTCGGGTTTTTTAAAGAAAAAAAAGGTTTTTGAAAAAATTTGGGGTTTTGCAAAGAAAAGTGATGTTTTTTTTTTAATTAAAAATATACTTTTTTTTCTTTATAAAACACATAAAAATTGGATTATTAGAAATGACTGTTCATAAATCACTGTTTTTCTTCATTATTTTATTATCTTTCTTTTCCTTTCGGATTTCCCTTCATGCTTTCAAAAGAAACCCCCTCTTTTCCTCTTTACAAACAGTAAAAACCTCCTAATTCATTTAAAAAACCTTCATTTTTTTAGCTCGAAAAACATGAATTTGCTCGAAATTTGCTCGAAATCATCAGTTTATACTTAGAAACGAACAGCAATTTGGCTGAAATATCACAATTATTGAACGATTTATATGAAAATCTCGAAAATCAAGACTTTGAAGCCAAAAATCTCCTAAAAGACAAAGAGAAAATTTGTGCAGAAATCGCCCTAAAAATCGATGAAATCACTGGTATTTTGGATTTGGAGATCGAGAAATCAAATGAAATCTTAAAGGAAATCGAAAAGAATGGGACTGAGGCTTTTATTGAGAAAATGCAGAGAGTTAATAAAGAAAATCGAGTTTTGGAAAGGAATTTAGAGGGAAAAAGAATGAATTTACAAGAGAAAAAAGACCATGAAAAAAACTGCGATAATTGGAAAAAACGAAATAATATTGGGATTTTACAAAGGTTTTTATTCATTACTCGTGTTTTTTTCATTTTTCATTGATTTTTCAAAAGAGAGGAAGAAAAGCAAATAATTCATGATATAAAGCTGCTTTTAGTAAGCAATTTAGACTTTTTTGTGGATTATTTAAAATCTAAACTGTTATTATAGCCTAAAAAGTATTTTTATTAAAAAACCCCCAAATTTATTTGACTTTTTTCCATTCTTTCCCATCAAAAACCAGCACTCTCCTCCTATCCTGCAGACTAACGCCCTTATCCTCCGAATCCGTGACATTTTGTAAGCAAATGACCTCCCCTTTCTCCACAACGGGCATATTATTCCAGAATCCTGCACAATGTGGCAATAATTTCTCATTAAGTCTCTTTATGGCAAATTTCCTTTCTTTTTCATTGATTTCTAATAAAAAGCACTGATTCGTCCCTGCATCATTTTTCGCATAATACCCTCCAAAAACCATGATATTTTCTTCATTAATTTGTACACAAGCCCCTAGTCTTGAAATCACTGGTATTAAATTGCTTTCACTGACTGCTTGTATAACAGTCCATTTATTGGTTTTTCCTTCATAAATCTCAATAATTTGGCTTAAAAGCGTTTGTGTTGATTCGCCTCCGAATTTCACGATAAATTTCTCATTAAAAGCAGTAAGATACAGTCCTGAAGCCTTTTGGTTTAAAGCGGCGATTTTAGTCCAGGTATTTGAGAAATAGTCGTATTTTTCACAGGAATTCAGCTTATTGCCGTATTCATCAGAACCTCCACAGACATAAATCTCGTTCAGGAAATAAGCGATTCCAAAGGACTCCCGGTCAGAATTCATCGGGGCTTTTGATTGTAATGTCTGGTTGAAATTATCGTAAAAATACGTATTAGTGGGAATTTCTGATGAAAAACCACCTAATAGGTAGATAAGGCCTTCTGGGGTTATGATTGAACGGCTTTTTAAAGGAATTAGGAAAGGAATCAGAAGGGGGATTCTAGAGAAAAAGACTGAAGGGTCGTACAGCTTTTCCAAAGGAAGGAGATAGAGGTTTTTTGAACATTCTTCGAAGAAATGAAGGCATTTTGGCTCTTTTGAAGAGGTGAAGTAATTAGACTGGGTTATTTCAAAGGAATTCGTAAAGAAATCAGTGGTTTTCTTCGGTTCGGGAATTTCGTTATGCTTTTTCTCAGATTTTTGAAGATTTTTTTCAAGGATTTCAACTGATTTTTCTAAAGGTTTTTTATCAACGATTTCGTGATGCTTTTTCTCAATCATTTCTTCAATGGAAATTACTGATTTTCGGGGAATTTCTTCAGTTTTTAGAGGTTTTTCTATTGATTTTTCGTCTTTTTTCTTTGAAAAGTCCACAGATTTGGAAATTACTGAGGAATCCATTGATTTTTTCTTCTTAGCAGAAATCTCATTGTTTTTCGTGTTTTTTTCAAAGGAATTTTCGATGGTTTTTGCAAAGGAATTTTCGCATGAAATTCTGAACTCTTTTTTATCAATGTTTTCAACCAAAAACTCGTTTATTAAATCGAAGAATTTAGGCTTAAAAACCTCGAAATTACTCTCTTTAAAGGCTAAAAGGTATTTTTCCTTTAATAAATCCTTGAATTTCTCTTCAACTTTCAATGAATTCCCTTGATAATCTGTGCGAAAAATCGTTAATAATCCTTCAAAAACTGAGGAATTATCAATATTTATCAATTTTTCTTGTATTTCTTCACAATTTCTATGTAAATCCCCTATATTTCCTTCAATTTTCCTCGACAATTTATCGCATTCTTTCTGTGAAAAACCCTCTAAATTCTTGAAATATTCATCAATAAAGGCTAAAAGTCTTTTCTTATGCAAATAGAGCGATTCTTCATTGATTTTTGCCTGTATGGCCTTTTCTTCATTCTTTTTCTGCGAAACTTGGTTTAAAATACATTTTATTTGCGAAATCGCTGTTTCTAATTTGCCTTTACAAAAGGTCTTCAGTTCTTCTAAGGTGAAAAGTTCTGGCCAGGAGTTCTTTTTCTTGTGTAAAAGCAGGTGTTCGACAACACATTTTCCACAAAGTACTTGTAGACATTCTTCTGAACAACAGATATGTGTTATTGAATATTCATGAACTTTGCATTTATCCATTGAAATTTATAAAAAACCTCTAATTTTAAACAATATATTAGATTAAAATTTCTGTACAAATGAAAACCCAGGACATTTCAGAGCAATCCCTTACTCTTCCGAAGGAATTCGTGATATGGTTCACTTCCCCTAAAGAGCCTAATCCCCCTGAGCCAGCGAAGGATCTCTCTTTAAAAAAGAAGATTCCTAACTCAAAATACGATGAAAACATCATAGAAATCGCAATTTTCCACGATATTCTTGATTTTTGGACATATTATTCCCATATGATCAGACCATCAGCCTTACCTCCACAAAGCTCTTTCTCTTTCTTTCAAAAGGGGATCAAACCTATGTGGGAAGACCCTGCCAATGCCCATGGAGGTCGTTTTATGATCAGATTAAAGAAGGAATTTTCAAATAAATGCTGGGAAGACATGATTTTAGCGTTTATAAGTGATTTTTCTGAAGAAAATGAGAATATTTGTGGAATTCAGCTATCTGTAAAGGAAAAAGAGGTGGCAATAGCGATATGGGTGAAGCCTTTGAATGGGAATGAGAAGGAAAACGTGAAGAATTGGATCAATAAAGCCATTGGATGTGAAGGAGGAGAGGAGATTAGCTATAGGGATCACCCTAGAGATAATAACCAGATGAGGGAAGGCTATGGGAAGGATAGGGGAAGATTTACTAATTTTAAGAAATTTGATGATAATAAGAAGGGGTATGTGCAGTATGAGGTGAAGAATAAGAAGGATGAGGAGAAAACTGGATAAAAACAGGCTTTTTGAGTTTCTAAAGGAAAATTAATGATTTTTTTGGTTAAAATTTTCGTGATTTCTATCGAAAACTTAAAAAATTGATATTTTTCACTTTTTTGTTAAAAAACTTTCAAATAAATTTTTATTAAGCCAAAAAACCAAAAAAATCAAGTAATTTATCCAAGCCGCACAACAAATATTCTTCTTTCTGATTATTCCTCTTAATCCACTCCTTTTCCAATTCCGCTTCATCATCAACCATTTTAAATGCAAACCCTTTTCCAAAAACCCCTTTAAAAATGCTTTCAGATCGCTTTAAATGATACCCGGAGCTAATTATCTCATAATTAACAAACCCCATTCTCATCGCGATTATCTTACAAAAAACTGCGTTTTCTAACGTAGTCTTCGCCTCTTTCTCCTTTATCATAACTCCTGCATCAATACCGAGCTTCAATCCCAGATCATACATAACTTCTGCTTCATAATTAACAGTTTGTTTCACTTTCCCGCCTGTTAAAATCGCGAATTTATAGTATTGTTTCTTTGTATTTTTTAAAATTTTCGATAATTTATCCATTCTTGAAATCAAATCTATAGAAGGAGACCCATCAAAAGCCAGGTTTTTACCAAGAACTATACAACATTTATCTTCAATTAAAGGCAGCTGATCATAAGCGATTCGGGATTTATCTGGAAAGCCCCAGATATCATTCACTGTTAAGATCCCAATGGAGTTTTTCTTAAAATCTATCGAGAAATCTGAAAGGTTTAGCTTCCTAATCACATCAGTTGCAAAGAGATTATTTTCTCGATCAGAGACAATGTAATGATATTCGAATGTTACCAGTGAATTGAGGGAAATTGTCCAGCAATTTGTCCAGATATCACCAGTTTGCCAAAGCATTGCTTTAGAATTAGATGCATTAAATATAGGACTGTTTGTTTTTAAGCAGGTTCCGTAGTTTGTTTTATATTCGATTTGAGGTATAAAGATCAGTTGGAACGAATTGACTTCCATTTTACTTATTTATTTCTTTGAAAATTTTTAAAATTATTGATTTAACACAAAATTATCGATTTTTCATTAAAAAGACAGGAACAGATTACATATTGGTTTGATGGTACATCTTAAGAACACAAGGCATCAGTAGATTTTTTTTATTAAGAGAGAGAAAATATTGGTTTTTCTATTTTTGATTAATAAAATTTTTAAAGCTTTTTAACAGATTTTTTCATCGAAAAAAAACAAAGATAATTTCGAAAAATCATGAAAAATCGCAATGATAATTCCGAAAGTAAAATTCTTCAGTAAAATCCCCGTTTTATCATTATTTCGTAGATTTTACTCATGAAATGCTGCTTTCTACACAAAATCTCGCCACAAAGTCCTTAAGAAGAGAAAGTAAGCCAAATATCACCAGATTTAATGATGAAAATGGGGAAAATTTAATAGAAATCGGTAGGATTTGCGAGAAGCCCTCTGAATCCATTATTATCCCTTTGATCAAAAAATTCATCTATATTTTGAAGAAATCTACAGGCTTTTATAAGCTGAAATCAATGTCTGAAGCCTCCTTTTTACTATTAAATGATTTAAGCCATTTCTCCTCGAAAAATGATATAAAAGCTAAAAAAGTAACAATTTTAAATAAAATTTAATCAAAAATCAAAATTTTTAAAAAAAATGATAAAAAATTTTTTTTAGCAAAAACTCGTGACAAAAACCTTTTCTTTCCTAAGCACAATCGAGGTTTTCCACCCATATAACACGCTGAAAGTCCTCTGGGACATGTTGCATTTCACGATAATCATCATCCTAATGTTCTTGGTGCCTATAGACGCTTGTTTTTGGATCGTATTAGAGCTTGAATTCAAGACAATTTTCGCAGTTTTTTTCTTTTGCGATATTCTGATAAATTTGAACACTGGTTACTTTAATAAGGGTTTTATCGTAAAAAACCGAAAAACGATAATAATCCACTATATTAAAGGCGAATTTATCACTGATTTACTGAGTTTTTTATCGTATTTTCCCAATTTGACAGAAAACGGGCATTATAATCTGCTGAAATTCCTCTTTTTTCTTCGATGGGAAAAACTGGGAAAAATTAGCTCAAAAGTCCAGGAAAAGTTCAAAATCAGCTTGAAAATACACACAAGTGTGATAGATTTGATCAATTTAATGTGTTTTTCCTTCTTTATTCTCAATATTTTCGCATGTTTGTGGTATTATATCGCAGTTATCTATCAGGATGAACCAAGCTATGAGACTTGGCTTAGTGTTAATCATTTATTAGAAGAAAATATGCTACATCAGTATCTTTATTCATTCTATTGGAGCAGTGTTACGATAATGACTGTAGGGTATGGTGATATTAAAGCCGAGAACATCACGGAGGTAGGCTTCAGTATTTTCACGATATTTTTCGGGTGTGGACTCTTTGCCTATTTCATCAATTCAGTTGGGATTATCGTGCAGGAGATCAATAAGGACTCTTATATGTTTAAGTTCAATTTTTGAGTTTTTTTTAAATTAATATGATAAAATACGTAAAAGAACGAGAATGACAGTTATAAACAAATACATGGAAAAGAAAAAAATCGGTTACAACCTCCAGATGAAAATACGTGAGTATTTGCGGTTCATCTGGCAAGAGGAATCGATGCAAAATGCTGAGATTGAAGTCGATATCATCAATAAACTCTCACGATCTCTGAAATACGAGCTGATCTTTGAGTCTTATGGTCAGCTTCTCAGCAAATGTCCTTTATTTTTTGCGAATTTCTCAGAAAAGTGCCTATCTGAGTTAATGTACGAAATAAAGGAAATTCGCAATATTCCAGAAGATTCGATTTTTACAGTATTTTTTTACATCAATTTCTTTCATAAATTTTATTTTACTGAAATTTCTTTATAAATAGACCGAACAGAAGGATGATTGTGAGCTTTTCTTCATAATGAAGGGAAAAGTGGAGCTTTATCAGCAAATCTTCGAGACAAATGAAAATAGTCATTCGATAAAGATCCTAAAGGACGGTGAGTGTTTCGGAGAAATCTCGTTTTTCACCGGATTACCCAGAGCCTGCTGCTCGAAAAGCAATGATTTCACCACACTTTTTCTTATCAAAAGAGAAGATTTTCTCAAGGTTTTATCAAGAAACCCCGAAGATTATGTACAAATTCCTCTTAATTTCTTCATAATTTCCTTTAAATCACAGGAAAAATACTGTATGATTCGTGATCAAATAATCTTAGAGAACAATCTGAACTTCCTCCAGACGAAATGTTTCGCCTGTTCTTCCAAAGATCACCTCTCGACCTCTTGTCCTTTACTGCATTACACTCCCAATAAGAGAAAGACAGTGATCCGCTACATGCGAGATCCTGGGCAGAAATCTCGTCGAAATTTCAAAAGAATTCGCGATAAAAAATTTAATTCGCTTTTTTCACAAAATTATGTAAAAGCGCGAAATAGCATTTTTCGAGCTTTTTCTCAGAATTTTAACGATTCTGTTGATGAACAAGAAAATTCAAATGATTCTAGCCTTAAATTCGATAATCATGTGCCTTTCACTGAGGAATATCCAAAGAAGAAATTTAACTCGAAGAAAAAACTGACGATACATACGAATATGGGTAAAATGGCAGAATCATTGAAGGTTTACGAGAATTTTGAAGAGAAAAATGAAGAATCGAGCTCGAGTTTTATTGAAGAAAAAGACAATGAAAATCGAGAAAGTTTTGTGATGAATTCACCGAATTTCGAGCAATTTCACAATTTTAACAAAGAAAACACAAATATCCAGACTCTTTCGAATTTCGATCTCAATGATAAAAAAGACGATAAAAATTACGAACTTTCAAATCCTTTGGAATTATCTCAGGAATCGCCAAAAAAAATAAGTCCAATTGATGAATTCAACATTTTAAGCTCGACTTTGAAGCGAAAAAGCATCAAAAATGAAGGAAAAACCAATGAAAACTCAATAAACCGAAGAAGAAGTACCCTTATGCCGAATTCTTTCAAGAAAGAGCCATTTTCTATTGAAGAAATGAACGAAAATGAGGAGATTTCTGAAGAAAATTGTCGAAATCGTTATTTATCGCCTTCATGCGAAATTCCTGTAAAAAAGCCCAAAATCGAGAAAATTTCGAGTAAATATCTATCTAGGAGAAGCTGTTCTGATTTATTCCTTTTTCATGTTCCTCTGTCTAGAAAACTGGCGATTTCTGATAAAAAACCGAAGGAAAACGAGATGAAATCAAAAAACCCATATTCTTTTGTTCAGAATACTGCGAATTTCCTGGGTTCTTCAAATATTTTGAATTCTTCAAATTTCCTTACTAATTCGAAAAACTCGTCTTTTCAAATAAAAAACTCGAATTTGCCGCAAAAAACTTCAAATAGTCTTCAAATAAGCGATCAGAAATTTGGCGATACGAAATATCGTGAAAGTGTGATACTTCAAGAAAAAAACACCGAAAAAATCTTGCAGGAAAACGCCGATAAAAACCATGAAGATTCTGAAGAAAATCATTATCTGAACGATTTCTTCGAGAAAGAGTTCGAAAAAGGCATGGATTATAAGAACTATTTCCCCAATAATAACCTGACAAATGTGATAAAATTCAATAGGAAAGAAAGGCTTAAAAGGGGGAGTTTATCAATAAGAAGGGACAAAACCTCAAAATTCATCTCCTTTGGAAAAATCAATGCGAAAATCAAAAAAAATAAAGTTATTCCACAATTGGATTTAGAAAAACATCAGACGCTTTTGAGGTCTGAGAGCCTTACAAGGAAAGAAACAAGAAAACCCTCCAGTATTTTCACGAAAAATGCCATGTTTTTCGCAATGAAGAAACATAATTTCTCGTTTTATGATATTGTGTTTGAGGTTTTGAATAACCAGGAATTGAGGAAGAAATTGGTGAGTATGAGGCAGAAATGCCTGAATTTGAAGAAAAAAAAGCATGAATTGTAAAAGAAATTGAATAAATATTACAACCAAATTTGATAAACATTAAATTACAGGATATGTGTAAAAATTCTTTTGAAGAAATTTTTAAAAAAATAAAAGAATTTCATTAGAAATTTTAGTTTTTTATGTTTAAAATCAAGAAAAAAATATTTTTTTTTTTTTTTAAATCTTTTCAAAATCGAAATATTTAAATGAAAAATTTCTTTGGAACTTATAATTAAAAAACAAGCATCAATTTAGCACATAAAAAAATCAAAATTTTAAGCAAAAAAATTAAATTGTTATGTTTTTAATTTTTTCAAAATTTATTAAAAAAATTTTATATATACAAGGAATTCGGGTTATTATCAAATGAATAGGTCTCAAGTAATAGAGGGATTGTATAGAAAACATATAGGTTATATAGATGAAAATGATTATTGAGTGAGGATCATACAGCGAAGAAAAGGCTTTGATTTGTAAAAAGGCTCAGAAATTGGGGTTTTGTTCATTATTTTTTAAGTAAAAAATTAGCTTCTTTTGAAAAAAAAATAACTTTTTCCTTTTAAAAAAGGCTTAATTTCTTGATATTTCCTTCTTTTTTCCCTTCAAATACTTTCTTCTTCCTTAAGACCTTATCCTTATAGAATTTTACGATAAACTTCTCATTATCAGCATTCTTCATGACTCCATCGCCACTTTTCTCATCTCTTTCGAACCCCCCTCTATACCATCCCCCTTCACTTTTCACATAAATCCCTTCCCCTTCTCGCTTCCCCCCTTTATACTCCCCTTCATAAATATCGCCATTTCCATAGACTTCCTTCCCATCTCCCTCCCTTAACCCTTTAGAAAACCCTCCTTCATACACAAAATCCTTGCTTTTTAACAGTCCTTTTCCCTCTTTTAACCCCTTTTCGAACATTCCTTCATAATGACTTTTATCACTTTTACTGTAAAATTGACCTTTTCCTTCAAAAAGATCATTAACGAAAAACCCGGAAAAAGTATCGCCATTTGTAAAAACCAGACTTCCGAAGCCGTTTTTAGCATAAATGCGAGAAGTCGCATCATAAGTCACTGGACCGTTATATGAGAGAACTTGACGAGAATTGTGATAAACAATTGAACCGCTTTGGAAGATATCTTGAAGAAATCGACCAGTGAAAGTGAAGAGGTTTTTCGAGAAATAAGTCCCTAAACCACAATAACGAGTTTTTTCGAGGAATCCCTGGTAAAAATCGCCGTTTGGATAGGAGATCTTGCAGGAAAGAGGAGGTCTTGTGGAGGAAAAAGAGAATTTTAAAGAATTATAGTGGAGAATTCCAGAGAAAAAGAGGGTTTCACACAGTTTTCCTTTAGTTTCTTCAGGTTTTAATGGAATTTCTTCAGGTTTTAATGGAATTTCTTCAGGTTTTAATGG
>JFJP01034882.1_pt1 | contig 10738 bp, 11 predicted proteins | sample 431651 | NCBI WGS metagenome assembly JFJP01 (sample SAMN02602958, study PRJNA72255) | Microbial mat metagenome, whole genome shotgun sequencing project. | biome: fresh water; feature: sink hole; material: water; isolation source: purple microbial (photo- and chemosynthetic) mats found in...
CGGGCCGGTACAGAAGTGTCTTCTCAAGCCTTTTTTTCATGCGCCACTTGACGATGTTCGCGTGATGGCCCGAGACGAGAACGTCAGGGACTTTCATGGTATCATAAACGGCAGGGCGTGTATACTGGGGGTATTCCAGCAACCCGCCCTCAAAGCTTTCCTCATCCAGTGATTCGCCGGTTATCACGCCCGGTATGAGCCGGTAGACCGCATCGACGATGACCATAGCAGCGGTTTCACCTGAAGACAGCACGTAGTCTCCTATGCTGATCTCATCCGAGACATACCGGTCTATGATGCGCTGGTCGACGCCTTCGTATCGGCCGCAGAGTATGACGAGCCTCTCTTCTGCAGCGAGTTCGCGCGCGTAGGCCTGATTGAACAGCCGGCCACCCGGTGTCACGTAGATGACGCGGGCGTTCTTCGCGTCCACCGCGTCCAGTGCTGCGGAAACTGGCGCGGGCAGCATCAGCATGCCGGCTCCACCGCCAAATATCTGGTCGTCGCACTTGTGATGCTTGTCAGTAGTATAATTACGTATGTCGTTCAGGCTGTACGAGACAAGCCCGCGTTCAACGGCCTTCGCCATGATGGAACTTGTAAAAAAGCCTTCGAGGATGCCGGGAAACAGGGAGAGCACATCAATCTTCATGCCGGAGGTGCCCCTATTCGAGGATCCAGGGTGCGACGAGCTCGACGCTTCTGGCCTTGATGTCCACCTTGCCGACGAATTCCTTGCGGAACGGAACATAGGATGATCCGCCATCGGCTTTCTTGACCTCGAGGAGGTCGCCACCACCACCGTCACACACGGCGATGACGGTTGCTACCGTCTTGCCACCGACGACGATGGTACAGCCCACCAGATCAGCATAGTAGTATTGATCTTCATCCAGCGGAGCGGCCTTGTCCCGGGGAGCCCACAGTTCCAGGCCGGCCAGCACATGCACCGCTTCCGGAGAGTCATAGCCGGCAATCTTGAGGAGCGCGCCATCACCGAACTCGCGGGCTGATTCTATGCGGACCTTGAGGACGCGCCCATCACTGCCCTTGAGCGTGGCTTCCTTGAGCTTGAGGAGATGCTCGTTTTCACCTGAAAAAGAGACGAGGCGGATGCGCCCCTCGACTCCGTGCGGCGCGCCGAGGCGGCCAAGTGCAAGTTCGTCCACGTCAGTCGAGGATCTGGAGCTTGACGTCTTTGCCGCCCCTGGTCGCGGCGGCGGACAACAGGGTCCGTATCGCCTTGGCGATACGTCCACGTTTTCCTATGACCTTGCCGATGTCTTCCTGTGCCACGCGGAGCTCGATCACCGTGCCCTCGTCGCTCTCGACGAGGTTGACCGACACCGCAGCGGGGTCGTCAACGAGGGACTTTGCTACATATTCTATGAAATCTCGTTCCATGATTGGCCCTTTCGTTCAGCGTCGTCGCCTTGAGGCGCATCGTCGCCCTTGAGGCGCATCGTCGCCCTTAATGCGCCAGCGCCGGCGCTGCCGCCCGGGGCGGAAGCGTCGAGACCCGGGGCCGCCTGTCGCGGAGCCCCGTAGCTCAGTCGAGACGGATGTTCTGCTTGTTGAAGATACTACGGACCGTGTCGCTCGGGAGAGCACCCTTGGCGAGCCAGGCGCGAGCCTTGGTTTCGTCGAGGCGGATCTGGTTGCCTTCTTTTTCTATCGGGTGATAGATGCCGAGCTCGTCGATGGTCTTGCCATCACGGGGCTGGCGGGTATCGAGAACAACGATTCTGAAGTACGGGCGCTTCTTTGCGCCAAATTTCTTGAGCCTGATCTTTACGCTCACGAATTCCTCCTGATAGTATTGCCGGAACGTCGATTTCGGTTGTTGGGTCGCAGTATAAACCACGAGCCGCGCCGCCGATCGAAGAGCGACCGCGACGCGGAAGCGCCGATATTCGCGCTTTGGGGTTATACCGTAAAAGACAGGCGATAGTCAATCGCCGGATCAGAATCAGGCTTCTGCAGGCGCTTGCCCCAGGCGAGCCGGGCGTCGTATAGTGCGTCCAATGCCCATACTTCCCGCACGCGCCCTCCTTCTCGCCCCCATGGTAGAACTCAGCCACCGCCCCCTCCGCGAGCTCATCCACTCTTTTGGTGGCTGCGACCGCTATTACACGGAAATGACCAGCGCGTCGGGATACCTGGCCCGTTCCCCCTTTGACCAGTGGTTCATGGACTCCGAACCAGCTCCGGAGAAAACCGTCGTACAGCTGTTCGATTCAGAGCTAGAGCCGCTGGCGCAGGCTGCGGCACGGCTCTTCGAGGAGCGCAAAGCCTCGGACACGCCCCTGGGAGGCATAGACGCCAACTTTGGCTGCTCGGCACCGCTCATAGAGAAGGCTGGCGGTGGCGTCAGCTGGATGAAGGATGCACGGCGGGCAGCCAGCCTGATAGCGGCACTCAAGGCTGCAGCTCCTGGTGTGCCAATCTCCGCCAAGCTGCGGCTTGGTTACGAGGAATCAGAAGCAGCGCTCATCGAGTTTTGCCTGGCGCTTGAAGGGGCAGGCGCCGATTACCTGGTCGTCCACCCCCGGCTAAAAAGCGAGAAATTCAGGCGGACCGGGCGCTGGGGCTACGTAAGAGCGGTAGCGGAAGCCCTGCACATACCGGTAGTCGGCAACGGCGACGTGCGGTCACCGGATCGATTCGCTGCCGCCATGGACGAATACGGGGCCGCCGGAGCCATGATAGGCAGGGAAGCCGTTCGCCGCCCATGGATATTTGCGCTCTTGCGCGGCAAGGAAGCAAATCCATCCTTCGAGCTTGCTGTCGATATTGAAAAAATAGGTCTGCGCATGCTCTCGTCAATCAAGACTATGCTGCCCCTGCCCTTCCATTCCAGTCGCGCGAGACGTTTCTTCTATTATTATTGCGATAATCTTTCGTTCGGGCACCACCTCCGCTACGCCATCCAGAACCTGCGGGACCTTGACGAGATGGAGCGACAGTTCAGACAGTATTTCATGGACGTGCCAGCAGAACGCCACAAGACAGAGCGTTAAAATCAATGCTTGCGTGATTTTACAAATATAAGTATATTGTCATAGTGTCATGACGCTCCTGGAGCGTCAAACCCGGTGTGCGCCTCGCGCCGCCGAGTCCCGAACGGGAGGATTACTATGGCCGAAACACTGGCGCTCATGTTCTTGGAGAGGGCCCGCATCAATCCTGATATTGTCATGCAGTACAGCAAAGACACAAACAACGTCTTCCAGCCTACCACCTACCGCGAACTGGTAGAGGAAGTCGGTGCACTTGCGGCCGGGCTGCAAGGCATCGGACTTGCCCGTGGCGACAAGATAGGCCTGATCTCAGACAACCGCAAGGAATGGCTGATGTGCGACCTGGCAATCCTGGGCCTCGGCGCTGCCGACGTTCCCCGAGGCTGCGACGCCACCGAAGGCGAGCTGTCGTACATCCTGTCCTGGAGCGAATGCGCCATAACGATACTGGAGAATGAGAAGCAGCTGTCCAAGATCGTAACGCGCAAGGCAGAAATTCCCGGCCTCAATAAGGTCGTCATGTTCGACGCAGCCTCGCCTGAAGCCCTTAAAACCGCCAAGGCGGCAGGCCTCGAGATGTACACCTTTGCTGAAATTTTCGAGGCTGGCAAGAAAAAGCGTGCAACATCGCCCGGTGAATATGAGGCCGAGGCCGCAAAGGGCAAGCGAAGCGACATCGCCACTATCATCTACACGAGTGGAACGACAGGCGAGCCCAAGGGCGTCATGCTTACCCACGGCAACTTCCTGTACCAGACCGAAGTGCTCCCCACGATAGTCGACTTCAAGGCCGGGGATATCTGGCTCTCGGTTTTGCCCGTCTGGCATTCATTCGAGCGCATCCTGCAGTATGTCATCGTAAGCATGTCCGACACGATCGCGTACTCGAAGCCGATAGGCGCGATCATGCTACCCGACTTCCAGACGATAAAACCGCAGTGGATGGCCAGCGTCCCCCGCATATGGGAATCGGTCAAGGACGGAATCTTCAAGAGCATCAGGCAGGCAGGCGGCTCGAAGAAGGCGCTGTTCGGATTCTTCGTCGGCATAGGCGAAAGCTTTGCGTACTTCCGCAACATGCTGCTTGGCAGGCTGCCGAACTTTGGCAACCGGATCAGGATACTCGACATCATCGTACCAATTGTGCCACTCATCCTTTTAGCACCCCTGCGCGGCCTTGGCGAAGTGCTCATCTTCAAGAAGATCAAGGGCAAGCTCGGCGGCAAGTTCAAGGCCGGCGTGTCAGGCGGTGGCGCTATGCCCGCCTCGGTAGATGTGTTCTTCGATGCGATAGGCGTGCAGGTGCTGGAAGGCTATGGCCTGACCGAGACTGCACCGGTCCTGGCGCTCAGGCCCCAGCGCACCCCGGTAATGGGAACGGTCGGCCCGGCCATAGAGGGAACAGAACTTAAAATCCTCGACGACGCCGGAAAGGACGTAGGGCGCTGCCACAAGGGCGTCGTCTACGCAAAGGGTCCGCAGGTGATGGCGGGCTATTATAAAAAGCCTGAAATGACCGCCAAGGTACTCGGTAGCGACGGCTGGCTCAATACGGGTGACCTTGGCATGCTCACAACCGCTGGATTCCTCAAGCTGACCGGCCGCGCCAAAGATACGATCGTTCTGCTCGGCGGCGAGAACATCGAACCGTTGCCGATAGAGCAGCGCATCTGCGACAGCCAGTACATCAAGCAAGCAGTAGTTCTAGGGCAGGATCAGCACTTCCTGGCCGCCCTCGTTGTGCCGGACCAGGATTACATCACCACCTGGGCCAAGGAAAACAACATACCCATCGTGGACTACGAAGCACTCCTTGCACAGCCCGAGGTCAAGGAACTTATCGACTACGAGATCAACCAGGCAGTCAACCAGAAGACAGGCTTCAAGAGCTTCGAGCGGATATTCCGCTTTGAACTGCTCAAGGATCCGTTTGAGGTAGGCAAGGAACTGTCTGCCAAGCAGGAAGTAAAGCGCCACGCCGTAGCCGAGATCTACAAACACAAGATAGCCAAACTGTTCAAGAACTAATACCCGGTACACGAAGACTTTGGCACAGAGCCACAGAGAAGACGAGTATTTAAGACTAGGAATTTTAAGCACAGAGACACAGAGTGCGGCGCGAGACTCGTAGCGCCGCAAGGGGGTTTGGGGGATCTGCCCCCAACGGCTAACCGTTAGGGGGGATACCCCCCTAAAACCCCCTGTGATCCTGCGCACTGCTCGGATCACATCTCTGTGTCTCTGTGCCCCAATTCCTATCTGAGCTAAGGCTTCAGGGGGACGAGCTGGTCTACGAAGGATTTGGCTTTTTCTACTTTGGGAGCCACGACGGCCTGGCAGTAGCCGTAGTTTGGGTTCTTGCGGTAGAAATCCTGGTGGTACGTTTCAGCTGGCCAGTATTTTTCAAGCTGCTCCAGCTGCGTGACAATGGGCTTGCCGAATTTGGGTTGAGCAACCTTGATTGCATCCACCGCAGCCTGCTTCTGGCTGGCGTCTGCGTACAGGATGATGGATCGGTACTGGGTACCGATGTCAGCTCCCTGCCGGTCCTGGGTGGTTGGATCGTGGATACGGAAAAACAGTTCCAGAAGGGTTTCAATCGAGATGATGGTGGGATCATACACCACCTTGACGACCTCGGCATGGCCTGTCAGCCCCGATGAAACCTGCTCGTAGCTCGGATCATCGCGTTCTCCGCCGGCATAGCCAGATTCCACACCCAGCACTCCCGGCAACAGTTCATAGGCAGCCTCGAGGCACCAGAAACATCCGCCGCCCAGTACGAGCGACTGCGAACCCGGTTGACTCATGATATCCATCCTTCCTTGTACTCCTGTCGTATCTGCCCCCGTTGTGGCGGGACTTGGCTGAGCAGGAGCGGTACGCCCGCATGAAGCGAGCACTAATATGAGCGATAAAGTAAGGTACTTCATATTTTGAAAATAACGTACCCGACCATGAAAAGGCAACCTTGACTTCCCTTGGTTTATATTATAAACTTGTTTATAGAGGTGCACTATGGATGAAGAAACGCTGAAACGGCTGAGCGACGATATCGAGGACCTCAAGCGGGCTGTCAAGCAAAACGATCCGCTGCTGCGCGAGGTCGTGGCACCGCCAGGATGGATGGCATTCTCGCTGCTGGCTGGACTCAACGTCACGCTGTTCGCATTGCCGGCACATGTGCTCGTAACGAAATACGGCTCCTTCGGAGCGATTCCCAAAGCGGCCCAGATAGCCCTGTTTGCGGTGCTCGCGCTGTTCGTCGTCATTGGAGGCACGTTCAAGGTGGTCATCATGATGCGGCGAGCCGTGGAACTCGACAATACCGCGGGATTTCTGACCGTCTTTGAAGTGTTCTACGGCGGCAAGGCTGCCCATGAAACAATACCGCTGACGCTCGGCATGATAGCCGGCACAGGGTACGCCTTCTACGCGGGTCACCCGTGGCTTTCACTCCCGTTGAGCGCTTTCCTGTTCGGCATATTGGCCAACACGCTGGCGACCCGAAGCGGCGTCCGGTCGTACTACATCGTAGGGTACTGGGGCATCCTGTTCGGGCTGGTATCCATTCCATTCGTGGAGGCCGCGCCGTTCCTGTGGCTGTTCGTCGTATACGGCGGCATGCTCTTCGCGTTTGCCGCTGCGCAGGCGCAGGGAGAACGTTCAGCCAGGCGCTTTTCCCATGCCGCAGGAGCACGGATTGCCGGCGACGAGCAGGCGCCAGGACGATGAGCGGCCGGGAGCGTCTGGTCACGCTCGGACTCGACAAGCTCATACACGAGAAGGCCCGTCTGATGATCCTGACCTACCTGAGTTCCAGCGATTCTCAGAATACGGGGTTTACGGAACTACGTGACCAACTTGACATGAGTGCCGGCAACCTGTCGATCCAGCTTAAAACGCTTGAGGAAGCTGGCTTCGTGACCATAGAAAAGAGCTTCAAGGCAAATAAACCAAATACAACGGTACGGTTGAGCATCGAGGGCAGAAAAGCCCTGGACGCATACCTGACTGAACTTGAAACAATTCTGGCAACGGCGCGCCCGGCGCGCAGGGAGGCACCATGAGCGTACTGCAACTGAAGGATCTGAAGCGGATCTACCGCAAGGGCGACACCGAGGTCCGGGCGCTGGACGGCGTATCGATGAATGTTGAACCGGGGGAATTCCTGGCCATCGTAGGACCATCGGGTTCCGGCAAGACGACGCTGCTCAATATCATCGGCTGTCTGGACAAGCCTACCTCAGGCGAGGTCATCTACGACGGTACCCCTCTCGGAACCGCTACTCCCAAGCAGCTCTCTGACTACCGCAAGGACCGCATCAGCTTCATATTCCAGTCCTACAATCTGATACCGGTGCTGACCGTCGTGGAGAACGTGGAACTACCGCTCGTCATAGAGAAGCGGCACGACAAAAAGGTCATGCGCGCCAAAGCGCTTGAGATGCTGGCAGCGGTCGGGCTTGAAGGCAAGGAACACCGTTACCCCCGCGAACTCTCCGGTGGACAGGAGCAGCGCGTCGCCATAGCGCGGGCGCTCGTCAAGGAACCGGCGGTGGTGCTGGCCGACGAGCCGACCGCAAACCTGGACAGCCGTACCGCCGAGGAAACGGTAGATCTGATGCGCCGCATCAATGCCGAGCGCGGCACCACGTTCGTGTTCTCCACCCACGACAAGATGGTGATGGAGAAGGCGCGCCGCGTCATAACGATACGCGACGGAAAGATCCTGCTTGACGAGGTGAAATGACCATGGGAACCCTATGGAAGATAGCCGCCCGCAACGTGCTTCGGCACAAGCGGCGCACGCTCATTACCGGCATCGTGATGACGATGGGCATAGGCATGTTCATCATGATGGATTCGATGCTCATCGGCATGGACCGGCTGACGATAGACAACATGGTGGACTACACCGAGTCGTTCATGAAGATACGGACGCCGGAGTACGTAAACAACCTACAGGGAACGCCACTGGATTACGGCATACCGGATCCTGAAGGAGCCATGAAAGCCGTCCTGGCCGTGGACAGGCGCATTACCGCGGCGGCGCCGCGGTCACGGTTCGTAGCCAGCGTGTCCAACTACGAGGACGCTCTGCCGACGATAGCGACCGTCGTGGATCCGGCGCGGGATGGTGCTGTTTTCCAGCTGGCCGATTCTATGGTTGCCGGAGCCTGGCTGGATGCCGCCGGGCCTGGTTCGGTGGTGCTTGGCTCGGGACTTGCCGAAGAACTGTCGCTCAAGGTGGGTGACTACGTTGTGGTCTCAGCCTCGACGGCCTACGAAAACGTCAACGCCGACGAATACCTGGTTGCGGGCCTCGTTTCAAGCCCGATGCCGGAGATAAACAACGGCGGCCTGTTCATGACCTTCGCTGCAGCGGACGAACTGCTGGGCACTTCCGGTTTCGTCAGCGAGATAGTCGTAGCCACGGAACGCATGCCAAACCTGGGGTCATTGCTGGCAGCGTCGAGCGAAGTTGCTGCAAAAGCGAACAAAACGATGCCGGGACTCAGGGTAGACCCGCTGACAGAGCTGGCTAAAGACTATCTGGCGATGCGGGCCATGAAAGGCAAGGCGTCGTACTTCATCATCATGGTAGTGCTCCTCATCGCGGCGGTAGGAATCGTCAATACGATACTCATGAGCGTCTATGCCAGGATCAGGGAAATTGGCGTGCTGAAAGCCTACGGCATGTCACCCAAAGAGATACAACGCCTGTTTACGCTGGAAGGCATCATCATAGGCGCAGTGGGCAGCGCGGGGGGCGTACTGTTCGGCGCGGCCCTCGTCTGGTACATGGTGACGACCGGATTTCCCATGGGCGCGATAGTCGGCAAGGTGGATATGGGTGGCTTGCCGCTTACAGGTACGCTGTACGGCGAATGGAACCCCGGCAGCATGGCCTTTGGATTCGCGTTCGGCTTCGTCGTTGCCTTCATAGCGGCGCGCATACCCGCCAAGCGCGCGTCGAAGATGGAAGTCACCGACGCGCTTCGATTCGTATAAGGAGATCATCATGAGATTACTTACCATGGCGATTCGGAACCTGGGACGCAACCGGCGCAGGACCATGCTGGCTGCTACCTCCGTGGCCATCTCGATCATGCTCGTGGTGGTCATGCACGGCATGATAGGCGGCTCCATGGGTTCCATCGTCAAGAACTATACCAAGAACGACGTGGGCCATGTAAACATCGTGACGGAGGAATACCGCGACCGGGAGCGATTCTCGCCGGTAGACGCGGCAATCCCCGATTCCGGTGCAGTCATCAAGACGCTCGAGGGCGCTCCCGGCCTTGAAGGCGCTTCTTTCGCGGAGCGCGTCCGCTTCGGCGTACTCCTTTCATCGGGAGCCAACACCAAGGCTGCCCTCGGCATCGCGGGCGACCCTGAAAAGGAGAAAAAACTCCTGATGCTGGACCGGAGCGTCAGGGAGGGCGGCCGCTACCTCGCCGACCCCGGAGAAACGATACTGGGCGAGAGCCTGGCCCGCGACCTGGGCCTCAAGGTAGGCGACGAGCTCAAGGTGCTGACGGAACGCGCTGATTACGGCCTGGGATTCAAGAAATTCCGCATCGTCGGCATATTCAGGACGCGGGTGAACGCGCTGGACAACGCGGTGTTCCAGATTGGCCTGGCGGACGCCAGAGAACTGCTGGCGCTAGGTCCAGGCGCCCAGCAGATCCTCGTGATGCTCGACGATTACCGTGATTCGGACAAGGCCGCGGCCGTCATGGAAAAGGTGCTTTCTGAACGTGGCATGACGGGCCTTTCCGTGCGGTCATGGACGGCGATGGGCGACTTTCCACGCTTCATCCTGATGGCCGAATCAATATATTTCTGGATGTACCTGATCGTCGCCTTCCTGGGAGCCTTCATCATCACCAATATCATGATGATGGTAGTGCTGGAACGGCGCAAGGAAATAGGCATCCTGAAAAGCATGGGCATGCCGAACCACGAGGTGCTCGCCCTGTTCCTGGCCGAAGGGACGATCATGGGAATCCTCGGCTCGGCGGCAGGCGCTACGCTGGGCCTGATCTTCAACCTGATCATGCATACGGTAGGTCTGGACATTAGCGCAGGGATGGCCGGCTTCGAATGGCCGATGGACAACGTCATTTATTTCACGGTCAGCGTATCGGCTACGATCGGCCTGTTCGCGCTCGGCGCTGCAGTTTCGGCAGTCGTCGCGCTCTTGCCGTCCAACAGCGCGGCACGAATGAACCCGATAGACGCCATCAGGTCGGCGTAAAGGAGACAGGAGAATGAAACGGATACTACTGCTGGCCTGCGCCTTCGGGGCTGCGATGGGCTCATGGGGCCAGGCTCCATCGGCCGCACCTAACGCGGCCGAACTGTTGGCAAGGATTGACGGCAACCAGGCTTTCAAGAGCATAGAATATGTCGCGCGGATGGAGATACGGGTGGGCAAGCAACTCCGCGTCAAGGCGATGCGAGCATGGGCTCAAGGCGCCGACAAGGCCTTTATCGAATTCACCAATCCCGAGGACGCGGGCACCCGCATGCTCAAGCTGGCCAAGGAACTGTGGATGTATTTCCCAAAGGAACAGGACACGGTGCGCATTTCCGGCCACCTGCTCAAGGAAGGCATGATGGGTTCCGATCTCTCGTACGAGGACGCTCTGGAGTCAGACGAACTTTCATCCATGTATTCGGCGCTCGTCACGGGTGAAGCCGTCGTGGAC
>JFJP01040750.1_pt1 | contig 10737 bp, 4 predicted proteins | sample 431651 | NCBI WGS metagenome assembly JFJP01 (sample SAMN02602958, study PRJNA72255) | Microbial mat metagenome, whole genome shotgun sequencing project. | biome: fresh water; feature: sink hole; material: water; isolation source: purple microbial (photo- and chemosynthetic) mats found in...
TGGTCACGTTCCTGAATTTGCTGATGGCCGAACCCGATATTGCGCGCGTTCCGATGATGATCGACTCCTCGAAATGGGAAGTGATTGAAGCCGGGCTGAAATGTGTTCAGGGCAAGGCGATTGTGAATTCAATCAGCATGAAGGAGGGCGAAGCTGTGTTCCGCCAACAAGCGCAATTGCTGAAACGGTATGGTGCGGCTGTTGTTGTGATGGCTTTCGATGAAATTGGACAAGCTGATTCATTCGAACGTCGTATTGAAATTTGCCAGCGCGCCTATAATATTCTGGTCAACGAGATCAACTTTCCTCCTCATGATATTATTTTCGACTCGAATATTCTGATCATCGGCACTGGAATGGAGGAACACCTGAATTACGCGGTTGACTTTATCGACGCGGTTAGCTGGATCAAGAAAAATCTGAAACATGCCAAAACCAGCGGCGGCGTGAGTAATGTCTCATTCAGTTTCCGAGGAAACGACCAGGTTCGCGAAGCCATCCATTCGGTTTTCCTGTTTCATGCGATAAAAGCCGGACTCGACATGGGTATTGTCAACCCTGGAATGTTGCAGATTTACGATGAAATTCCGAAAGATTTTCTGGAGAAAGTTGAGAATTTGGTCCTGAATAAAAATCCGAATGCCACCGAAGAACTGCTCGAATTCGCACAGACCTTAAAAGCTCAGGATGCCAAAGAAGAGCGAAAAGACGAATGGCGCGATTTGCCTGTTGAAAAACGGCTGGAACACGCCCTGGTAAAAGGCTTGCCTGATTATATTGATATTGATCTGGCAGAAGCGCTACCGCTCTATTCACCGGTTCTGAACATTATCGAAGGTCCGCTGATGGACGGCATGAATGTGGTTGGCGATTTGTTTGGCGCCGGAAAAATGTTCCTTCCGCAGGTCATCAAATCGGCCCGGGTCATGAAAAAAGCGGTAGCTTATTTGCTACCTTACATCGAAGCTGATAAAGATAAATTCGATACCACCGACAACCGAAAAGTGGTGCTGATGGCCACCGTAAAAGGCGACGTACACGACATTGGGAAAAACATTGTGGGCGTGGTTTTGGGTTGCAACAACTACCGGGTGATCGATCTGGGCGTGATGGTGCCCACCGATAAAATCCTCGACACGGCCATTGCTGAAAACGTGGACATTATTGGTTTGAGCGGATTGATTACGCCTTCGCTCGAAATTATGGTGGATGTGGCTACCGAAATGGAACGCCGGGGTATGAACCTCCCTTTGTTGGTTGGCGGTGCTACCACTTCGAAAATACATGCTGCGGTGAAAATTGCACCTCAGTATAAAAATGCGGTAATTCATGTCAAAGACGCGTCGCGCGCGGTGAGTGTGGTTTCGAACCTGCTCTCTGGAAATCAGGAGTTCCTGAAGGAAATTCGTGATGACTATCAGGCGGTGCGCGATTTACATGGGCAGAAAAAGGCTAAAAAATACCTGTCTATTGAGGGAGCCCGTGCCAATAAACTTAAAATTGATTGGGCCAATACCCCCATCTATAAGCCCAATTTCGTGGGCATCAAACAATTGATTGATTACCCAATTTCGGAACTCCGGCAATACATCGACTGGACGTTCTTCTTCTTTGTCTGGGAACTGAAAGGCAAATTTCCGGACATTCTGAACGACGAACATCAGGGAGAAGAAGCGCGGAAACTGTATGCCGATGCCAACCGGATGCTCGATAGGATGGAAGCAGAGAAGATGGTACAGGCAAATGGTGTTTTCGGAATCTGGCCAGCCAATGCCGATGTTGACGATATTGTGGTTTACGAAGACGAAACCCGCCGGAAAGAGGCCGGTCGTTTTTATGAGCTTCGGCAGCAGGAAGCCAAAAAATCAGGTTCACCCAACTACTGTCTGGCTGATTTTATCGCACCAATCGAAAGTGGCAAAGCCGATTATTTTGGAGCGTTCGCCGTAACCGGTGGTGTAGGCATCGAAAAATGGATGAAAAAATTCCACGACGATCATGACGATTATAACGCCATTCTGCTCGAATCGCTAGCCGACCGTTTGTCGGAAGCATTTGCTGAATTGCTTCATTTACAGGTTCGTAAGGAATACTGGGGATACGTTCCTGAAGAAAATATGACTTTGGAAGAAATGTTCCATGTCGATTACCAGGGAATCCGCCCGGCCATTGGCTATCCGGCCTGTCCCGAACATCATGAAAAGGCTAACCTATTCAACATGCTGAAAGCCGAAGAAATTGGCATGACCTTGACCGAACACTTTATGATGTTTCCTACGGCTTCAGTGAGCGGAGAATTCTTTGTGCATCCTGAATCGAAATATTTCAGTCTGGAAAAAGTTGGCAAAGACCAGGTTGAAGATTACGCCCGCCGCAAAGGTGTGAGCGTGGAGGTAATCGAAAAATTCATGCCTTCGAATCTGAATTATAAAGGAGTTTAATAGAAGCCCCCTTCCCGTTCCCCCGAAGGGGAAAGGCTTTGGAAAATTGTATGCGGTGATCTATACCCTGAAAGGGTAATATATCAATAGCCCGGGGCAGAAAGACGAAGGAGTGCAACCTCGGGTTAAAAAAGGAAAACAAAAAACCGTCCGCGCGAAAATCTAAAACAAAGAGACTGACTTCTTTCGGACGGAACAGAAATAGTGAATAAAAAGAGAGGAAATCCTATGTTGCCTTGAAAATCTAAAATCAAACGTTAGGATTTCAAGGTAATTGTTTGATATTGCTAATGAAAATATGATCTAATAATTAATAACTGATGAAGAAAACCACAAAATCTGCAATTATCTTTTTCATTCTAGGTTTGGCTGTTATGTTTGTAGCCGATATGATTTTTCATTTCAACAATTCGGTTGAAACACAACTGAAACGCGAAATGAATAAAGCGGAAAAGAAAATAGAGAACATTTTTAAATAGTATTTCGTTCAACTGTTGAAAATCAGATCAACTTTGAACCTTTAAAATACCCATGAAATGAAAGTTATTGACATTATCAATCAGAGCAATAAAACCGTTTTTTCGTTTGAGTTGTTGCCCCCACTCAAAGGAAACGATGCCAGTAAAATATACAAAACCATCGAAACATTGGTCGATTTCGATCCAAAGTACATCAACATTACCACGCACCGCGACGAAATGATGTACATCGAGTTGCCTGATGGCCGCATTGAAAAACGCACTGTTCGTAAACGCCCCGGAACGGTTGCCATTGCTGCCAGTATTCAGCACAAATACGGCATTCCTGTTATTCCGCATATTCTGTGCGGTGGCTTTTCGAAAAGCGAAACCGAACATGTTTTGATTGACCTGAATTTTATGGGCATCAAAAACGTGCTGGCTTTGCGGGGTGATGGCAACAAAGGCGAACACGTTTTCAGACCTGACCCAAACGGACATGCCAATGCCAATCAATTGGTTGAACAGATTGTAAATCTACGGAATGGCAAATACCTGGAACCGGAATTGAAGAATACCCATCCTATGGATTTTTGCATCGGGGTGGCTGGTTATCCGGAGAAACATTTTGAGGCTCCAAATGCCGGAATTGACCTTCAATATCTGAAACAAAAAGTGGACGCAGGCGCCGATTATATTGTGACACAAATGTTTTTCGACAACCAGAAATACTACGATTTTGTGGATAAATGCCGAGCTATTGGAATCAATGTTCCGATTATTCCGGGCATCAAGCCAATCAATTTAAAGAATCAATTGACCGTTTTGCCAAAACTGTTCAGTATCGATATTCCGCAGGAACTGGCCACTGAATTGGGCAAATGCAAAACCGACGACGATGCCAAAGTGGTTGGTACTGAATGGGCTATTCAGCAATCGAAAGACCTTGTTACTCATCAGGTTCCGAGTTTACATATTTACACCTACGGAGTTTCGGACAATACACGAAAAATTGTGGAGGCGGTGTTTTAATCCTCTCCTATCAATAATATATAACTGATTTTCAAAATAAAGCCACGAAACTTAATCTCTAGTTTTGTGGCTATATTTTTTTTAATTTCAAACGTAAATATTGTTATTAATTTGTTGAAATTTAAATGTGTACATGTGGAACTCCATGCCATAAAAAATAGCTTCTTCCACAAGATTTACATGGCCTCTTGTGCCACCACCTTGAATATTGTTACCGTGGCATGTTCGTTTCATCTGTTTACAATTTGATTCTTATTTGTCAGATAGAACTCGCCATGGAGAATCATGCTTCTGAGTGTCCCGATTACTAGGGATGGCTCCTTTCATCTTACATCAATAGCAAAATTGGATTCGTGAAAAAATCAAAAAATATAATTTCTGCAATTTTCGAACAGTTACTTGATAGAATAACTGAATAACATGAGAATGAATGTATAACTTTTCGTTGATTTAGTTATTTTTACGAGGTATTTTGGTTATGTTGAAAAAAAGAAGTCAAAATTAATACGTTATTGAAACTGACACATATGGAAAAGGTAGGAAGGATAGGAATGTGGTTTTTTCTGATCGTGTTGTTTTCATTTCAGCTTACAGCCCAGGCTCAAAGCAAGAAATATTTTGTAATCACAGGAAAAATCGGACCCGAATCAGTTGAAACAGGAAATGGAACTATAGAAATTACAAGAAACGAAAAGGAAAAAAAGATCATTGAAATTCCAAAAAACTTACGGTTCAGACTGGAACTCGAATTCTTCAGCGAGTATAGTCTAAACTTTACATACCCCGGACATTTTAATAAAATCATCAATGTTTCTACTGAAATTCCGCAGGAAGTTTGGGCACGAGACAATGACTTCCCGGTGTTTCCTATGGTGGTTAATTTATTGAAAGAATTTGAAGGGATTGATAAAAGTTTCACGTTAAAACCTTCTGGCAGAATTTTTTACGGAAAAGAAATTGACAACTTCGACAAAGAAGCCTATATTACAGATATACAGTTCCTTGAACAAATAGAAACAGCCAAAACTCAGGCAAACCTTGTTAAAAAAGAATCAGAATCTATTTCGAAAGTTGATGCACAGGATTTAGCCGCCAAGCAAAAGAACTTTGATCAGCTAATCAAAGAAGCCGATGCTCATTATCAGCGTGGAGAATACCAGATGGCTTTAATGAAGTACCTCGATGCCAGAAAATTATTCCCTGATAAAGCATATGCAAGCGATCGGGTTGCCGAACTTCAGGATTTGGTTAAAGCACTGGAAATTACCGAAAAACAAAAGGCCGACCTGGAACAGAAATATAAAGCTGCTATTGCCAAGGCCAATGGGTTCTTTGATCAGAAAAGCTATATAAGTGCAAGGCCGGCCTATGAAGAGGCAATTCAATACAAACCTGGTGATGTTTTTGCAAACGGACGAATCAACGAAATTGATCAATTATTGGCGTTGCTCGATAAACAAAAGAAGTACGACGAAATGATTGCTCAGGCAGATAACAATTACAAATCGAAAAATTACGATCAGGCTATTGCTTTATACAATCAGGCAAACCAAATAATTCCTGAAGATCAGTATCCGAAAAATCAGATCAGCCTGATCAACAATGAGAAATTGCAACAAACACAACTGGAACAAACAGAAAAAGAATTCAATCAAGCTTTGCTGGCAGGAAATACTCAATCTCAGCAAAAAGACTATCTCAAGGCACTTCAATCATATAAAAAAGCACTTAGTCTTAAACCAGATAGCAAACTTGTTAAAGACAAAATAGCTGAAACAGAGAATGCTATGATTGCGATTGAAACTGACAAAAATTACCAACAAGCTATAGTATTGGCCGATCGGGCAATGGCTGCCAACGATTTCCAGAAGGCTAAAATTAATTACCAGGAAGCCTTGAAGATAAAAACCGGAGAAACGTATCCAAAAGATAAACTGTCGGAAATTGCAGCATCCGAAGGTAAAGAATTTCGATTTAACGAACTGGTTTCCAATGCAGAAAAAGCTTTTTCTGCAAAAAATTTCGACGAATCCTTGGGTCTGTTTTCTCAGGCACTCGAATTGAAACCGACGAATCAGGCAGTTCAACGGCGGATTGATGATATTCAGACTATTCGCAGGAAGCAGGCCGCTGATAAAGAATATAGTGATCTGATTGCACAGGCCGATCAATCGTTTCAGAACGACCAATTAGAAGCCTCGCTTTCGGCATACAATAAGGCCATTGCGATAAATAAATCTGATGCCTATCCAAAAGGTCAAATCAAAAAAATTGAAACGTATCAGGCTTTAGTCAAAAAAGCCAATAAAATGTTTGATTCTTCCGACTTTACCGGATCATTGAGTGCCCTGTCTGAAGCTCTGGCAGTAAAACCAAATGATACTTTCGCTCAGGAAAAAACAGCTGAAATTCAAAAGATTTTAGCCGATAAGAAAACCCGTGATGAACAGATCATGGCTGAACAAAACGCTTATGACCTGGCGATAAGAACTGCTGACCAACTCCTTACAGCACAAAACTATACTGAATCTTTGGTAAAGTACAAAGAAGCCTCTGGCATTAAAACGACAGAAGCCTATCCTAAAAGGAAAATTAAAGAAGTAGAAACTATTTTAGAACAGCTGGCAAGAGACATAGACCGGAAAGAAAAGGAATATCTGGCAATAATTACGCAAGCAGATAAGCTCTTTGAAAGAAATGATTTCGCCAACGCTAAGACTGAATACCAAAAAGCAATGGCAATGAAATCGGGGGATGTTTACCCTAAAGAGCAAATCGCGAAAATAGACCTTGCAATTGCCGAAAATAGCCGTCAGGAAACAGAGAAACAGCGATTACAAAAAGAAAAAAACGATTCGGAATACAATTTGGCAATGGCAAATGCTGATAAAGCTTTCAATGCGGATGATTTAAATACTGCCAAGACCGGATACGAAACAGCTCTTTCAATAAAACCAAACGACGCTGCAGCAAAAGCAAAGATTGGACAGATTGAGGCAAAACTGGCTCAATCAGCCAGAATGACTCAGGCATACAATACGGCCATTAATGAGGCAAACAAACACCTGACCGACAAACGTTATTCTAACGCAAAAGAAAAATATCAGGAATCGCTGCAATATAAGCCTGATTCGGAATACCCCAAACAACAAATTGCCAAAATTACCGACCTAATTACACAACAAGAGACCGAAATAAAAACCAGACTTGATTATAATCAGGCATTTGAGCAAGGAGAAGCATTCTTCAAAAATAAAGACCTTACAAAGGCTAAAGATGCATTTCTAAAAGCCTATAACCTGATTCCTTCTGAAACTATTCCACCTAAAAGAATCAGTGAAATTAATTCGTTGCTTGCTGAACAGGCACAGAAAGAATCAGAATTAAAAGCAACAATGCAAGCCTATCAGGAATCAATTGCCAGAGCCGACAAACATTTTAACAGTAAGGAATACATTTCAGCTCAATTGGCTTATAACGAAGCAATACTCATTAAATCGAATGAAAAATATCCTGTTGATCAATTGGCTCTGATCGATAAACTTTTGAAAGAAAAAACTGAACAGCAATATAAAACGGCAATTTCAATTGCTGACAAGGCTTTTAATTCAAACCAGTTTGATAAGGCGACAACTGCCTATGAAGAAGCTCTTACCTATAAAAAAGAAGATAAATATGCGATAGTAAAGCTTAAGGAAATTGACCAGAAGAAAGCCGATATTGAAGCAGAATTGAACCGTCAGAAAAACGTTCAGGAGCAATACACTGCCCTGATTTACGATGCGAATGCTGATTTTCAAAACAAGGAATACTCAAAATCGAAGATTAAATACCAAAAAGCTCTGGCCTTAAAACCTACTGAAGTTGTTCCTAAAGAACAGATTGCAAAAATCGATCAGTTATTAATTGATATACAAAATGAAGCTGAAACAAACCGGCAATATATTCAACACATTAAATTGGCGCAAGACGCTTACAGTCAAAACAATTTAAAAGTAGCTCGTGACGAATACCAAAAGGCCTACAATGTTAAACCTTTTGAAACACTGCCACCATCCAAAATTGCCGAGATTGATAAAAAGTTAGCTGAACTTGATGAAGCAGAGAAACTGGCCGCGATGGAAAAAGCACAGCGACTCGCCAAAGAAAAAGCTGATAAAGAACACTATGCCAAAGCCATTGCCGCCGGCGACAAAGCTTTTACTGAAAAACAATATAAGATTGCACGTACTCATTACATTTCGGCACTTATTGCTCTTCCTGATGAAAAATATCCAAAAAATCAGATTGCCAGAATTGATGAAATTGAGGTTCAACTTGGATTGGATAAGATCTCTTTCAGGCAGCGAGCTCAACAAGATTCTATTCAGAATTTAAGAGACAAGGCTTTTGAACAGGCTATGACTGCTGCAAAAGATTTAAAACAAAACAAACAATATCAGCAAGCCATCCAGAAATATGAGGATGCTATTCTGAGTAACCCGACGCAAAAAGTATCTATTCAGAAGATGATTAGCGAAATTGAAGACCAAATCCAGCTACTGGCCAAACAAGATGCCGAATATAACAGGGTTATAAAACTTGCTGATCAGGCATATGCCAAATCAAATATGGAAGAGGCTTTAGCTCAATACCGGACTGCTGTAACCCTAAAAACAGATGAAGAATACCCAAAAAATCAAATAAAAGAGATTCAATCAACTATTGCGGCCAAGGCCGATAACTATAACAATGCCCTCAAAAAAGCCAACAGCGCATTCGAAGCATCCGACTGGATGAATGCCAAAACTGCCTATATGGAAGCATTGTCTATTCTGCCCAACGAGGTTTTTCCAAAAAATCGACTGAAAGAAGTAAATCAGAAAATTGCGGATGCTAACATGGAAGCTTTAAGCAAACCTTCAGTAAATAAAGCCTATACCGAAGCAGTTGAAAAAGCCGAAAAGGCAGTTAAAGAAGAACAGCTGTCCATAGCAAAAATGCAATTCGAGGTAGCCAAATCGCTGAAGCCAGACGAGAAAGTACCTACTGAACGAATTAAAGAAATTGATGCATTGCTCAATCAGCGTAACAAAGACCGGTTGACCCAATCTCAACGCGACATTGATGAGAAATACAGGCAGGCAATTTCTGTTGCCGATAATTCATTCCGCGAGAAAACATACAGCATTGCCAAGCTTCAGTACAAGCAGGCGCTGGTTATTAAGCCTGAAGAATCTTACCCAAAAAATCAGATGGCACTGATCGATAAACTGATGAATGCTGCTCAGCCGGTTGAAACATATTCGTACAATCTGCCTGAAATGGAAACTGCCAAAAGCAACAGCAACCCAAGTTTCAATCAGACAGAATCTGCACAGTCTATTGAAGCGCGTGCCCAAAATTATGCCACTATCAACACCTACGATGAGGCTATTAAAAAAGCCGACGATTCGTTTGGCATCAAAGACTATTCCGTGGCACGTTTCTTCTATGTAAAAGCCAGCGAACTTAAGCCAAGCGATGAATACCCGAAAAATCAAATCGAACTAATTCGCAAACTTATTGATTCTCAATTGTCGGCAAACGATATTTCGGGCTACGATAATACCATTGCCCTGGCCGATGCAGCATTCGCGAAAACAAATTACACCATTGCCAAATTCTATTATTATAAGGCGCTCGAAATTAAATCGTGGGAGAAGTATCCAAAAGACCGGATTAACGAAATTCTGGCACTAACCAATTCGTTACTTTCAGAAAAAGAAGAAAAAGAATACCGCGATTTCATTGCCAAAGCTGATGAAGCCTATTTCAATAAGGACATTGCCATTGCCCGTTATTATTACAACAGGGCTATTGTGATTAAGAAAGACGAGAATTATCCAAAGATCAAACTGAAAGACATCCAAAAACTGATTAATCAGGATAAGCAAGACCAGCAAAACCTGGAGTACAATAAATTGATTGAATTGGCTGACCAGGCGATACAGCTGGAAAATTACAGTATTGCTCGTTTCAACTATAATAAGGCATTAAACCTGAAACCAAACGAAAAATATCCAAAAGATCAGTTAAAACGTATTAAAGAAGCATTGGATAAACAAAAGAGCTAATTCTAAATAAAACGAGCAGGCAATTCAACGATTCCTGCTCGCTTTCAATCTCAATTCAAAAACCCCCTAAAAACAATTCACGTTGGAACTAAAAATAAAAGATCAGCTAATCAGCTTGTTCGAAGCGCATTTTAAAGAAGAGGTTACTTTTTTCGAACAACTGCCCGGCTCGGGATCCTACCGCGAATATGCGCGGATGAAAAGTGCCAGCCATCAGGTTATTGGTGCATTCAACAATGACATCAAAGAAAATCAGGCTTTTTTAGAATTCTCGGCGCATTTCCGAAATAAAAATATACCGGTTCCTCAGATTTACGCCGTTAGCAGCGATCAGAAAACATACCTTCAGGAAGATTTGGGAAATACAACCCTCTTTGACTTTCTTACCCAAACGCGGGAAACCGAAGGTTTTTCAGGAAAAATTGTGGACATTTATAAAAAAGTATTAAAAGAACTACCACGAATTCAACTGGTGGCGGGTAAAGATATTGATTACAGCGTTTGCTACCCTCGCGATGCATTCGACAAGCAATCGATGATGTGGGATTTAAACTACTTCAAATACTATTTCCTGAAGCTGGCCAAAATCCCTTTCGACGAACAAGCTTTGGAAGACGATTTTCAAGCCTTTAGCGATTATCTTTTGGCGGTGGACAATAACGCATTTCTTTACCGCGATTTTCAGAGCAGAAATGTGATGCTGAAAGATGA
>JFJP01002672.1_pt1 | contig 10736 bp, 10 predicted proteins | sample 431651 | NCBI WGS metagenome assembly JFJP01 (sample SAMN02602958, study PRJNA72255) | Microbial mat metagenome, whole genome shotgun sequencing project. | biome: fresh water; feature: sink hole; material: water; isolation source: purple microbial (photo- and chemosynthetic) mats found in...
TGGCCGGCGCGCGCCTGTTCACGGTAGGTACCGAACATCCGATCCCACCAGGTCAGGCTGAAGCCGAAGTTGGAGTTGGTTTCATCGTCTTCGATGGAGTGATGCACGCGGTGCATGTCCGGCGTCACCAAGACCCAGCGCAAGGCGATATCCAGCGCTGCCGGCAGACGGATGTTGCCGTGGTTGAACATGGCGGTGGCGTTGAGCATCACTTCGAAGATCACCACCGCGACCACCGGCGGCCCGAGCACCGCGATGGTGGCGAACTTGATCAGCATCGACAGGACGATTTCCAGCGGATGGAAGCGCGCCCCGGTAGTCAGGTCGTAGTCCAGATCGGCGTGATGCACCCGGTGCAGCCGCCACAGAGCGGGGATGGCATGCACCATGACATGCTGCAGCCAGATGACGAAATCCATCGCGATCACAGCCAACGGCACGGCAATCATGTAGGACACCTGGAAATGATTCAGCAAGCCCCAGCCGTTCTCCGAGGCAAACGCCGCAACCCCTACCGCCGCCAGCGGAAACAGCAGGCGAACTACGACGGTGTTGAGCACCACCAGACCGAGATTGCTGCTCCAGCGCAAAGCTTTCGAGACGGTCAACGCGCGCCTTGGCGCGGCGAGTTCCCATAGTGCGACGATGGCGAAGACGCCAATAAAGAAACCGAGCCGGATGGCGGGTTCGTTGGCGAGGACGAATTGTTCGAAGTTCATGGGCGTCTCTTTGGCTGGACGTGATCACCGGCCGGGCTGCTTCAGCCAGGCGCGGTCGATGTCAGAAATTCAGGATCCGGTCGGACCACAGTGTCCAGTCGGTGAGTTCATCCAGCGTGCCCTTGTGTACGCCCTCGGCCAGCATGTCCGGGGTCATGCCGCGCGCTTCCATGCAGGTGCCGCAGGTGGCGACCTGGCCGCCGCGCAACACCGGCTTCAACATGCGTTCGACGTTGTAGTAGCCCTGTGGTGTGATCTGGCCTGACTTGGCGCACATCACCGAGTCGCCCATCAGAAACACGCGGACTTCCACCGCCTCCTTGCGGGCCAGGGAATCTGCCAGGCGCAGGCCGTTGTAACTGCGTTCGGAGCCGTACGGGGCGTCATTCAGGATGACCAGGATGCGGTACATATTTCTCTCCAGTTTGTGGGTTGCTGAAAGGGATTCCATCTCGACGCGGGGTGCCGACGCTCGTTTTTTCTCGTTCCCCAGCTAGATCATGTCATTAATCAACAATTCAAACGATGACTTGAATATACCATTGGATGACTTTGACGGTTGGGCTTCGCGGACTTCAAGCGGGAGATTTCCGTGATAATCCCGACCCATGAGTCCGAAGAAAAAACTGTTCGAGCAATTTGCCCGCGTCGCCAAGTCATTGGCCAGTCCGAACCGCCTGGAATTGCTGGAGACGCTGGCGCAGGGCGAGAAGAGTGTCGATGCCCTGGCGCAGGCAACCGGCATGTCGGTTGCCAACACTTCGCACCATCTTCAAATCCTGCGAGATTCGGGATTGGCGGTATCACGCAAGGAGGGTTTGCAGGTGATTTATCGCCTCTCGGACGACAAGATTCCGACGCTGCTGGGCTGCCTCAGCAGCATTGCGGAGAAACATCTGGCCGAGGTGGAGCGCATCGTGCGCGAGCATTTCGATACCCGTGATTCGTTGACTCCGGTTGGCCGCGATGAGTTGCTGGATCGGGTCAAGGCCGGAGAGACGATGGTTATCGACGTGCGCCCTGCCAACGAATACCAGGCCGGCCATATCCCCGGCGCGGTGAACATCCCGGTGGATGAATTACCGCAGCACTTGGCAACGCTTCCACATGGGCAGGAGATCGTCGCCTACTGCCGTGGCCCCTACTGCATGTTGGCTTATGAAGCGGTGGCGCAGTTGCGCGAAGCGGGCTATCAGGCGCGTCGCCTGGCGGATGGCTTTCCTGAATGGAAAGCGGAAAGCCGGCCCGTCGATACTGGAACGCAACCAGCTTCGGCGTGATTCAAAGGGTATCCGGTCCGATTGGACTGACTGCTGCCTGCTGAAAATGGCATACCAGTTGGCTGGTCTACCCGGTTTGCCGCCGTTCGGTGACCGCCTGATCAGCTGCCTCTTGTCGACCCAATGCCGCCAGTCAGTTTGCCGATGTCAGTGCCTGGTACAGGAAATCAGGATTGACCGGCTTGGCAATAAAGTCATTTATGCCGCATTCATCGCGCTGTTTCGGCAACGCGTCAACGGCAGCGGAATAGAAAAATATCACGTTACGTAATTTGTACGTGCTCATTGTTATGAAGACACTCCCAACCTACAATGATCCGCAAATCTTCCGTACAGGAATTCCATCATGTCAGTCACCGCACAAGCACACGAGCGCATTGACTTGCGCACCACGCCAGAAATCAAGGAACTGATTGTCCGGGCAGCTTCTTCTGCCGGTCTGTCGGTTAGCGCCTTCCTGCTGGGTACAGCCCAGGAACGGGCGAAACAGATACTCGCCGAAGCAGAAATGATTACGCTGACTTCGCGTGACTGGAATGCTTTTGCCAAGGCTTTGGACAACACGGACAAGCCCAGACCGAAACTGTCTGCCGCCATCAAGCGCCACCGCGATTGGCAGCAGGGCAAGCGGTGACCCCCGTTTTCTCCGGAAACATTGAGCCGCTGGCTACGGAGCACGATCGGCGCAACTTTTCCTGTGGCGTTGATGCGCTGGATGAGTATCTGCGTCGCTTTGCCCGCCTACATGCGGCGTCCAATGTCAGCCGGACATATGTCGCTGCCCATGGGGCGGAGATTCATGGCTTCTACAGTTTGGCCATGTCCGCCGTCCGCAAGGACAACCTGCCCGCCAAGTACGCCGGTCGTTTTCCAAATTTCCCGTTGCCGGTTGCTCGACTGGCCCGGCTTGCGGTCGCCGTTCGCCACCAACGTCAAGGCCTCGGAGAACTTCTTCTGGCGGATGCCATGCAGCGTTGTCTTCGGCTATCTGTCGAGATCGGGATGATCGGCGTGATTGTAGATGCCAAAGACGAAAGGGCGCGTAGTTGGTATGAGCGCTATGAATTTGAGCAACTGCCGGATTCACTACTGACTCTGTGGTTGCCGACAGCAGCGATTGAGCGATTATGATCCGGGCTGAACCGGTATAGGCACCTAGTACATCTGCGCGCATATCGTAATAACGTCAATCAAGCCACCAATGGCTTGCCGAGGTAGGTCCATCGGAAGGGTTTGGCCAAAGAATTGTTGAAGTAATCGATGAATGCCAAGAGCTTGTCTCGCAACTGTTCCTTGGATCGAAAGTCGCCTCGCTTGATCAGCTTGCGGCTCAAGATGCCGAACCAGATCTCGATTTGGTTCATCCAGGAGGCATGTTTTGGGGTGTAGTGAAACACGATTGCCTTGCCAGAGGCGGAGAGGAAATCCTCCCGTGTCTGCATCGACTGCAAAATCCCGCTCTCGCCCTTGATCCCCAGGTCAATTTCCAGTCCGCTCAGCCGGGCGACAGTCCGCACCAAAGCCTCGGATTTGTGGGTATTGAGCTGGTCCAGCACGAAATGGTAGACGCGATAGCTTGAATGCTGATCGATGACTGCTTCGATTAAGTGGCTAAAATCCGCTTCCGTGCGGGGGTCGCCGCAATGGGCATAGACCGTTCCGATGGCGATCCGAATTGCCGCAATCAGCGTTTGCGTGCCATGCCGTTGGTACTCGAACTCCCGAGCAACGGGCTTGCCCGCAGACATGGGTAGGTCTGCGGCAATGCGCTCCAGCGCCTGGATGCCGGCCATCTCGTCCACGCTGAAGGTGATCTCGTCACGTTGATTCGAAACCTGTTGGTATAGGGTGCAGATGTCGGCAATGCGCTCCTCCTTGCGTTCATCCGCCTTGGCATTCAGCCAGTAGCGGCTGCGATGGGGCTGCAAGGTCTTTTTTTTAGCACCTTCCGAAGATGCCCGGCAGACAGGCTCTCCACGCATATTCGGAAGCGATTGAAACTTGACTGACAAGAGAACTCAAGCAGGCCACGATAAGCATTCGGATGTACATAACGATTTCCAAAAAAGGGACTTGTGAATCCTACACGGGCCTGTAATAGGTCAATGACTGCCGCTAGAAAAAATGCTCCTTACCCGCCGTTTATTTTAAGGCTCGCTCCAAACCGGCCATTCAATCGGGGGCACCCGCCTTTTTCGCCTGTACTTCGGCAGTGTAACGGGAGGAGTAATTCAGCCCTGGAACACGACTGAGTATTCGCAGCCCCCTTTAATAACAGCCAGGCGCTTGATTCCGGCTACTGGCCCACCAGTTCAACTCGGCGGTTCTTGGCCTTGCCCTCATTGGTCTTGTTGGACGCAATGGGTGATGTGGGACCGGCACCGAAAGCGGTGAGCCGGGCTGCAATAATCCCGTGTTTGCTCACCAAGGCATTCACTACTGAGGCAGCTCGATCCTGCGACAGCTTGACGTTACTGGCAAACTGGCCGGCGTTGTCGGTATGGCCGACCACATAGACCTTGAGATTAGCATCGGCTTTGAGCATTTTCACAATCTCTGCCAAAGCCGGGTCAGACGCGGGTTTCAAATCGGCCTTTGCCGTATCGAAGTAAATGCCGTATACCGCCACGCGCCCTGTTTCCTTGATGCCTTTGGACAAGGCATCGGCATTGGCTACGACATCCTGTCGCATCAGTTGTTTCGTAACCAGCTGCACGTTATACATGCCGTTGTTGGCACCGGAAACCTCGGCCCAGACTTCGCTATCCCCCTTGATGATCCGAATAGTGGAATACTGGGTTCCGCCGTCTAAATATGCATACACTTGGCCTCCACCGAGGGCTTTGGCTGCATTGACGTAATTGCGAATAACCTGAAGGCCGCTGGGATGGGTAATGTTTTCTTTGGCGGTATATGCCAGAAAGGTGCGGCGTCCTTCTACTATCTCCGTTTTGGATGACCCGGTCTTGAATTCATAACGGTCGAACTCCAAAGCTTCGTAACTGGAAATTTGAAACCCCGGCATACGGGAAAAAACATCTGGATCCTTGCTGCCTGGAGTGTCATTGGGGTCGCTTGCGGCCAAAGTGAGGCTGAACGGGATCAGACTAAACATTAACAACAGCAAAGAAAAGATACGGTGTCGCATGGGTTCTCCTTGAAGAATAGAAAATCTGGCTGGCCTCGCTAGAGTATGGCTTATGTTGCGTATTTCGGTGAACGTGATCGGCGATTTCGCTCGAACGTGACCTGTGAATCTGGCTCATTGTGAGTGCTGCGCAGCGGCCCATCTGGAACCCATCGATGACCCGCGTTCGATGGATGATCAGGGGCTTAATAGGACGAACGCATACGACCCTGAAGAGCCGTTCGGGTTTTCAGGCTCATCGTCGGCTATGCCGCGTAAATGGCCATAGCCACAGCGAAAAACGCCCAGAATTGAACAGCGGGTAACTCCTACCGAAGGAGACCTTCAGTGCCGCTTTTTATCGTACCGGACATCGACCACAACGATTATCCTCGCAGCAAGTACCCAGCGTTGTATATTTATCCTGCAATACGTGTGATGCTGCAAGGCTGTATGTTTGCCCGCTACAGGGATATTGCAGGATTGTGAGGGGAAGTGCCATCGCGACCATCAGAGTTGCGAGGTGGTGCTTGATTGAGGAGGATCATCGTGAAGTTCTGTCGTAACGCTGCTCGACTGCTGGTTTTGGCCCTGATCAGCCTGCTCTTCCAGTCGTTCGCCAACGCCGACAACACCAAGGGCGAACTAATATTCGGCGTCTACCCTTACCTGTCGCCCAATCAGGTGGTCGAACAGTTCACGCCACTCGCCGAGCATTTGTCCCAGGCGCTGGGTCAAGCGGTGGTGCTGCGTTCGGCACCGAATTTCGCCCAGTTCATCGAACGCACCCGTGCCGGCGAATACGACATCATCTTTACCGCCCCGCACATGGGGCGCCTGGCCGAAAAACGCGACGGCTACCGGCCGTTGGCGCAGTCGGGCATTCCCATTCTTGTCGTCGCCCTGGTCAAGACAGATTCCCCGTTCAGGACGCTCGACGATCTGCGCGGCCGCAGGCTGGCGGTCGGTGCAAAGATGTCGATGACCTATCAGGTCATGAATCAGGCACTCGGCAAGAGCGGGCTCGAACTGGGCAAGAACGTAAGCTTCATCGACACCGCGACCTTTTCCAATGTACTGGAGGCCATCCTGCGTAACGAGGCCGACGCGGGCGCGACTGCCACCGCGCTTTGGGACAAAACCCCCGCCGAGCAGAAAGCCCGGTTTCGGGAGATTTACCGCGCCCCGCCCGTGCCCGGATTTTTCCTGCTGGCCCATCCGCGTGGCGGCGAAACAATGGTGAACAAACTGAAAAAGGCTTTGATGGGGTTTGCCAAAACCCCCGTCGGCAAAACCTATTTCGACAAGACAGGACAAATCGATTTTCGTCCGATCGATGCCGCGACCACGAAGCGCATCGACCCCTTCACCGCCGTGTTTGAGACGCCCTGAAGTTGGTGCACGCCGCAGCAACGATTCCCTGGTATCGCTCGATCCGGCTGCGGCTGGTGGTGACGGCCGTGCTGGTCGAGGCGTTCATGCTGACCATCCTGCTCGCCAACAGCTACCGTCTGGTGAGCGATGCCCTCGAATCGCAAACGCGCAACCGGTTGGCGGCGCTGGCGCCTCTGCTCGATGCCGCGCTCGCCGGACGGGTCTTCCAGCGTGACCACAGTGAAATTACCGCAATCAGCAAGCAGCTGGTCAGCTCGAAGTACACGGAGATCAGCTACATCATCGTGCTCGACCAGCGCGGTGACCTGCTGGCAAGCGTCGGCAAGGTCACGCCGCAACTGCTGTCGGGCAAGGCCCCCGAAGACCGCAGCGTCGTCGCCGCGCTGACCGACCTGACCTACGACACCTCGGTGCAGCTCACATTACAAGGCAAAGCGGTGGGCTCCGCGCGCTTTGGCCTGTCGCTGGCCGACCTGATTGCGCTGCGCGGCGCCGTGCTCGAACAAAGCATCCTGATCGCCCTCGGCGAGATTGTGCTGTCGCTATTGCTGCTGGCGTCGGGCGGCTACCTCATCACGCGCCACATTTCGAGCCTGGTCTCTGCCACGCGCCGTATTGCCAGCGCTGACTATTCAACGCCCATTACCATTCCCAGCCGCGACGAGATCGGCCTGCTCGCCGACAACTTCAATGCCATGGCCGCCACCGTGCAAAGCCGTATCGCGCAGCTGGCTGAAAGCGAAAGCCGCTTTCGCAGCATTTTCGATGCCGCCGGCGACGCCTTTTTCATCCACGATGCCGAAAGCGGCCAGTTGCTCGACGTCAACCGGCGCATGTGCGAGATGTATGGCTGCACCCGCGAACAGGCGCTGCTGTTGTCGCTGGCCGATTTGTCGGCCAACGTCGCTCCGTACACCCCGGTCGAAGCCGCCGAAAAGCTGCGGCTGGTTAGGGATGGCCCGCAAACCTTCGACTGGCTGGCACGGCGGCTCGATGGCCAGTTGTTCTGGGTCGAGGTGAATCTGCGCAGCGCGCGCATCGGCACCGCGCACCGCATCATCGCCTTGGTGCGCGACATCAGCGAACGCAAGCAGCAGCAGAGCTATCTCGAACACATCGCCCATCACGATGCACTGACCAGTCTGCCTAACCGCGTGCTGTTGGCCGACCGCTTGAACCAGGCCATGGTTCATGCCCAGCGGCGCGGACAACTGCTGGCAGTGGCCTATCTTGACCTTGATGGATTCAAGGCCATCAATGATCGCCACGGGCATGACACCGGCGATCAGTTGTTGATCGTCCTGGCCACCCGCATGAAACAGGCCCTGCGCGAATGTGACACGCTTGCCCGGCTGGGCGGCGACGAATTCGTCACCGTGCTGATTGATTTGGAGAATGAAGCCGCTGGCGTGCCGATGCTCACCCGACTGCTTGCCGCCGTGTCCCAGCCAGTGCCTGTTGGCAATCTCATGCTGCAGGTCTCGGCTAGCATCGGCGTCAGCTTCTACCCGCAAGAGGCGGTGGATGCCGATCAACTGCTGCGCCAGGCCGATCAGGCGATGTATCAGGCCAAATTGGCGGGCAAGAACCGCTACCACGTCTTCGATGCCAAACAGGACAGCCACATCCGCGGTCATCACGAAAGCCTGGAGCGCATACGTCGCGCCCTGACCCAAGGCGAATTCGTGCTGCATTACCAACCCAAGGTCAATATGCGCACGGGAGCCGTGATCGGTGCCGAAGCCCTGATCCGCTGGCAATGCCCGGAAAGGGGCTTGTTGCCGCCAGCCGTGTTCCTGCCGGTGATCGAGGATCACCCGCTGGCCATAGAAGTCGGCGAGTGGGTCTTTAATACGGCCCTGACACAGATCACCCTTTGGTATGGCCAAGGACTCGACATCCCCGTCAGTGTCAATGTGGGCGCACGTCAGATACAGCAGGCGGACTTTGTGGAAAGTCTGCGCGCGATTCTGGCCGCGCATCCCGACGTCAGGCCAGATCGCCTGGAAATAGAAGTGCTGGAAACCAGCGCACTGGAAGATCTGTCCCATGTATCGCAAGTCATGGATGCTTGTCGAATGATCGGAATAAGTTTCGCTCTGGATGATTTCGGCACCGGCTATTCCTCGCTGACTTACCTGAAACGCCTGCCCGTTTCCATGCTCAAGATCGACCAGAGCTTCGTCCGCGACATGCTCGACGACCCGGATGACCTATCCATCCTGGACGGGGTGCTCGGCCTGGCGGCCGCGTTCAACCGGCAGGCGATCGCCGAAGGGGTAGAGACGCTGGAACATGGCGCGATGCTGCTGCAGCTGGGCTGCGAACTGGCGCAGGGCTACGGCATCGCTCGTCCGATGCCGGCAGACGAATTTCCCGCCTGGGCAGCGGCCTGGCGCGTCGATCCGTCCTGGTGCAATCTGCCTGTCGTCAGTCGCGCTGATTTACCTCTGCTCTATGCCGGCGTCGATCATCGGGTCTGGATTACGGCGATTGAGAATTTCCTCAGGGGTCAGCGTGACACCCCGCCACCTCTTGACGTTCGCCGATGCCGTTTCGGCAAGTGGCTGGATGTCGAAAGTCGCGCCAATCATAGCGCTCAGCCAGTCTTCCAAGCCATCGAACAGATACACCAAGAAGTACATGCGCTGGCAGCGGTGATGGTAGATCTTCAGTCCCAGGGCAGAACCCCGGAAGCGTTGGCAAGGCTGGATGAACTCTTTGGCCTGCGGGAGTCCTTGCTCGGACAGTTGCAGGTGCTGATTCGGCGGAGTTCGCCTGGAGCTTGAGAAATCGTCAACACGACGGCGGGAGAGTCCAGACATGGTCGTTGACAAATTAGGGACGTTGATCGGATAGAGAGCGCGAAATGTTCAAAAGTTACGATTGAGTCAAAACCAAAGGATATTTTTTAATGATTTTGGGAGATATTGCGACCAACGGGTTCGATCGAGGTCCGATCCAGCAGCCCGAAGTTCTGACCGGCGGCTTGATGTTCAGTTAGCAGCCATAGATGATGCCGGGCTCATCTGGCCGGGGTGGGCACGAACTTGCCGGTGGCTGCGTAAATTCCACCGTCTGCAATCAGTCTGTTCCGGAATTAGAGGAAATCACCACCGTCGTTCGGCGAAGCTTTCCTGTGACCAGCAGGTAAGCGTCACATTGCAGACCAAATCGGCGTTGAGCGCCACCGTCCGCGCCGGCCGACGACCTGCCCGACATGCAGTAAGTGTGAAGGTCTCTTCAACATTCAACACCAGTCATTGATGGCGCTGAACCGCCGAATGCCCGCTTGTTTTACATTTTCTGTGCGCTTATCTGAGCGGCTTCGTGTACCCACCCCCGGCCAGATGAAAAAGTGGGGATACCCTCCCCCCCACACACGCCGGTCTGGAGAATAAAAAGTGCCCCCCTGATTTTTTTATGTGAGTCCATGCAATCGACTCGCGCACTGAGGGTTGCGTGGTTACACAGTAACTGCCAGGGTGCGCCATCATCTGTTTACACCGTAACCAATCAAGGGGTGCAACATGGCGATGACCAACGCAGAGAAGCAAGCCAGCTACCGGCAACGGTGAATCAAAGAAGGCGAAGGCGAGCGACTCCAGATGGTTATCAGCCTGCAAGCAAAGCGCGGCCTCGAACGCCTGGCACGCCATAACGGAATATCCCAAACAGCGATGCTGGAACGCCTGATCCTGGATGAGCAAAAACGGGTACACCGATACCGCATCCGGCATCGACCCGGATACCTGCGAAGTGCAGGTGCGCGCCAACCTTCAATCCAGCCACATTAATCAGGGGTAGACCGTGCCAATGAGGAGATTGGTGCAGGCGACCAGGGCCCGATATTCGGCCATTCGGCATTGTTGTAGCCGCCAGCACTGTGTTCTCGCTGATAGGTGGGGCTCACGGCTAGTTGAGCATTACTTAGTGGAAACGACTTAACCGGCGATTGATTGCCGAATCAGCTCGCTATCTGGGATTGTTGCCGTCGTAAGTAAGGAAGGTAAAAAGTCGGAGTGGTACCTGCTAACTGAGTCAAATATTGATAGTGGATTTGATAGTCAAACAAGGCTTAAAAACAAAAAAGCCCATGTAAACATGGGCTTAATTGATGATGGTGGCGGAGAGGGCGGGATTCGAACCCGCGGTAGGCTATTAACCTACACACGCTTTCCAGGCGTGCGACTTAAACCGCTCATCCACCTCTCC
>JFJP01040751.1_pt1 | contig 10736 bp, 1 predicted proteins | sample 431651 | NCBI WGS metagenome assembly JFJP01 (sample SAMN02602958, study PRJNA72255) | Microbial mat metagenome, whole genome shotgun sequencing project. | biome: fresh water; feature: sink hole; material: water; isolation source: purple microbial (photo- and chemosynthetic) mats found in...
CTTATCATGGAACTCGCTTGTGGCTTACATAACTTTAGAATAACTGTAAAATGTACTGCATAAATCAATTAATCTATATAAAGTCTATTAAATAATTTAGTCACGGATAAGTTTTTCATAAAAAACTCTTTTCCCATTTAAAAGTACATCAACAAAATAAATACCAATTTTTAAATCTGGTATATTTATCTCCTGCTCAAAAGTATCTTCATTTTTGTTAAAGCTATAATTTTTAACAGGTGAACTGTTCATGTTCGATATTTTAATTACTACCTGCCCTATTTCAGTATTAGAAAAGGATACTTTAAACTGCCCTTTATTGGGATTTGGATAAATCAATCCAGTATTGATGAGTTCAATAATTTTTTCGTCGGAGAAGAATTCACATCTGCTTTTGTCAATAGCTTTTACACTATATGCACCGGGAGTTTTTTGAGTCCATAAATATTGTTTGGATTCTCCTGCTAATAATTGGCCATCTTTATACCAATTATACTCTTTTATAGAGTCTCCTCCATTAATGCAAACCAGCACATCGTTCCATTTTAATTCCAATTCTGGTTTAATAACCGATGGATTAACTTCTTTTATCAATAGGTTCTCGGCTAATTTTTCGCCACATACCGTTTCCTGTATGGTATATTTTCCGTCTAATAAATTACCCCAGGCAATATTTTCTCCATTGCCAACTAGTATTTGATTAATCGGGCTTTCTTCTTTAAATAACTGATATTGGTAATTAGGAATTGAATTTAAGATATAAATACTGTCACCAATAGGGTTATTACTGCAATAGGAACCATTTAAGGAAAACTCATGCAGTCCAGGTTTAGGCAGAATATGAACAAAGAACGAATCGGAAGCTTCGCTTATACCATAGGCATTTTGTCCTTTTACCGTAAATGCCACCTTACCTACAAAATTATCCGCAAAATTAACACTGAGCGTTTTTCCTATTCCACTAATGATTGCTGCATTCGAAGGTTTTATTGTCCATAAATAGGATGTTGCAAAAATGGACCCTGGAGTGGTATATGTTTGATCGGCAGGATTAATGCAAAGTTCTTTTTTCCCATTAGGAACACCTGGTTTTAATGGGAATGTTCCCATAATGGTCAATACGCCTTTTTGATACGTGAAATCATAATTTGAATCAAATGCTCCCGATGGTGTTAAATCATATAATCCGGGATAACTGCTGGAGAGCGCATTGGTCGATACAACGGGCGGAATATCAACCACCGACAAATTTTCACCATTCACGAAGCCCGAATAAGTAACCTCAAAAACGGGATTTGACTCCTGAAAATTGCGAATATTATTCTCGGCTTTAACATTTATGATAGATTTTTTAACGAGGAAGGTTTTATGTATTGTTTCAGCCGCATTATAATTTATATTTCCTGCCTGGTTAGCTGAAATTATCGTAGTACCAGCTCCTGTTATATGAATTTTGCCATTCAAAATAGTGGCTACATTGCTATTACTGCTGGAATATACAACATCCAGTTCGGAACTTGAATAGGCTCCAGGATTGAAATCTGTGTCACCATACTTTTTAATAGGGATTGTATCCAAAACAATTATCTGAGAAATTTTATCAATTACCAAAACTTTAGAAATACTCACTGCCTGATTATAGTTATTGTTTCCTGCCTGCATGGCTGTAATTGTTACGGAGCCAGTTCCTACAATATGAACAATTCCGTTAACAACTGTTGCAACATAGGAGTTATCACCCTTAAAAGTTACTGGTAATCCGGAACTGGAAGTTGCCTCTAACGCAAAATCGGAGCCTCCAAAATGAACTGCTGGAAGGGAACTAAATGTTATAGTTTGGTTAGCTTTTTCGACAATTAAAACCTGGGATTTTGAAATGGCGGCGTTAAAATATTCATTGCCCGCCTGAGTTGCCTGAATAGTGGTAACTCCGGCACCATTTATCCGAATTTTATTATTTATTATGGTAGCTACAGAAGCATTACTGCTTGTATAGCTTATTTCAAGTCCTGAACTTGTTGTTGCTCCCGGATTATGATCTGATGCTCCAAAGGCAACGGTTGGCAATGCATTAAAAACTATAGTTTGATTTGATTTCTTAACAGTTAACGGTTGGATTAAAGAACCAGCTGCCAAATAATTTCCGCTACCACCCTGACTAGCTGTGATATTTGCTGTTCCAATTCCAACAATATGAATTTTTCCGTTAATAATCATGGCAACATTGGTATTATCGCTCAAATATTCAATGGTTAAACCTACACTCGATGAAGCACCAGGAGAGAAATCAGGATCGGAATATGATTTAATAGGGATTGAATTAAATACTAATGTTTGATTGGCTTTATTAACAGTTAATATTTGAGATGAGAATAATGCTGGGTTATAAAATATATTTCCGGGTTGTATAGCATATATTGTTGCAGTTCCTGCCCCTACGATGTGTATTTTATTATTTATAATTACGGCTACATTGGTATTATCGCTGGTATAATTAACAGGTAAGGAAGATGAAGCGATTGCCCCCGGATCAAAGTCAGCATCTCCATATGTTTTTAATGGAATAAGACCAAAATTAATGGATTGAGGAGCTCTGTTTATTACTAATTGTTGGTTTATAGCTGTTGCATCTGCATAATTATTATTCCCGGTAGCAGTTGCTTTAATATTGGCAATACCGGCTCCGACAATATGTACTTTGTTTCCGGTAATTGTAGCAACCATAAGGTTGTCGCTCGAATAAATTATAGGAAGACCTGAATTGGAAGATGCTGAGAGATTGAAGTCGCTATCACCATAAGTCTTTGGAGGCAATGATGAAAATATAATATTTTGAGCTGCCTTATTTACCACAAGAAGCTGACTTTCATTATTGGCAGCAAGGTAATTACTATTTCCTGATTGCTTGGCAATAATAGTTACACTGCCAACTCCGGTAACGTGAACGAGTCCGTTTATTATTGTTGCTACTGCCGGATTTGAGGTGGAATATTCTACAATAAGGTTTGATGTGGCAATAGCCGCAGGGCTAAAATCCGGCTGATCAAATGTTACAGGAAGAATTTCTCCAAAATGAATTGTTTGGGAGGCTTGATTAACCGTTAATGGTTGAGCAAACGGAATTGCTGCATTAAAATTGGTATTTCCGGAATGAGAAGCAGTAATAATAGCAGTTCCTGCACCCGTAATATGGATTTTTCCATTAATAACAGTAGCTACAGTCGGATCATCTACCGAATATTCAATAGCTAACCCTGAACTAAGTGTAGCCCCCGGATTAAAATCTTCCTCACCAAATGATTTAATTATAGGGTCGGTAAAGGTTAAAATTTGGTCAGCTTTATTGATTACCAATGGTTGAGTTACATTTGGGGCAGGTTCGTAAGAGCTATTGCCTGCCTGAGAGGCTGTGATATTAACATTTCCTGCCCCTGTAATATGAATTTTTCCATTTAGTACAGTAGCAATGGAAGGATCGCTGGTAGAGAATGTGACAGAAAGGCCGGAACTAACTGATAGAGCTGGAAAAAAATCTATATCTCCGTATGTCTTGGGGGCAATTGGATTAAAAGTAATGGTTTGAGAGGCTTTTGTAACAGTAAAAGGCTGCGTTTTTTCAGGAGCAGGGTTGTAGTTTGTATTTCCTAATTGTTTGGCAGTTATAATAGTCGAACCTGCACCAACAACATGGATATTACCATAGTTAATAGTTGCTACACTGGTAGCGCTACTTGTATAGGTTATGGTTAACCCGGAACTTGATGTTGCTCCGGCACTAAAGTCAGCGTCGCCCATCCCTTTTGTTGGTAATGCATTAAAAGTAATAGTCTGGTCTTTTTTGTTAATAACAAGAGGATTTATAACATCAACTGCAGCTAAGTAATTAGCATTCCCGGCCTGTTTAGCAGTAATATTAACGGTTCCTGCATTAACAATGGTGACAAGATTTCCAGCAATGGTTGCAATTGTATTACTTGAACTGGTAAACGTAATTGGGTTTCCGGAGCCGCCTCCGGTAGCAGAAAGTGTAAAGGCACCATCACCATATGTTTTGGCTGGTAAAGGATTAAATACTAAAATCTGTGGAGCCTTTTTAACTGTAAAACGTTGAACTTTATTAGGAGCAGCGGTATAATTAGCATCTCCAGCCTGTGATGCAGTAATATTTGCAGAGCCCGCACCAACAATGGTGACAATATTACCCGATATAGTTGCAACCGCTGCATTTGAACTTGAATAAGTGATTGGGTTTCCAGATCCTCCTCCGGTTGCAGTAAGGTTAAAGGGAGCGTCGCCATAAGTTTTTGCAGTTAAAGCTCCAAATGTAATAGCCTGGGAGCCTTGAATCACTTTGAAATTTTGAGTTTTATCAGCAGCTGCGCTATAATTACTTGTGCCAGCCTGTGAAGCTGTAATGATGGTGGTTCCAACACCTGTAATAGTAACTGTATTTCCAGAGATAGTTGCTACACTTAGGTTTGAGCTGGTATAAGTGATGGAATTGCCTGATAAACCACCTGTTGCAGTTAAATTAAAATCAGCGCTTCCATAAGCTTTATTTGTTAAAGTCCCAAATGTAATTGTTTGACCTATTTGCTTCACCAACTGGCTTTGTGTTTTATCTGCGGCTGCTTCGTAATTTGCATTTCCGGCTTGCGAGGCAGTTATAGTAGTTGTGCCAGCGCCAACAATGGTAACCGTATTCCCAGAAATAGTAGCAACAGTAAGATCAGAACTCGAATACGTAATTGGAATTCCAGAGGTTCCGCCTGTTGCACCAAGAGTGTAAGTTGGATTCCCGTATGTTTTGTCGCCAAGGGCATTAAAAGTGATTGTTTGACTCTTTTTGTTAACCGTTAATGCTTGAGGAACATCAATAGCGGCATTGTAATTTGCATTCCCGGCTTGGGAAGCTGTTATTATAGTTGAACCAGCTCCCACTATGGTTACAGTATTGCCTGTAACTGTTGCTACTAATGGATCTGAACTGGTATATGTAATTGGTTTTCCTGATGCTCCTCCTGTAGCAGTTAAGTTAAACGCTGCATTGCCATATGTTTTAGTTGCAAGGGCGCCAAAAGTGATTGTTTGATTTGCTTTGTTTACAGTAAACGATTGAATAACATTCGCAGCGACATAATAACTTCCATTACCAGTTTGAGAAGCTATTATATTACAGGTACCTACTCCTGTAATATGGATTTTATTTGCTACAATTGTTGCAACTAAAGGATCGCTTGTACTATAAGTAACAGTTAAACCTGATGTGGAAGTAGCTCCAGGGGCAAAATCGGCTGTTCCAAAGGTTGTTGCAGGTAGTGCCCCAAAAGTAATAGTTTGAGCGTTTTTTATTATATAATTTCGAGGATTAGAACCATTGGTGGTCTTTAAGTACATTATTGCTGCCGGACCGGTAGTATTGTATTCGTAAACCATTACCCGGTATGTTTTCACAGCTGAGAGTCCTGTTACAGTGACTGAAGTTCCAATTCCATTATAGACGCAATACCAGCCTCCAACTTGGGATCCTCCTCCATAAACAGTATTTGCAGTAAAGGTTGTATTATTAACCAGAACAGGAGTACCTGAGCTGGCCAGCTTGATAAAAACAACGCAATTATCACCGTTTCCCCTTGTCCAGGAAATGTCGGCCTGAGTGGGTTGTAAATTAGAAAAAATAATATTGGTCGCTTGAGTCGTTGGAGCTATGATAGCAAAAATTTCTTCGCTAAAACCTATTATTATGAAGAATATTACTATTAATCGGCTCACTTTCTATGATATTTATAAATAACTTTATTTTTTTATGAGTTTTACGTTACTTATGAATAAAAAGTTTTCTGATAGAAAAATATTATCGAAATAAAATAGATGAAATGTGCAATAGAAAACTTCCATCTTTCTTTGATATATGCGATTTACATCCAACTAAAAGCTATTAAACTTGATAATGAAATTTGAGCTCTAGTCAGCATATTTCCTGAGTAATATCTGTTCAAAAATAAATTTGCCCTAATTTTATTTAACTTTGGATTTATTATTTCGTACAACGCTAAGAGTGCTTATTTTTCTACATGTATAAACGTATGGCTTTAATAAAATTAACCATTTTCCATATTTTTTCAGGCAATAAAAAAAGAATTTTTCAGCCAATTTTCTTGGTATTTATTTTTTGGTTTAACCAGGTAACAGCACAAGTTGACCGGGAATTTTGGTTTGCGATTCCTAAAGAAACAGATGGGCATAGTGTTATTACTGCCGCCAATAATGTGAGTTTCAAGATCGCTGCTATGTCGCTTGATGCCAGGGTAACCATTTCTATGCCAGCAAATCCTGCATTTCCAATACGACAATTTATTGTCCCTGCTGGTCAATCGCGTGTTGAAATGCTTGCACAAACCTTTGTAGAGTTTGCGGATATATATAATAACAATTCCGGATTGGGGGTTAACACCTCCACAGGTAAAACAAACAGGGGAATTTTAATTGAAGCAGATAACGATATTACCGTATATTACGATTACGATAATGCACAGAACCGGGATTTATTTTCGCTGAAGGGTAAGAATGCCTTAGGAACTGAATTTTTCACCCCTTTCCAAACCATTTGGACTGACGATGGGTACAACCCAGACCCCATGTCTTCCATCGAAATTGTAGCAACCGAAGACAATACTATAATTGACATTATACCTACTGTTCAGTTTCAGGGAAGGCCAGATGCAAATCCGTTTCAAATAACCCTCGACAGAGGAGAGGCTTATACCCTTGCCAGGCATGGTACTTTGAGCAGACCTGCCGGAACAAAGATATCAACCAATAATAAAAAAATTTCTGTAATAATTAACGACGATTCCGTTAAGAAAACAGGAAAGGGATGCAAAGATATTCTTGGAGATCAGCTTGTTCCAACAAATATTATTGGAACAAAATACATGGTAATGACGGGTGCACTTACCACAACCAATGCTACTCCGGGTTTTAAAAATACGAGTCGCGGTGAACAGGTATTTGTAACTGCTACCCAGGATAATTCTACTATATCGTATTATGACAAGGATGGAGTATTTCTAACCAGCGTAGTGCTTAATAAGGGTCAAACAGACTATTTTTCGCCCGATATTTTGCAGGCAAATCAAACTTCAATTTATATTGAATGTACCGATCCTTCTAAAAAATTTTATGTTTTTCACGTAACCGGAATTGGCTGTGAACTTGGAGGAGCACTATTACCTCCAATAACCGATTGTACCGGCTCCAGCGAAGTAACTTTTTACAGATCGAATACTGTTAACGATATTACGGTTAACATAATGATTCCTTATGATAAAACAATGCCTTTTAACGATCCAAGCCAATCGCATAATTTTTTCACCATATACGAAGGGGCAAATATTACCCCAATACCAGGAACTTGGTTTGAAGAAAACCCCGCTGCCGGATGGGCTGTTCTTAAAATTGCTAATAGAAATTTTAACGCAGTAACAACAAAAGATAAAGCCCATAAGGTTGTCAATACGAAAGATTTTTTCCATTTGGGTATTACCAATGGAACGCCCGGTAGTACTAATAAATATGGTTATTTTTCTTCGTTCAATGTAGCTAGGGCAGAAGTACGCGTGGCCTCAACTGAAACCAAGGAATATATTGGCTGTTTTGGCCAACCAATTACCCTGGTGGCAAAAGGTGGATTGGAATATACCTGGCATTATGGTTCTCCCGCTGGGCCCCCTACTTACTTAAGTGATCCGAAATCGGCAAATCCTGATGTAATTGGTGCTCCCAATGGTTCACATAATTATTATGTGGAAATTCGCCAGGCAAAATGTTTTGGCATTGATACCAGTAAGGTAAATGTTACAATACTTCCCCGCACAACAGCCCGCTTTGAGGTTGATAAATCCTACATTTGTGCCATTGATACCGTAAAATTTACCAATCAAAGCGAAGAGGCTCAATTGTACTATTGGAAAAAGCAAATAGATAATTTACCTCCCCTTAATTATCATCCGTCTAACGACCTTCTTTTTCAGGAGATTTTAGATAATAAATCAAGCACTACTCCTGTTCGGATTCGCTATACGCTTACTGCGGAACACAATCAGGGTTGTAACGATACAACATCCAAAGTTATTACGGTGTATCCTAGAATAAATGCTGATTTTTCCCCAAGTGTGATTGAAGGATGTCATCCACTTTCAGTGAATTTTACTGATAAATCAGGTGGTAACCTGGACCTTTATACCTGGGATTTTGGAGATCAGGGTTCTTCAACTCTTTCTGATCCACAGCATACATATGAGCATTTTGGTGCAACTGATACTATTTTTAATGCAAAGCTCACGGTTAAATCACCTTTCTTTTGTACGGATGATACTACAAGACAAATTCGGGTTTTCCCGTATTTAAAAGCTGGATTTACTGTAGATACGGTAAAAGGGTGTAGTCCTTTGACTATTAAAGTGTATAATAATTCTCAAAATAGAAAAGCAATCAGCGATTATACCTGGGATTTTGGAGATGGGGTAATTCGTTCAGTAAATCAGGATACGCTATGGCATACATACCCGGTTAATACTTCATCCACTCCGATTAATTATAAACTTCTTTTAACAGTAAAACATCCATACAATACAGGTTGTCCCGATACTATTTCGCGACAAATAACAGTTTACCCTCAATCGGCCATCGATTTTATTCCTAACCCAAATCCGGCAGGTTATTGTGATTCTACTGAAGTGCAATTTACTGCCATCCCAAGTGCTGCAATTACTTCTTATTTGTGGGAGTTTGGCGATGGAAATACGTCTACGCTCCAAAATCCAAAACATCTTTTTACCAACCTTACTACCAGCGATAAGACGTATACTGTAAAGTTAACAGGAATGTCCAGCGAATACTGTAACGGTTATGCATCAAAAAGCTTTACGGTACATGCTTTTCTCGATCCACAGATGGCCATAGATTTGCCAACTTCGTGTGCTCCGTTTAACGCAAATATAAAAAACAAATCGCGTGGTGGAATTACCAAATACGAATGGTGGTATGGAGATGGTGGTCACGATTTTCATCAGGTTATTGATACAATTCATAAATATCGAAATACCACCAATGTAGTATTTGCGCCACTTGTGAAATTAGTAGTGACTAATAGCGGTGGATGTAAGGATTCTGTTAGCCAGCGAATAAATGTTTATCCTGAAATTAAGGCTGATTTTACTCCTTCGGTTATATTTGGATGTAATCCGTTACCGGTTAATTTTACGAATAAGTCTACCTTTATAAACCAAGTATCGAAATACTTTAAATGGAATTTTGGAGACAGCACTTCTTCAACACTTCAGAACCCAAGTCATATTTTTGAAAATACTACTTCCAATGCTGCCACTTTTAAAGTGAAACTTACGGTTTCCTCTGAATTTAACTGTACCTCAGATACTGTAAAGGATATTACTGTTTTACCCTATTTAGAGGCAAAGTTTTCGGTAGATTCAGTTAAAGGATGTTCTCCCTATCCGGTTTATATTCACAATGCTTCGCGTGGAAATATTACGCAATATCAGTGGGTTTATAATGACGGAAATGTTGATAACCATACATCTGCATTTTTTACGCATACTTACGATAACAATAGTGTAAATAATCCATCCAATATTCCAATTCAAAAGTATATCCACTTAACAGTAAGCAATACTAATGGTTTATGTAAAAGTAAGGACTCCGTTTTAATAACTATTTATCCCGAAGTAGTATCTTCATTTACAACTGATGTTATAGAAGGATGTAATCCTTTAAAAGTTAAGTTTACGAATACTTCCGGTCCGGGTACTGTTCCGGTTGAATACAACTGGATTTTTGGAGATGGAGGAACCGCGGTTAACCAATCAACTTCGCATACTTTTGAAAACCTGACTTCTGCTGAAAAAGTTTTTCAGACCAGGTTATTATCCTATTCAATGTATAAATGTGTTGATACATCTAAGGTGGATATAACTGTCTATCCGTTTATTCAGGCCGATTTTTCGTTTGATAAACCGGTAGGATGTTCCCCTCATACTATTTCAATCACAAATGCCTCCTCATCAGGGGTAAATGGTTATCATTGGTTGTTTGACGATGGTCAGGTTTCAACTGTTTCGGCTCCTGTTTTTAATCATATATATCGAAATCTTGGGTCGGCTCCGCGAATATTTAATCCGAAACTTATTGTGGATTATAATGGACTATGCCAGGATACTATTGAGCAATCGCTCCAGGTATTTCCTGAAGTTACAGCGTTATTTACTCAAGATACTCTTAAAGGCTGTCATCCGATTGAAATAACGCTGACCAATCAGTCCAGCAATGCTGACAGGTATAATTGGTCGTTTGGAGACAAAGGAACCTCCGTAATAGCAAGTCCCAAGCACACCTATACTAATTTTAGTAATGTAGATTCGGTATATAATTTATCACTTACAGCAACATCTATATTCAATTGCAAAAATACCTTAACAAAGCAAGTAAGTATTTATGCAAAACCGAAAGCATTGCTGGATGTAGAAAACTCGGTAAATTGTCCTCCTTTTCTACTACCAATTAAAAATTTGTCTGAAGCCGGCGATTTTTATTATTGGAATTTTGGAGATGGCGATTCAATTCTTTCAATAAACCTTTCGCCGGTTTCGCATACCTACGATAATTTAACGGCAAACACAGCAACATACAACCTTAAGCTGTTTGTTCAGTCAGTTCAT
>JFJP01058903.1_pt1 | contig 10736 bp, 8 predicted proteins | sample 431651 | NCBI WGS metagenome assembly JFJP01 (sample SAMN02602958, study PRJNA72255) | Microbial mat metagenome, whole genome shotgun sequencing project. | biome: fresh water; feature: sink hole; material: water; isolation source: purple microbial (photo- and chemosynthetic) mats found in...
GAGCCATTTTTTGACTTTATATGCAACATGCTCCTTTTGAAGGATATGCTTGGAATAGTCATTTCATAAAGATGGCTGCATTTGAGATAAAAAAACAATGCGACTCACTCATGATAAGCGACTTGTAGACTTTTTTGAAAAGAAAGCGCGTTAATAGATTAAGGAAATAGTTCCAAAAAAATTGTTTTTCGCCATTCACCCTGCTACTTCTTGCGCGATGAAAAATCCGAGTCCTCTATTCCTGTTTGAACAGCCAACTGGAGCGCAGCCCAGCACAGCCACTGCCTCTGTCCCAAAACGCGATGCCATGCAAGCAGGAGACACATGGGATCTTTCCAAGCTTTACGCCTCCGATAAACAGTGGGAAGCTGGCTTGCGTGACTACGAAATAACTTACCCGTCCATAGCAAGCTTCAAAGGAACGCTAGGGGAATCGCCCGAAAAACTTTTGGCCTGCCTCGAATTCCAGAAAAGTTTCCAGATGCTCGGAGAAAAACTTGGGCACTACGCCGGGCTGCGCATGTCCGAGGACGGCTCGCACCCAGACCACCTAGACAGACAGGCGCGTCTCGCATCCATCAACACGCAAGCTGCTGAAGTATCGGCGTATTTCGTTCCCGAACTGCAAGCTATACCTGACGAAACTTTTGCGCTTTGGCTAGAGCTTCCGGCACTCACTTCGTGGAAGTCTTATCTGAAAAAAATACGGCGGTTCAAGCCACATTCCCTCGGCGAAAAAGAGGAGCGCCTGCTCGCACTTTTCGATGAGAGCCTATCTGGACACCACGAAACCTTTTCGCAGCTCACAAATGTGGACATGCGTTTCGGAGAACTGCCAGACGAGAACGGCCAGATGAAGGCGCTCTCCCAAAGCTCGTTTTCGTCATTCCTGCAAAGCCGCGATGCTGGGGTCAGAAAAAATGCGTTCCATCAGTTTTACAGGGAGTTTTCCGAGCACCAGTTTTCGCTGGCCAGCCTGCTTGCCAACTCAGTAAAAAGCGATGTCGCGCAGGGGCGTGCTCGCGGTTACGCGTCAGCACTCGACGCCGCTCTTTTTCAAAACGAAATACCGCGCGAAGTTTACACAGGTCTCATATCCGCCGTGCGCGGGCGACTGGAGCCGTTGCTGCGCTACTACGATCTCAGGCGCAATAAACTTGGCCTTACAGAAATCCACCACTACGACACCTATGTGCCTATCGTGCCCCCTGCCCGCGCAAAGCACACATTCGATGAAGCTCTCCAGATGGTGCTAGAATCTCTGGAACCCCTTGGCAGTGATTATGTCGGCACGCTCGAAGAAGGGATTGGGCGTTCACGCTGGTGCGACCGCTACGAGACCAAGGGAAAGCGGAGCGGCGCATTTTCTTCAGGCTCATACGGCAACCCGCCTTATATCCTCATGAATTACAAGGACGATGTCTTTTCCGACATCTACACGCTGGCGCACGAGGCTGGGCACTCCATGCACACATGGTTCAGCCAAAAACATCAGTCGTTCCAAGACAGCCACTACAGCATTTTTGTCGCCGAAGTAGCATCCACATTCAACGAGGAACTGCTCACCCACCACCTGCTTGAAAAAACTGATGACCCGATGGTGCGGGCGTACATAATAAACAGGCAGATAGACGATATACGGGGCACGCTCTACCGCCAAACACTCTTCGCCGAGTTTGAAAAAATTATCCACGAAAAACAGGAATCTGGCGAAGCACTCACGCTGGCGTCTTTCCGCAAAGTTTACCGCGCTCTGTTGGAGGATTATTTCGGCCCCCATTTCTCTATTGATGACGAGCTGGAGTGGGAGTGTCTCCGCATACCTCATTTCTATTCGGCCTTCTATGTTTACCAGTACGCCACGGGCATTTCGGCTGCATTGAGCCTCTCGCAAAAAGTGCTCGAAAACGGGCGAGACGCGAGGGACCGTTACTTGGACTTCCTGAAAACGGGCGGCTCCATTCCGCCGCTGGAAGCACTGAAAATTGCGGGCGTAGATATGAGCAAGCCTGAGCCCGTTAAAGAAGCTTTGGACTTATTTGCCAAAAGAATAGAGGAACTGGAAAAACTTCTTTCCTGAGCACCATGGAAAACTCGCTATACAAAACGCAAAAGCTCTTTCTGGGCACCGTGACCCCTGAGCAAAGGCTTGCTGTTTTTTCTAGCTGGATGCCTAACCGCAAAATCTCTCCGCAAAAAGATGCCTTGCGCGAAAAGCTGGTCGAAACCCTGAGCCAGCAAAAAGATTCCTTGCCAGTGGCGGATCCTGTTTTTTTCAAGCTCCAGCAACTGTTGCGCCAAGAGAATGTGGGGGCAAACGAGTACGCCTCCGTGATTGAGTCCGACCCGATGCTGGCCTCCAAACTCCTCTCTCTAGCACACTCAGCAAAATACGCCGGAGCGTCGTTCGCCACTATACCAGAGTTAATAACCATTGTCGGACTGAGCGAAATACGCCGCGTGGCGATCCTGCCAGCCATCAAAAAAGCTTTCAAACAAACCCTGCCCAATTTCGACCACAACCTTTTCTTTTTTCGTGGCATACTGGTGGCAAGAACCGTAGAGACGATAGTCGCGCAATACCGCCCACTCACAGGCATCGAATATATCGCCGGACTGCTGCACGATGTCGGCAAGCTTATCCTCGCCGCCAATTGCCCGACAGAGTTCACGGAAATACAAGCCCGCCACAAAATCGAAGGCGGCAGCCTTTACTCCATAGAAAAAGAAATGCTTGGTTTCTCGCACACGAATCTTTCGGCTCTTTTCTGCGCCTACTGGGGTATCACCAATAAGGTTTGCACCGCGCTAAATTTTCACCACGAGCCCGCCTCTATCCACGATTGCGAAAGCCCGATGTTTTTGGCTGGGATCATCTACTTGGCCGAGCAGCTCGCCAGCCTGTGCGGGCATGGACGACTAGAAAACGAGGCTCGCACGACACAGGAACTACTGGCACAGCCTGCGATGGCGTGGATACACGATCTGCCCGCGCCAAACCGCACGCTCAACATTGATATGCCCGCAAACCTAAAATTCGCCAAAGAAGTTGTGGCTATGCTTGGTCACGCATGACTTTGCCGCGCTGCACCAGAGCCAGCCGCTGCTTTTTCTAGGCGGTCGTTGAGCGTGCGCCCCAGCCCCTCGTCTGGAAACCTCTCGGCAAAAATACGCTCCGCTCCAGACTCATCAAGCGCACGCAATGCTGCATACAACCTGCGTGCAGCAGCCTTCAAACTTCCCTTTGTGGAAAGAATAACCTGTTTTTTAATTGGGACATTTTCTCTGCTGCAAAAAAGCAGCAGGGCGTCACCCACGGAAAAATGGCGTTTTTTATTTCTCCACCCTCTCGGCAGCAAAAATAGCGGCGTGCGTGGCGCGTAGTGGCGTTTAAGCTGACCTGGTGCCTGCGGGTTTTTTAAAACGCTTTTTTTCAATGCCACCACGGGACATCCAGCCGCAGAAGCCAATTCCTCCTGCGAAATCGCCCCGTGCCGCAAAATTTCTACCCGCCCGCCAACCACGCGTATAATGGTGGACTCCACGCCGCACCGACATGGCCCGCCGTCAACGAGAAACGGCGTCCGCCTCCCGAACTCTTTGCAAACAGCTTCCGCCGTGGTGGGACTGATGCGCCCGAAACGGTTCGCGCTCGGCGCGGCGAAAGGCCGTCCAGCCTCCCTCAAAATATCAAGTGCTACAGGATGAGCCGGCATACGCACGGCCACAGTTGGCAGCCCAGCCGTCACGAGCGGGGAAACGACATCGGCCTTGATGAGGACGAATGTCAAAGGCCCAGGCCAAAATCTGAGCATGAGTTTTTGTGCGAGCGGCGGAACTTCGCCTGCGACCATGGCAAGCTGCGACATGTCGCCCACATGGACGATCAACGGATCAAAAAGAGGACGGCCTTTCAGCTCAAAAATTTTGCGTATGGCTGCGGGTCGAAAAACATCTGCCGCCAACCCGTAAACGGTTTCGGTAGGCACCACCACTAGCCTTCCAGCACGCAAAGCCCGTGCTGCCCGCATGATTTCATCCCGTTCTTTCATTCAAAAATTGGCTTACCCGCCGCACGCCCATGTGGCAAGCAGGGTTTTCATGCTGGTGTGGTAAATCTGTTTTGGCGCAAAGCCTCGTAAAGGACGATGGCTACACAGTTGGAGAGGTTCAGGCTCCGCGCATTTCCGTTGAGTATAGGGATACGGAGACAATGCACACCGTCGCGCTGCCAAACAGATGGACGCAGCCCTTTTGTTTCGCGCCCGAAAACTAGATAGTCGCCAGGAGCAAAAGACGCGCAGTCGTACTGGCCTGATCCCGTGGTTTCTATGCAGAACACTGAGGCATCCAGTGGCTTTCCATCCATCACTTCATCGAAAGATTCATGGTAGCTCCAGCTCACCATGTTCCAGTAGTCCATCCCCGCACGCTTGAGCGTGGCATCATCCATGCGGAATCCGAGTGGCCCGACCAAATGCAGGTGCGAGCCAGTGGCTGCGCACAGCCTAGCCACATTGCCAGTGTTCGGCGGAATCTCGGGTTCTACAAGAACAACATGAAACATATCAGGAACTCTGGCTCCCCCGTTTTTTGCAGCCATAAAAAACTTTCACGAGGTAGAGACCCTCTGGCGGTGCTGTGACCACGCCGTGTTCGCGGTTTCCCGAAAGCAGCCGCTCCTTCACCCATTCAGGAGGAGCCTTTCGCTTACCCACAAACACCAGTGCCCCGACTATGCTGCGAACCATTCGGTAAAGGAAGCCGTCACCTTCTACCGCAACAACGATCAAGCTGCCCTTGGCTGAAATCGAAACTTTGTAAACCGTGCGCACTGTCGTTTCGCGGACATTTTCTGAGCGGACAGAAAAGGAAACGAAGTCGTGCCGCCCCACCAAATGGCGTGCCGCCTGCCTCATGCCTCGCAAATCCAGCGGCGTAGGCACATGCCATGCTCGCCCTATTTCTAAAGGCAGCAAAATACGACTATTTACAATCCTGTACTCGTAGCGTTTTCCTGAAGCATCAAAACGGGCGTGAAAATCTTTGTCCGCCCGCGACAAGCGCATGACCCGTATAGCAGGCGGGAGATGAGCGTTGATGGCTCGCAGCAGTTCGCTCACAGAAAAATCGCGTGTCTCATCTGGCTGATCGAAATGCGCCACTAGGCCGAGGGCGTGAACACCAGAATCAGTGCGGCTGCATCCATGAACCAAAGTTTCTACACCAAAAATTTTTTTAAGGGCGGTCTCGACATGCGACTGGACATCTCGGCCTGAAGTCTGCCGTTGCCACCCGAAAAAAGGTCTCCCGTCAAAGGCGACCTGAAGTCGCCAGCGATTCACATCTACGCACATCAACGGAAGAAATAAGAGATGCCAAGCAGCCCGCCAGCCTCGTTGGAGCCAGGGTTTTTCTCAGCAAGACCCGCATTGGACATGTGATGCCAGTCAAACTCGGTGTTGAGCGACCATTTTTCGTTGAAAAGATAGCGCAATCCAACCCCCATGTTGAGTTGGAAACCACAGTGTGATCCGATGGCGTTATTGTTCGTGTCGGTGTAAACCAGTCCTGGCCCCAACTGATAGTAAGGAACGATCTTCCAACCAGTCTGGACAAAGTTATAGCGGAACAGTGCGTTAGGTCCGACAACGATGCGCCCACCACCGTTGGTAGCGAACATTTCGGCCAAAAAAAGCTCCCCGACAACTTGGACATTGCCCCTATACCACGCCGAGTCGCTTCCCCAAATGTCTGTCAGATTATATGCGATTCGCGGGTTGTTCGCAAAGTAGGCGATATGGTCGCGCCCACCCTCAACTCCAAACGATGGACCAAAAAATGGCCCTGTCATGAACGAAAACTCCATGCCGCCCTCGTCCCAGTGTCCTGCAACAGGAATATCCTTGTTAATAATGGAATCCTTACCAAGCGCACTTGCGCCCTGAGCCCACGCCGATGATGAAAACACCACCGCAACCAACATTGCCGCTATCCATTTTTTCATAAGTATGTCCTGATAAGAATAGGGATGCACCCTGTTGAATCAAGTTTTAAAATCTTTATTATTTAGTTCTCAAAAAATCTTTCGCCAAACATTTGCTTGCTCTGTTCATTTTTTTTCGTTTGCATGTGGAGACTTATGAGCGATTTTTCTAAATACGGACATTTCGATGAGGCCGCAGGATGTTTCCGCATCACGGCAGAACCACCAAGAAAATGGTGGAACCTCCACTGCACAGCCATTGATCACGGCGGCCCAGAAATGTACTCTGAAGTGGCTCATATCAACGATGGCACTACATGGGTTCGCGATGCGGATGGCACGACCGTTACGCTCGTAGGCTACGACCAGAAATACCACTACATCCGCAACGAAAAAACTGGGACGGTTTTCTGCCCGGCCGGTGCTCCCGCCCCGCAGCCAGTGGAAAACAAGATCGTCGAATTTCACCGCGAAAAAACGGTTTTTTCGTCATCGTGCGAAGGGCTCCGCGTTACGCAACGGGTTTTCGTTCCGCAAAAACACCTCATGGAATGTACGACTATCACGGTAGAAAACACCACTGACAAAGAAGCCGAAATTTCTGTTTTTTCATACGCGATGTTTCAACTCACGGGCTGCAACAAAGAGGGGAAAAGCGTATGGAAAGAAAACTACGCAGTAGTCCACCCCGAAATTGGCGGCGTCTTCTGCATAAACCGCAGGGGGGATGTCCCAACGAATCGCTTCAAAGGATTCCTGATCACGCTCAACAATTTTTTCAACGCCAACGGCTACCGCGACCACTTTACTAGAGCAGAGTATAGCGTTGGCACGCCCAAAATCCTCTACGGATGGAACTGCGATGGGCGTCCGGGATACGGGCCAGATTGCGCTGGCATCGTGCAGGTCAAGCTAACGGTTCCGGCCAAAGGAACGGCTCGCGCCGATTTCGCGCTAGGTCAAGCCACCGGAGTCGAAGAAGTCGCCGAATTCAAAAAAACGCTTTCGCCCGAACAGCTTGATGCGTGGTGCGAGGAGGCGAGGGCGGTTGAACAGAAGCGCTCCGAAAGTTTCAAAGTGGATGTCGGGCATCCGCTCTACAACGGGCTTTTCAACATATTCTTAAAAAAGCAGCTCTACAACTATCTCATCAATAAGAGCGGGTTCCGCGATAACCTGCAAACGGACATTGCTCTAGCGATAGCGGATTATCCGGCAGCCGAAGCCAACTTCTTGCGCGCCTTAGCCAGCCAGCATCCGAATGGCTCAGTGCCACACGGGTTCCGACCGCTCAACCGCATGCAGTACTCGGACAAGCCAGCATGGATACTTCAGGTGTTGCCTGCGCTCGTGCAAGAATCGGGCGATTTTGGTCTGCTTAAAAAAGAGGTTCCGTTTTTCGAAAGTAAAGAGGTCGGAACCGTGTGGGAACACGCCCTGCGAGCCATGCGTTTCCTCTGTCGCGACTTGGGCAAAAACGGACTTTGTGACCAGCACCACGCCGATTGGAACGACGGACTCGAAGCCACCAAGGAAGCGGGTGACAGAGAGAGCGTTTTTGTGACCATGCAACTCTGCCTTGGGCTCAACGAGATGGGCGCACTTGCAAAACGTGTCGGGGACGATGCCGTGGCCAAGGAGTCTGCGGATGCCTACGCTGTTTTCAAAGAGCGACTCAACACGGTAGCTTGGGATGGCGAATGGTACACGCGGACGCACTGCGGCGACGGCTATGTGATCGGCTCAAAAAACTGCGAGTGCGGAAAAATTTATTTGAACACACAGAGCTGGGCCGTAATCTCTGGCGTAGCCGACGAAAGTCGCGCCGAGGCCGTGATGGCCAAGGTGGACGAAATTTTGGAAACAGACATCGGCTACCGCATCTGCCACCCTCCGTACGCCACCTACGACCCGCGTGTCGGGCGCATGTCCAACTCAATGCCAGGGGCGAACGAGAACGGCGGATGCTACAACCACGCCGCAGGTTTCAAGGGCGTGGCAGACTGCATGATCGGACGCGCAGAACAGGCTTGGCGTGCATTCACGAAAGTGACGCCGGGCAGCCCAGAAAACCCGATTTCCAATTCAGGTGCCGAGCCATTCAGCTATGTGAACAGCTATTCCAGCGTCCCTTATGTTTACGGACAAAGCGGCTACGCTTGGCGCACGGGGACGAGCGGGTGGTTCACGCAACTCCTCATCGAATACATCCTCGGAGCACGGCGCAGCTACGATGGATTGGTGATAGACCCGTGCATGCCTTCGAGCCTGCCAGAAGCGCGTCTGGTGCGCCGTTTCAGAGGCGCGACATACCACATCTATATAAAAAACCGCCCGGGCGGCGGTAAAGGACCGAAATCAATCACGCTTAATGGCAAGCAAGTGCAGGGACAAACATTGCCCATCGCGACATCTGGCGAGCACCAAGTAGAAGTGTGCATGTGATCGAGTCTGTTTTCACATGCCTATCCATACTTGAACAACAAGCCCACTGCGGACGATAAAAATGTGGTGCGGACATTCTTGTCTGTATCTTCCGATTTAGGGATGCCACCGCGCCCTTCGGTTTTGGCTGCCTGCCGAAAAATTCGCGGGTGGCAAGCTGGAGTTTTTTTCTGGCTACCAAGAAGACTTGTAATCCATCCCTATATCAATAGAACGGGCTGAATGTGTCAGCGCACCGACTGAAATAAAATCTACGCCAGACTCTGCGATGTCCCGTATAGTTTCGAGGCCAACTCCGCCAGAAGCCTCTGTCTTGCAGCGTCCGGCTACGATATTTACCGCCTCGCGGAGCATCGCTGGAGGCATGTTATCCAAAAGAATAAAATCAATATCTAGCTTGGCGAAAAGAGAAACTTGTTCCAGCGTGTCAGCCTCTAATTGCACGGGGAGGCCAGGGGACTCTTTCCGTATCTTGGCGATGATGTTTGCAAGTTTGCTCATGTCGCTTGCGCCATCGCCCATTGACGCGAGATGGTTATCCTTAACCATAACGCGGTCAAACAGCCCCATCCTGTGGTTTGATCCGCCGCCATGCACCACAGCGGCTTTTTCAAGCAGACGCCATCCAGGAGTTGTTTTCCTAGTGTCTAAAATGCGTGCGTGCGTCCCTTCTATCGCATCCACGAAGCGGCGTGTCAGAGTGGCCACCCCGCTGAGGCGTTGGAGAAAATTCAGCGCGACCCGTTCGCCTAGAAGCAAGGAGCGAACCGCTCCCGACACTTTAATGATACCCTCTCCAGCAGAGAGCAAATCGCCATCCTTTTTCAGCGGTAAAACATTGATTTGTACATCGGCCTCCACGAATGTTTCGCAGGCCACTTCCACGCCAGAAACTACGCATGGCTCCCTAGATGAAATGACTGCACTCCCGCCGAGCGTTACGGGAACAAAGTAAAGCGATGTAACATCACCGCCCCCAATGTCTTCATTGAGGGCAAATCGTATGAGTTCGGCTGTTTTCACTCAAACAGTTCGGGGAACCGCTCTTCGGAAAAAGCGGTCAGGCGATCCATAATGAGTTGGCTAGATGTCTCTTGTAAAATTTCATCTACCATCTGTTTGGATTCTGCGTAAGAAATAGACCGAATCACGCGCTTGATACGCGGCACTTGCGCAGAGCCAGCGCTCAACTCGTCCACGCCCAAGCCGAGCAGGAGTGGTGTAAGCACAAATTCGCTAGCCATTTCTCCGCACACGCCAACCCAAATGTTGTTGGCGTGGGCAGCTTGTACAACACCATTTATGAGGCGCAATATGGCGGGATGTGTAGGGCTATAAAGGTAGGCCAGCTTCTCGTTGCCACGGTCTATCGCTATCGAGTACTGGATGAGGTCGTTGGTGCCTATGCTGAAAAAAGAGACTTCCTTAGCTATTATGTCTGCCGTAAGAGCTGCCGATGGTATTTCTATCATCGCCCCGATTTCGATGTTGTCGGGAATCTGATGCCCAGCGGCCTTCAGCTTATCTTTTTCTTCAAAAAGGATTTTGTTGGCTTGCCGCACCTCTTCCACGCCAGAAATCATCGGGTACATGATCCTGACATTGCCTTCCACACACGCACGCAGCATCGCCCTCAACTGCGTGCGCAAAAGCTCGGGGTGAGCCAAACAAATCCTGATAGCACGCACGCCAAGAAATGGGTTTTGCTCGTGCGTCTCGAAAAGCCGCGACATCAGCTTGTCCCCGCCTATGTCGAGCGTGCGCAGTATAACATTGTGCGGCTTCACCGAACGGGCGGCTTCGGAGTAGGCCGCATATTGCTCTTCTTCGCCCGGTAGATCGTCGCGGTTCGCAAAAAGGAATTCAGAGCGGAAAAGCCCGATCCCTTCAGCACCCGAGTTCACCACGCCTTGTATGTCGGAAGTCATTTCGATGTTGCCGGAGAGGATGATTCGGCGGTTATCCGTAGTGACCGAAATATCGTGGCGCAGCTCGTCAAGCTTCTGTATGATCTGCTCGTGCCTCTCCTCCACGGCACCATATTCTTCCAGCGTCTCTTGGCGCGGGTTGATGACTAAAATACCTTTGTTGCCATCTAGTATGGCGAACATGCCAGTCTCAATCTGGATGCCTTCTTTTTCCTCAATGCCCACGATGGCTGGCAAATCCATGGAGCGAGCCATGATGGCCGTGTGCGAGGTCTTGCTGCCGAGTAGTGTTATGAAACCGAGCACCTTGTCGTGCGGCAACTGCGCTGTGTCGCTTGGAGAGAGGTCGCGTGCAAAAATTATGGACGGGGATTGTA
>JFJP01006370.1_pt1 | contig 10733 bp, 10 predicted proteins | sample 431651 | NCBI WGS metagenome assembly JFJP01 (sample SAMN02602958, study PRJNA72255) | Microbial mat metagenome, whole genome shotgun sequencing project. | biome: fresh water; feature: sink hole; material: water; isolation source: purple microbial (photo- and chemosynthetic) mats found in...
ATTTAATTAATTGTTTATCATAGCATATTCCATTAACTTAATGGCAGTGAGGCGGCGGCTGCTCTGGTTCTGGCGGCGGTGGTGTAGGCGGCTCTGGCGGCAGCGGCGGCGATCTCACGATCTTGTAACAGTGCAGCACTCCAAGCCAACTGCCCAGCTCGCAACACGGCCAACAAATGCGTTTCCCGCTCTGGTTCCCGCCAAAACCACAAAAAAGGCTTGCGGGTTTTGCGCTTAAACAGCCCTAATACCTTTTCTTCTTGTTCCTCTCCCATGCCCGCCGCCAAAGCCGGCAACGCCAACAAACTCATCTTGGCCGCAAACGCCGCGCATTGCCAAGGATCATTTAAAGCGCGTAGGCGGCGTTCAAGTTCTTTTCTATCCATTTCTTTTCTATCCATATCAATATTTCCGTCGGGCGTTTCGTAGGCATCGGAATGGGGCAGGCAACGACAAGAGGTTGTCCACTCTACCCGGCTCCTCACTGCCATGAAGTTAAGCGCTTTGCCTGGAGTGTTTGCCTGGAGTGCCAAACCGTAGTTTGGCACACAGCATGGGGTTTTAGGCGTCGTGTCCTGCGGGGCACAGCACCGCGTGAGCGCCGCAAACACACGCGGCGCTGGTATCCGTTCAGCCCCTCTCCCAGTGGGAGGAGAGGGGAGTGAACGCTTACCGGCGCTGTGCCAAACTACGGTTTGGCACTCCTCTCCTCTCCTCTCCTCTCCTTTCCTTTGCCTTAACTTAAATAGCTCCCTGTAACGCAGGCAACGCCAACAAACCCATCTTGGCAGCAAACGCCGCGCATTGCCAAGTACGGCTGTGCCACGGTGAAAATTTATTTTGTGTCTACACGCAGTATACTAAGCAAAAACCACTGAGGAAAATCCCGTGCGACTGAAACGCTGGCTGCTCTTTGTTTGTTGTCTGGGTGTTACGCTGACCGCGCCGTTGGCTGTTCGAGCGCTGGAGATGGCGGAAGAATATGAAATCAAAGCGGTGTACTTGTTCAATTTGGGCAACTTCATAAAATGGCCCGCAGCGACGCTGACCGAGCATTTCAGCTTGTGTGTGCTGGGTCAAAACCCGTTTGGCGAGAATTTGGATTATGTGATCGAAACCGAAAAGACCGTCCAAACTCGTCCGGTGGTGCTTCAGTATCTGTCTAGCCATGCGTCTGTCAACGACTGTCATGTGTTGTTCATCAGCACGTCTGAGCAAGCCCATGTGCAAAGGCTGTTGGCGCAGTTGAAAAAATCGCCGATTCTGACCGTGAGCGACAGCGAGCAGTTTGCGGCGCGGGGCGGTATGGTGCAGTTTTATCGCCAGGACAATAAATTGCGTCTGATGATTGATCAGCAAGCGATTGAAGCAGTTGGTTTAAAAGCCAGCGCACATTTGCTGAACATTGCTTTGTTGGTGCAACATTGAGCGGCTTTCGGTCTGGAAAACGCGGGCACTGGCTGCGGGTCTGGTGCTGCCAGGTTTGTCCCCTGTTGTCATGATTTTCTGCTAGACTTCGCGCACTTGTGTGCTTAGCCCAACACTGTTTCCTGGATTTTATCCAGACACCAAGGTTCACAAAGACTGATTTCACAGATTAAAATCAAGAAAACCAGCGGTTATTGTTAGATTTTATTGCCTTTGTGTGACTTTGTGCCTTCGTGTCTTTGTGGTGAATGTCTTATGTTAAATAAGTTATGCACATGTACTTATCCATAGCCGAACCAACCAGCTTGACTTATCTCCCGTTTCCACCACCGGCTTCAACTCCGCCCAGCCAGCGCATCGCAAGGAGGTCGTAATATGCCAAAACAGGGCGAATCTTTGACGATGGTGTTTTCGCCCAGCCATTCGCCGCTGAAACGGCGTTGGGAGAATAACGGCCTGTCAGCGGATTTCATTGCCGATTATTTCAAAAACTTTTATATCGGTCGCCATCAGGAACAAGACTCAGATAGCGATGATTACACGGCAGAGAATCTGCGCGATGCCGTCAAATACGTCGCTAATGAACTACTTGAAAATGCGATGAAATTCCAGGACACCAGCGCGTCATTTACCGCTCAAATCACCTTGTTATTACACAGCGACCGTTTGGTGTTTTGTGTCACAAATGGGGTAAAGCAAGCCCAGGCCGATGCGTTTTTGCGCTATGTGGAAAAGCTGTTGAGCCATGATCCCCATGAGTTATATCTGGAAACCATGCGCCACAGCGCCAGGGATGAAAACAAGGGCCATTCCGGTTTGGGCCTGCTCAGCATGATTTGTGATTATTCGGCGAAACTCGGCTGGAAATTCGAGGAAGACCCGGCTATCCCAGGGATTGTGATTGTGAGTACCCTGGTTACATTACAAACCTGAATAAAACACGGAGGTCAACATGAAGCAAATCACAGACGACAAATACCAGATCAGTTACGATGCTGAGTGCGCCACGGTGCGTTTTGAGGGGGCTTTGTTGCTCAATGGTGCGCCCGCCTATGAGCCGATTTTACAGTTGTTGCAGGAAGCCGCTGAGGAGCAAGTGCCCAAGCGCCTGACCGTGGATATCCGGGCGCTTAAATTTCTCAATAGTTCGGGGATTAACATGATGACTAAATTCGTCATGTATATCAGTGACATCAAGGCGCTTGAATTAGAACTGGTGTTCGTGGCCTGGAGCCATGTGGCTTGGCAGGAAAAATTGACGATCAATCTGACCCGTCTAATGCCTGCTTTACAGACCCGTTTAGAACAGGAATAACTGGACTGCAACGGTGCCTTATGATGCCACACCACGCTAACGATGAAATGGAAACCACCAGCGGTCTGTTGCTGGATGAAATCAAGCGGCTGCGCAAGCAACTCAAAAAATTAGAAAAGCAAAAAGAATTGCTGGCAGTCTCGCTGGAAATCGTCACCGATCACGCAGATTTGTTTGAGACGCAATTGTTTGAAGCGCAACAAGCGCTGCAACAGCGGGTGGTCGAGCGCACGCGCCAATTAGAAGAAAAGAATGCCTTACTCAAGCAAGAGTTGACAGCGAAGTCTGGTTTATTGCAAGAACTGGGGCATTTACACGAACATTTGAAGGTGTTGTCGAAAAAGAAGAAAAACCTGGAAATTTCTCTGGAGACGATCACCGAACATGCCGATTTGTTCGAGTCCCAATTGATAGAAATCCATAACACTTTGGAACAGCGCGTCGTCGAGCGCACTCAAGAACTGGCCGCAAAAAATCAGGAATTACAAATAGAAATTTTAGAACGCAAACGCGCTGAAGCCGCCTTGCGTGACAGCAAAGACTCCGCAGAACAAGCGCGTGGAGTGGCGGAAGTGGCTAATCGGGCGAAAAGTGCTTTTTTGGCGAAAATGAGCCATGAATTGCGCACGCCTTTGAATGCCATCATCGGTTATAGCGCGTTGTTGACCGATGAACTGCAAGACCTGGGCGCGGGGCAGGAAGTGGCGGAAGAACTCGCCGCGATTCAAAATGCGGGACATCAATTATTAGCCATTATCAGCGATATTCTGGATATTTCAAAAATAGAAGCCGAAAAAATAGAATTACACACCCGTGAATTTGCTGTTGCAGATTTACTCGACAAATTGAATCTGACTTTTCGTCCTTTGCTGGGCGACAATCGCCTGGAACTGATTTATCCGGCTGATTTGGGCCAGATGCACGGTGATTGGAACCGGGTGCAGCAAATTCTGCAAAATCTGCTCGGTAATGCACTCAAATTTACCCACGCGGGGTTGGTCACGGTGAGAGCCGAGCGCCGCGACGGTGCGATTCGCTTTGAAGTGACCGACACCGGCATCGGCATTCCCGACACCTGTCTGGAGAGTATTTTTGAGGCGTTTAATCAAGTGGATAATTCTTACACCCGCAAATACGGCGGTTCTGGCCTTGGCCTGACGCTGTGCAAACAGCTTTGTCAACTGATGGGCGGACGGATCACGGTCTCCAGCACCTTGGGACAAGGCAGCGTGTTTGCCGTCGAATTGCCCGCCCAGCAGCCGTGAATTTCCGTTTTAATCCCCGTCCTGATCCGCCTGTTTAGCCGCCAAACAGTCCGCCAACGCGCTGATCGTGGGGTGTTCCAGTAAGTCGCTCAACGCCAGCAAATCCGGGTAAGCGGCGTCAATTTGTTCATGAATCTGCACCAAATCCAACGAACTGATCCCCAAGTCGAAAAAGTTGTCGGTCAAGCCAATAGTGCGCTGGCTGATCACGCGGCGGCAAATCTCTAACAAAACCGGCTGAATCTGCCCGGCACCCGTGGCGGCAGTGCCTTCGACGGCCAAGCGCAGGGCTTCCAGGGCTTGGCTCACGGCGGCGAATTCGCCCGCTTGATAACGCTGCGCCAAGAGATAGCGCTGCACCTTGCCGCTGGTGGTTTTCGGAAGCTGATTCACTGGCAACACCGCGCTCACCGCCAAGCCGGTTTGTTGATTGAGATGCTGGCGTATCGCCTGGGCGATGGGCAAAAAAGCGGCGATTTCGCCTTTGAACACCACAAACACGATCACCGCATCGGTGGCGGCTTCGGCTGCACGCACCCCACACACCGCGATCTTGCCCGCATCCAGATCGGCACAAGCGAGACACAAGGCTTCCAGATCGTGTGGATAATAGTTTTGCCCGTGCAGGATAATCAGGTCTTTGATGCGCCCGCTGATCACCAGTTCGCCCTGATCGATAAACCCCAAATCGCCGGTGTCCAGCCAGCCGTCAGCGTCCAGCACGGCGGCAGTGGCCTCAGGATTCTGATAATAACCGCCAGTCACCGCCCCGCCGCGAATCAACACCCGGCCCACCCGATGTTCAGGCAAAGCCGCCCCTTGCGCATCGCTGATTTGCACCTGACAATCCGGCACCGGTTTGCCCACGCTGACCAGGGGCAAACTGTTGGGATCGTCGGGCGCGAGCAGTGTGACTTGCGCACCCAGGCCCAAAGTTTGGCGGTCTGGGTAAATCGCCCGCCACACGCTGCCTGGGGCTGGAAAAGTCACCGCCAGACTGGCTTCGGCCAGACCATAAACCGGATACATCGCACTGGCCCGCAAACCATAATCGGCCATTTGTGCGGTGAAATGGCGACAAATGGATACTGAAATCGGTTCAGCGCCATTATAAATTAAGCGAATTTTTGATAAATCTAAGGTGCTGTTGTTATCTGGCTTAAATAAACGCATCAAATGTTGATAACCAAAATTAGGCGAAGACAGCAAAGTAATACCGAGTTCAGAGGCTTTTTGTATCCATAATTGTGGACGGCGGATAAACAAATCGGTGGGCATTAAACACTGATTAATATTGCAAACCAGCGGCGTGATATGAAAACCGATAATCCCCATGTCATGCGTCAAGGGCATCCAACCGAGCATACTGTCGTTGTGCGTCATTTGACTGGCGCTGATAATCGCCTGGATATTGGTGAGCAGATTGCGATGGGTCAGCGTCACGCCTTTCGGCTGACCGGTGGAACCTGAGGAAAATTGAATCAGCGCAATATCCTCAGGACTGACTGGCTGGATTTGACCGGGCTGCTCGCTGTGGTGCATGTCTTCCAGTAATAAGCAACGGCTTTTCATCCGGGCAAATAAATCCAAAAAGCCTTGTGCTTGGGCAAACACCTGTAAACGTTCCAATACTTTACGATTGGTGTATAAAAAGCCTTGGGGAAGCTGTTCAAACACCCGTAACACCTTGTAACGATGATCGTCGTTATGACTCACCGCCACCGGCACGGGGCGCAGCCGACCTAATAAACAGGCCCAAAAAGCATCGACCAGCGGTTCATTGTCGGTGTGTAATAAAATCAGCTCGCTGTCTGGCGCGATGCCCTTGGCCTGAAAATGATGCAACACCACCAACGCACGTTGCCACAGTGCCTGATAACTCAAGTACCGGCTGTCTTGATCACCACGAATATAGGTAATGCCCTGATTTTGCGCGCTTTGCGCACGCAAGGCGTCGATGAGTGTCAGATAGGTCATAGTGGGGAAATCTCGAAAACCGCTGGCTGAAAGACTGCGCCGACTGTGTGGGTCAAGGCGCACGACAATGGCGCGAAAGTGTAACGGAAAAACCCCGGCAGTGGCTATACTGCCTCCGCTGACAAATCAGCCTTCTTCAAGCGTGGGAGTGCCAAACCGAAGGCTTGCCCTGAGCGTAGTCGAAGGATTGGCACAGCGCCGCGTGTGTTTGCGGCGCTCACGCGCAGAACACGAGGCATAAAACCCCCGTGTTGTGTGCCAAACTACGGTTTGGCACTCCGGGCATTATCTCCGGGCATTATCTCCGGGCATTATCCAAGCTCTGCACTCTTTTGCTGCACTAGCACAATCTGGATTTATCTGTTACGATTTTGTGCAGTGCCACATGCGAGAACTGAGTCGCTGGCTTACCCTAAATTGCAACTGGATAGAGGAGGATGTGCATGGAAAATATCGTGATTGTCGCAGCCGGTCGTACTGCCGTCGGTAGTTTCAGTGGGGGTTTGGCCGATGTACCCGCCAGCACCTTAGGGGCCACGGTGATTAAAGGCTTGCTGGCCCGTGCAGGCTTAAAACCCGAACAAATTGACGAAGTGATCATGGGCCAGGTGTTGACCACCGCGATGGGACAAAATCCCGCCCGCCAAGCCGTGATTGAAGCAGGCTTACCGGTTGAAGTCCCCGCCATGACCATCAACAAAGTCTGTGGTAGCGGTCTCAAAGCGATGCACTTAGCCGCGCAAGCGCTGCGTTGTGGCGATGCCGACATCATCATCGCGGGCGGTCAAGAAAACATGAGCATGTCTCCTCATGCCATGCTGGGTTCTCGCAAAGGCCAGCGCATGGGCGATTGGAGCATGGTCGATGTCATGATCAAAGACGGCCTGACTGATGCGTTTAACAACTATCACATGGGCTTTACCGCCGAAAATATCGCCGAGCAATGTCAGTTCAGCCGCACCGAACAAGACGCTTTTGCTGCGGATTCTCAACAAAAAGCCGAAGCTGCGATTAAAGCCGGTTATTTCAAAGCAGAAATCATCCCGGTTTCTATTCCGCAGCGCAAAGGCGATCCCCTGGTGTTTGACACCGACGAATTTCCCCGTGCGGGCACCACTGCCGAAAGCCTGGGCAAACTGCGCCCGGCCTTCAAAAAAGACGGCACTGTCACCGCCGGGAATGCCTCTGGCATCAACGACGGAGCCGCTGCCGTGGTGATGACCACCGAAAGCCGCGCCAAAGCCCTGGGCTTACCGATTCTGGCGCGAGTGGTGGCCTACGCCAGCGCGGGCGTCAAACCCGAAATCATGGGCACCGGCCCGATTCCCGCCTCCCGCAAATGCCTGGAAAAATCCGGCTGGACGGTGGCCGATCTCGACTTGATTGAAGCCAACGAAGCCTTCGCCGCCCAAGCCATGTGCGTCAACCGCGACATGGACTGGGACATGTCCAAAGTCAACGTCAACGGCGGCGCGATCTCTATCGGCCACCCGATAGGTGCCTCCGGGGCGCGGGTGCTGGTCACTTTGCTACACGAAATGATCCGCCGCGACGCACACAAAGGGCTGGCTACCCTCTGCATCGGCGGTGGGATGGGCGTGGCGATGACCATCGAACGCTAATCCCCATCAACTGCTGTCAAGACGTTGCCCGGCAACGTCCTGACAGCCGCACCCTTGGAAGCCCCCTGTGACCGACTTGAGAATCATCAAAAAATATCCGAATCGGCGTCTCTATGACACCGCCATCAGCAGCTACATCACGCTGGCCGATGTGAAAAAACTGGTTATAGAAAATGTCGTGTTCTGTATTCAGGATGCCAAAACGGGCGAAGACATTACTCGCACCATCCTCTTACAGATTATTGTCGAACAGGAAGAACGCGGTGATCCGCTGTTTAGCAACGGTGCGCTGGAAGAACTGATTCGCTTTTATGGCGGCACCTTTCAAGGCATGATGGGCGGTTATTTAGAAAAAACCTTTCAGCTATTTGCCGAACAACAGGAACGGGTACAAGAAAAGTTGCAAAAGCAGAATCCTTTGACATTGATGTCAGAAATGGCGGAACGCAATTTCAAGTTATGGAAAGACATGCAGGAAGGCTTTTTTCGCAATACCACCCCGAAGAAAAACGACATTGATAAAGACAAATAATCACAATTCAATTTGTGATTGATGATCCAGCCGATTACATCCTTTACCCAACCCTCTCGCTTAAGCACAACAAGGAGAACATCTTATGTCACAAAGAGTTGCATTAGTCACCGGCGGTACTGGCGGCATTGGTACTGCGATTTGCAGAGAATTAGCAGATCGTGGTTGCAAAGTCGCCGCGAATTACTTAGAAGGCGTGGACGACGGCCCCGCTTGGCAAGCCCAGCAGAAAGCAGACGGCTATGATTTCGTGGTCGTTCCTGGCAACGTCGCCGACTTTGATTCCTCCGAAGCCATGATCAAAGCCGTGGTCGCTGCCGCAGGCCCGATTGATATTCTGGTCAATTGCGCCGGGATTACCAAAGACAGCACCCTGAAAAAGATGAAAAAAGAACAGTGGTACGACGTGCTGAACGTCAACCTCAACAGCGTCTTCAACGTCACCAAACACGTCGCCGACAGCATGGTTGAACGCGGCTGGGGACGGATCATCAACATTTCTTCCGTCAACGGTCAAAAAGGCCAGTTTGGCCAAGCCAACTACTCCGCCGCCAAAGCCGGGATGCACGGCTTCACCATGGCCGTGGCTCAAGAAGTGGCCCGCAAAGGCGTCACCGTCAACACCATCTCCCCCGGCTACATCGGCACCCAGATGGTGATGGCAATCCCAGAGGACGTGCGCGCCAAAATCGTCGCCCAAGTCCCCGTAGGCCGTCTGGCTGAGCCTTCTGAAATCGCCCACGCCGTCGCCTTCCTGGCCGACGAACGTTCAGGCTTTATCACCGGTGCTAATCTCGCCATCAACGGCGGCCTGCACATGGGACCGTAAGCACCACGCGGCTTAGGTTCTGAATGCTTTGATGAGTAAAAACGGCGGCAGCCTCCACTGCCGCCGTTTTTTTTTGGATTCTGGCGACGTGTGGGCGCTCCTACAAAACCGCGCAAAGCGGCGAAGTATGCGTATAATTCATCTGCTGATTTATTCTAAGAAATGGGGATTAAATAACACTCAAAACTTCAGCCGTGAAGGACTGCCAGTCCTTTGAGGACTGGCAGTCCTGCCGGATTTGTTGAATTCCCATTCCTAAACCCTTCCACCACGCGCAGATTCCCGTTTATGCTCGACTCGACCACACTGTTAAATACCCTCGAACGCTTGTTGCCGCCAGCTTTTGAAACAATTTTGTGCAAATTCAACATGCCTGCCCATTTACACCGTAAAGAAGTCACGCAAACCCAACAAGCAATTGATTTAATTAAATTCGCCGAGATGGAAAACCGCCTCCCCGAACTCGCCGCCTTATTGTCGCAAAAACCCACAGAAGCCAATGAAAAACCACAGTTTTTCCTGCTGCCTAGTGGGTTTAATCCCAAGCGTTTCATGCAGCGCGACGAAATGCTGGCGACACTGGCGCATCGGCTGCAAACCCAGCGGCGCGTCGCCTTGTGTGGCTTGGGCGGCATGGGTAAAACACAAATTGCTTTATATTACGCGCACTTACATCGCACAGAATACCGTGCGGTGCTGTGGGTGTCGGCGGACAGCCCGCAACGCTTGCAGGCAGAATTAGCGGCGTTGGCTGCGCCTTTGGGTTTGCCGACCGCGCAAGAACAGGCGTTGAATGTGCGGCAAGTGTTGAACTGGTTAAGTGAGGAAGATTTAATGATTTGCGATAATGCCGACGACGCAGAAGCTATTGACGCACTGAAAAGCCATCTGCCCGCCAGCCCGCAAGTGCTGCTCACCAGCCGCGCTCACACCCTGCGTCCGCTGGCGGAAAACCTCGACGTGCCACACTGGACGGCCCAAGAAGGCGCGGCGTTTTTGTGGAAACGCTGTGGACGCGCCGCGCCGCAAGCGGATTCTTCCTGCGATCAGGCAGAGCAGCAAGCGGCATTGCAACTGGCACAGGCACTTGACGGCTTGCCGCTGGCGTTGGATCAAGCCGCCGCTTACATAGACGAAAATAGCTGCACCTTTGCTGATTATTTACAGCTTTATCAACACCATGCGAAAACTCTACTGGCAGAACGCGGACTGACTGCGTTTGACGCAGATCATCCGTTGCCAGTGGTTGCCACTTGGCAGCCGTCGCTGGAAAAAATCGCCGCCGCTTCGCCCGCCACCCTGGAGCTGCTGCACCTGTGCGCCTTTCTCGACGCCGATCAAATCCCTGAAAGCCTGCCGCGCCGCGCCCTTGGCGTCGCGGATGATTTTGCCTGGAATGCGCTGCTCAAACCTGCCTTGCGCTATTCCCTGCTGCGCCGTTCTCCGCACGACAAGCAGCTTTCCTTGCACCGCTTGGTGCAGCAAGTGTTGCGCTGGGAATTGGATGAGACCGCACAACGCGCGAATTTCCGCAAAGCGAGATTGAATTTGAACATTGGGCACTGTGCGAGGCTTTACTGCCCTGTGCGGTGCAGGCGGCGGCTTGGATCGAGCATTATGGATTAGAACAGGAGAAAAGCGCGTTTTTGCTGAATAAAATGGCAGAATATCTCACTCATCAAGCCGCTTACGCCAGTGCCTTGCCCCTGTACCAACAGGCGTTGGCGATACGGGAAAAAGTGCTGGGCGCAGAGCATCCTGGTAT
>JFJP01040752.1_pt1 | contig 10733 bp, 6 predicted proteins | sample 431651 | NCBI WGS metagenome assembly JFJP01 (sample SAMN02602958, study PRJNA72255) | Microbial mat metagenome, whole genome shotgun sequencing project. | biome: fresh water; feature: sink hole; material: water; isolation source: purple microbial (photo- and chemosynthetic) mats found in...
TTTTGAATCACCGGAAAGATTCTGGAATTTACAATGTTGGAACAGGTGAAGCGCGCACATTTCTTGATTTAGTGAAAGCTACTTTCACAGCAATGAAACTACCTGTAAATATTGGATTTATGGATACCCCAACAGATATTCGTGATAAATACCAGTACTTCACGCAAGCTGAAATGGATAAATTGCGCGGTATCGGTTACAATAAGCCATTTACTGCGCTCAAAGCTGGAATTGAGGAATATATTATATCCTATTTAGTTGATAACAAATATAATTAACCTACAAAATATAACTGCCAATGGCTGATTATGGATATTGGACATTATTGCCACCTGTTGTTGCTATTTTCCTCGCTATCCGAACAAAACAAGTATATGTCTCATTGATCATAGGTATATGGCTGGGGTGGTTGGTTTTGTCTGGTTTTAATCCACTTAAGGGAACATTTGCCGCTATTCAAGGTATTGTTGATGTGTTCAAAAGTGAAGGAAATACGCGAACAATAATTTTTAGCGCGTTGGTAGGAGGAATTTTGGTTTTTATTCAACGCTCCGGAGGTGTCGAAGGGTTTATTATCAAGGTAACTAAGTTTCTGGAATGGCTCGAAAACAGAAAAAAAGGTAATAATCGTGTTGTTATTCAAATATTAGCGTGGTTGACAGGCATGTTTTTATTTATCGAAACCAGCATCAACATATTAACCGTGGGGACACTCTACCGTCCTGTTTTTGATAAGCTTAAAATTCCTCGTGAACGATTGGCATATATTGCCGATTCGAGTGCCGCACCATGGTCGGTGTTGATTCCATTTAATGGATGGGGTGCATTTATTATGGGATTACTTGTTGTACAAGGGATTGACTCTCCATTTCATGTTATGCTTTCTGTAATTCCTCTTAATTTTTATCCAATATTGACATTAGCATTGGTCGTTTTTTTTGCCGTTACCGGAAAGGATTTTGGACCGATGCGCAAAGCAGAAATACGCACGCGCACAACTGGAAAATTGATGAACGATAATGCCAAACCTCTTGTTTCTGATGAAATTGCTTCTGTTGAGCGGAAAACCGGTGTGAAGCCGCGAATGCGAAATATGGCTATTCCGATAATAACAATGGTAGGTTTAATGCCTGTTATGTTGGCATATACAGGTTGGACAAACGTAACTGGTGTACATTCTACTTTTGGTTACATTCTTCAAGCTATCGGTCAAGGCTCTGGCTCTTCGGCAGTTCTATATTCTGTAATTGCAGCACTCGTTGTTTCTATGTTACTTTATAGGGTACAGGGTATTATGCGTTTTGGCGAAATGATTGAATTAACATTAAAAGGAATAAGTGGCTTGATGCCATTAGCTTTGCTTATGGTTTTAGCATTTGGTATCAGCGATGTTTGTCGCAATTTGGGTACAGGCGATTTTGTTGCCGGTGTAACAAAAAATTGGCTTTCACCGGGCTTTGTTCCATTTATTATATTTTCCATAAGTTGTTTTATCGCATTTGCCACCGGAACATCCTGGGGTACTTTTGCTATTATGATGGGCATAGCAGTTCCTATGGCTCAGAGCCTTGGCGTAGATATTAAATTTGCAATAGCAGCAACGTTGGGTGGTGGCGTTTTTGGAGATCATTGCTCACCTATCTCTGACACAACTATTTTAGCTTCTATGGCATCAGCAAGCGATCACATTGACCATGTGAAAACACAGCTTCCTTATGCGCTGTTAGCTGGCGGCTTGACGGCTGTCATCTACCTGATTGTTGGACTATTGAGTTAGTTTTTAAAAGGCTGCTTTTAACTCAAGATTACCTGTATGAACAATTTGCGAGTTTTCTGATATCCTGCCTGTATAATTTAATGATAATCTTAGGTTTGCAGATAAATTCCGTTGTAGCAGTAAAGTCCAAGTTCCATTATTGCCCGGTTTATAACCTTCGTGCATGATATAGGCGAGTGGCGTGTTGGTTGCTATATCACTTTCAATTCTAATATATTTGGCTATCAACTGGATATCGCCTTTCTTTTGCGATTTGTATTGGATTTCTATTCCCAGATCATGTTGATCAACTGCTAAATCTTTGGTTAATAATTCGGTATCGGTATTTTTTTTCAATGAATATTTGTATTGCGTTTTTAGAAGTAGCGATATTCCGGGTTGATAATTAATTGAAAAAGTATTATCCACAGTATAGATGTCATAGTTTTTTGTTTTGAAATATTCGGATTGAAACCGTTTTTCGCTGATAGCTGTTTGATTTACAGCACTGATTGCTTTTGCTAATCTAAAACGGATGTTCAATGTATTCGATGAACTGAATTGAGATTCTAATCCATTTACCAAAATGTTTTTTGCACTCTGATTTTGAGTCAGAATATCGAAACCAAATTTAGGATTGTTTTGATTGAACGACAGCGTATTGCGGAAATTACTAACCATGCTGACCAATGATGAATCATTAGCAATAGTTGTTTGTTCGATGATCTGTAGGTATTTCCTCTCAAACCCTTTATGATTAACCCGATATGCAATTTGATCCGAAAATTTTGCTGTTACTTTTTTGATTCCCTTGGAGCTACGCCAAGAATTAGGAGCTTTTAACCCAAGCGTATAATTTGCTTGATACCAGTATGTTTTCACATATTCACTGGAGGGACTGAATATCCGGATATAATTAGCCTGATCCTGAAAAAATGCAGTTTCAAATTCATTCAACTCAGCTATACCATTGTTATTGTAGTCGTTCCAAGTGAATAAACCCTGCCCATCTGCCACCCGAAGATAAGAAAATTCCCGTTTCGGTTCAAGTCCAGAGCTTGTTTCGTAGATTATTGTGGAAGTAATATTGCCCTTAAACAACCGAAATAAATACTCAAATTTACCTGTAAGCGAGTTTTCCGATTTCAATTTTTTTTGTGTTTCCGGCTTATTTTTTTCATTAATTGAAAGATTACGATATACTGCATTTATCCTAATGGTATTACTCTGATTTTTTGAATGTTGAATACTGCAATGTAATTCATCACTTGAAGTAAATGGCACTATGCTATTCCTACTGGTAATATGGTCATATCGCTTCATATAATCAGCAGAATAGTTCAGCTTACTTAAAGTATCACTCGATAAAATATACCATTTGTGTTGCGAATACTTGAAGCTATTATTTAATAGACTATCTGTAATAATTTTAAGCCCAACATTATATTCTTGTTCAATCTGGTAACCGATTGTTGTTTTTTTGATTTTCTTTTGTAGAAATGATTGTTGTCGCAGGTAGGTTGTATTGGCGTCGGAATAATTTGTTTTTAATAGACTACCATTAAATGAGATACTATAACCGAGATGTTCAATTTTTGTAATCAATCTGTTTCGCATACCTGTAAACGCCCCTAATTGCAACCAATCGAAATGGTAAGTGCTAAATAATTGTTTTCTGAGTGTGAAAAATGTGGTGTATGTTAGCTGATGTTCGTTGCTAATGTCTAAATTATCAGGCAAATTCCAGTTTCTTGCATACTCAATCTCTTTATAATGGTCAATGGCGTCAAATTGTTTGTGAATAAATTCGTAATTAAGTGTTGAGATTAAATTTAGTTTCAGAGTATCCATTTTAGTTAATCGTTTACTAATTTCCAACTTTAATGCCATACCGGTATTGTCCTTATCGCCCATGCCTGAGAAGGTATTTAAGTCGTTCTGTGATAGCGCTATTTCTATCCATGATTTTGTAGTGTTCGATAAGTGTAACTCGTTGCCAATTGTAATTACTTGCTTTTTTTTGGGTGTTATCAGTATGCCAATAGGTTCGTAATTGCCTTGTAATTTCCCGTCAATTGGCGCAACCCAACGATAGACTCTACCATTAGCTGTGCTTTTTATTTGGCGGTAGTTTCCTTTATTTTCACCAACATTTGAAAAACTAACACTGTACAATTTGTTATTAACATTTATAGTGTCGGTTACATGAACAAATATGCTGTCGAATCTGTTACCTGAATCCAGTGTGTCTTTCATGGTGTAAAGTACTCTATCGTTTGAAAATGAAGCAGTATCGAAGTTGAGGATAATCGCTTTGTGCAAACTATCACCAATGGCATGTAGCAGATATTTATCCGAACCTTTCAGGTCTTGTTTTAATGGCTGATTTTTACTATCTTGTTCCCAGTAAATGTTTAACCACGAAGCGGAGTGTAATTTTTTAATTGGATTCACATATTCGAATTTACTATTTGCATAAACGAGAAATCTGGCAAAATTACGATCCGAATATTCGAATTCTACGACTATTCGTTTATCCTTTGTTATAGGGCAGTTTGATGTGAAACTTAGCTCTGCTGTATTGTAATCAATCACATAATCATTATCTTGACCTCGTTTCATTTGCTTACCATCAATAAACACTTTTTCAGTTGCCGATAGAATAATAATGTAATTTTCTTTTGCTGCACCACTCAATCTGTACGGTCCTTGATTATTCTCAATTCCATTAAATTGCATCCTATTATATTTACCTTTTGATATAGCGGCACTCACTTGCGACTCTAATTTTTTAGTGGGTTTCAGATTCGTAGTATCATTCAAATTTTTGTTGTTACTATTGTATATTACCGACAAGCCTTGTGCTTTTTTATAAAACCGCATGAAGTATCCTTTAGGCTGTTGCAGCTCAAAATCGCCAAAAATGAAACTTGTTTTAGGTGCTGTTATCTGAATGTAAACTTTATCAAATTCCTGTATTTGTTGCGTAGTACCATCTGGTTGTATTGGTATGTTATCGTCTGATATTGCAGCAACTATCGAAATATTATCTGATAATTGACCGGATAGTTGCATGTTAAGATTTGAACGGATACTTGCATTTTGGTTGTTGCCAATTGTAATTGCACGCGAAATATTTCCTTGTTTTATTAAATCAGTATTCTGGAATTGTGCATTTTTTTGCGTTGGCATATAATTATTCCGAAATTCTTTTCGGTAATCAGTGTATTGCGGTATTAGCAGGGAACTATCTTTTCTAAAATATTTTTTCGTAAAATTAAATGGAAAAACTTGGTATTTTATATATAGCGTATCGTAGGTATAATTTGAATTAAACCAGATTTTAGCGGCAGTGCAATCAACTGTAAAAATTGAATCTTTAACTCTAATTCCTTGTTTGTCAAAAATTTGTAAAGAATTAGGAACAATACTCAAGGTATCTATTTGGGTTTCATTGGGCATTATAAGTCTGCGTATCCTATAGTTGCTCAATTGTTGACCATCAGCACACTTAAATATTGTAAGCAGAACAAGTAGAAGCACAATTTTTTTTAATTCCATCATCTGATTATTCTATCAAAGCAAAATAGTCTGTTTTCAATAAACTCAAAACCAGTAAAGATATTTCACTAATTTCATAAAGCAACTAAATTTTGCTGCTTGTTTTTATTCTCTTCGATTTTTTAATCAGATGGTAAAGAATTTGCCTTGTTTGTATTGTTTAGATGGATATGTTTTGTAAATTGCATTGAAATTTCACCAAAGGATTGTTGTTTACAAATCTAATTTTTACGCATAACTTTAGCGAAGTAGCTAATTCATTTAATTTTATAGTTATATTATTCGTATTCAAAAGTAAAATGATGAGTTCTATCAACAAAGGAAAAATAATCAACGATCCGGTTTATGGTTTTGTGAACCTAAGACCGGGATTGTTTTATGAAATAGTTGAACATCCATATTTTCAACGACTTCGTCGAATATCGCAACTTGGATTGACCCAATACGTTTTTTCGGGAGCTACGCATAATCGTTTTCAACATGTTATTGGAGCAGCCCACCTGATGGAGCAAGCTATTAATGTGCTGCGCCATAAAGGACACCATATTACTGACGAGGAGGAAGAGGCTGTCTGTTTAGCTATTTTACTTCACGACATTGGACATGGACCTTTTTCACATACATTGGAAAACGCTATTATAAAAGGAATTACTCACGAACACTTATCCTTGCTTTTTATGCAGGAGCTAAATGAACAATTTGGTGGTAAACTCTCGTTGTGCATCCAAATTTTCACAAATGTATATTCAAAGCAATTTTTACACCAATTGGTTTCAAGTCAGCTCGACATGGATAGACTGGATTATTTGCAACGCGATAGCTTTTATACCGGCGTTGCTGAAGGGGTAATTGGCTGCGATAGAATTATTAAAATGTTGAATGTTAAGAACGACCAGTTAGTTGTAGATGAAAAAGGGATTTACTCTGTTGAGAATTTTTTAATTTCGCGTAGATTGATGTATTGGCAAGTTTATCTGCACAAGGCTGTTGTATCAGCCGAGCAAATTTTAATCCTTATCATTAATAGAGCCAGAGAATTGATGGCGCGTGGTGTTGAATTACCTATTACCGGTAGTTTGAAATTATTTCTTAACAATTCCATTGTTGCTGATAGTTTTAAAGAGCAAACAGCTACAAAAACTATACTCGAACTTTTTGCGCAACTCGATGATTACGATGTGTTTTCGGCAATAAAAATATGGCAGGATGCTGACGATTCTATTTTGTCGGTATTATGTCAACGGCTTATTAATAGAAATTTATATCATCTCGAGATACAAGCAGAACCGTTTAAAGCAGAGATTATTAACAATTTAAGAGAAAAAGCCTCAGCATATTTTTCGGTTTCGATGTCTGAAACTCGCTACTATGTGTTGTCTGATGTTTTGACCAATAGTGCTTATAGTCTTAAAAACCATAACATAAAAATTTTACTTCGTTCGGGTGAAATAATGGATATTGCTTCGGCTTCCGATGTTTCAAACGTTTCAGCTTTAACGAAAACTGTGAAAAAGTTTTTTTTGTGCTACCCAAAAGAAATTGGGTAAGGGGGTTTTATAAAAGTTGTAAACGACTAGAATCTAACCGGATAAAAATAAACAACAACATACTGAAAGCAAGAAACGAGGATCCACCATAGCTGAAAAATGGCAATGGTATTCCAATTACCGGCGTCAATCCAATAGTCATACCTATATTAACGGCTATATGAAAAAATAAAATGGATACAACGCAGTATCCAAAAATTCGACTAAATGTGGATCGTTGTCGCTCTGCGAGATATACCAAGCGTAGCAATAAAATAACAAAGACAATAATTACTGAGAAGGTTCCGATAAAGCCCCATTCTTCGCCCACAGTGCAAAAAATGAAATCGGTGGTTTGTGCGGGAACAAAATTATATTTGGTTTGTGTGCCTTGTAGAAATCCCTTTCCATTAAGTCCACCCGAACCAATAGCAACTTTTGATTGGTACACATTATATCCAACACCATGAATATCTTGTGTAATACCTAATAATACGTTAATTCTGTTGCGTTGGTGTTCGCCAAGTACATTATCGAAAATATAACCAACCGAAATTGCAAAAAGTAAGCAGCTGACGTAAACAACAGCAATTATTAACACTTGCTGAAGTTTGTATCTGAACGCATAAATCAGTGTTGGTATTAAAGTTAATCCTGCAGCAATTAGTAATAAGTAAAGCAGGTTTGTTTTCAATCCGAGTGATTCGTCGAGCAACCACAGGCTTACAGCAAGTCCGGTGTAAACTGAAACGATAATAGTGAGGTCTTTGTACTTACGGTCTAATAAGCCAAATACAAAGAACGCCAGTGCAGTAACTGCAATCACAATAGCATACATTTCGACCAAAAGAACAGCAAAAAACAGAATAATGATTACAGTACCGGCAACTAACACGCTACCCGGTAAACCTTCGCGGTAAAGCGCTAAAATTAGGGCGAAATAAACCAATGCTGAACCTGTATCGTTCTGTAAAATAATAATACCAGCCGGAAGAAAAATAATTAGTGCAATGTAAGCAATGTTTTTTATGTCCATAATTGGTCGAACAGAGTCGTGTGGGCTTAAAAAACGAGCCAAGCCGATACTTGTAGCAACTTTACCAAATTCAGCGGGTTGAAGTAAATACTCACCAATACCAATCCAAGAACGAGATGCATTGACTTCTTTACCAAAAAACAATACAAATAACAGAAAAGCAATGTTGAAAATATAGATTGGATAGGCAAAAATGGAGTAAAATCTACTTTCAATAATTAGAATAACTACACAAACTACGAATGAAAAGATAATCCATACCAATTGTCGTCCATGTCGCTGGGCGATATCAAAATAGCCTTGATGCTCATCGCTATAGACTGCTGCATAGATGTTGAGCCAACCGAATACAACCAGCGCAAGGTAAAGTAGAATGGTCAGCCAATCAATACTTTTGAATATGTTAATTTTACGAATCAAAATCTGGTCGTTATTTTAATTGTTAATCGGGTATTACAACCTTTGTAATACCATCGGGTTGCACAATTCCATTTAAAATTCGTTCTTCAAGTTCTTTACGAATAACTTTGCCGTTCATATATTTTTCGATCAGTAGGCTTGCAATTGGCGCAGCCCAGAGCGAACCGGGACCTCCATTTTCAACGTACACTGCAATCGCTATTTGTGGTTGGAATTTCGGCGCAAAAGCAACAAATATAGAGTGCGATTGCCCCTGAGCATTTTGCGCTGTTCCGGTTTTGCCGCACACACTTATTCCCGGAATATTTGCGACAGTCGCGGTGCCCGATAATACAACTAATTCCATACCATCAATTACCGGCTCGAAATACATGGGTGAAATTGTTGTGTATTGCCGTTTTAAAAACCTCGAATCAATATTATGAGCAGTAGAGATTTTTTTCACAACATGTGGTATGTAGTAGTATCCACGGTTTGCAATGGCTGCTGTCATATTAGCCATCTGAAAAGGTGTGATACCCAATTCGCCTTGACCAATTGCCATGGAAATAAGCATGGTAGCTCGCCAACGATTTTTGCCATAGTACTTATCGTAGTATCTACCTTGTGGAATAAAGCCGGGTAATTCACTGTCTAAATCGCTGTGCAGTAAACCGCCAATGCCAAATGATAATACGTGGTTACGCCAATTTTCGTAACTTTCGCTTACCGTAGCAAATTTATCTAACTCAATGATTCGCTGGAAGACATTGCAAAAGTAAGCATTGCACGAACCTTGTATGGCATAAGTGAAATCAACAGCGCCGTTATGATGGCATCCAACAGAAAACCGTCCCAAATGAAATCCACCGTAACAATTAAATACAGATGAAGTTGTGATAGCTCCTTCTTGAAGCCCAATAAGCGAATTGATCAATTTGAATGTTGAACCGGGAGGATATTGCGCCATTAATGCTCTATTGAACAAAGGTTTGGTATTGTCCTGCGATAACCGCACGAAATTTGTCGAGCGTTGTTGCCCCACTAACAGGCTTGGCTCATAACTTGGGCTGGTTATTAGCGCCAGGATTTCGCCGGTTGATGGTTCAATAGCAACTATACTTCCACGTTTGTTTTGCATCAATTCTTCGCCATAGGCTTGTAAATCAATATCAATAGATGACGTAATATTTGCGCCCACAACAGCTTCTTTATCAAATTCACCGTGTTTATAGCTTCCTTGTATCCGGTTATTTACATCAACCAATGAGATGCTAACACCTTTCACGCCTCGTAAAGCTTTTTCATAAGCGCTTTCGATACCCGACGCTCCGGCATAATCGCCAACATCATAATAGTTATCCGAACGAACGGTGTATTTATCCACTTCACTTACATATCCAAATACCATCGAAGCAACGTTGTAAATGTATTTACGCAACGAGCGCTTTTGCATACTGAATCCCGGAAATTTATAGAGCTTTTCTTGTAAGTATGCGTATTGTTGTTTTGTTATTTGTTTTGCTATAACTGTGGGTCTATATTTGTTGCTCTTCGCTGCTTTTTCTATTTGTCGTCGCATATCTACCGGTGTCATGCCTATCAAATTGCACAATTCTAATGTGTCGAATCGTTGTATTTGTTTAGGTATCACTACTAAATCGTACGATGCTTCGTTATACACCAGCAGTTTTCCGTTTCTATCGAATATTAATCCTCTATCCGGATATTTTACTGCAAAACGTCGCGAGTTGTTTTCTGCCGATACTCGGTACGAGCTATCAATTATTTGCATAAAAAATAACCGGCTAATAAAAATAATAGCTATCAAAATAAAGATTGAACTTACAATATATTTGCGGTTATCGTAGATATTCATTATTTGAAAACAAAAAATTGACTAATAACAATAATAAGGGTCGAAAAAATTGTAGTGAGTCCTATTTTTAAAAGTAGGATATGAATAAAATGGATATCGAAAGCGTCGAGTAGAAAGTAAACAGTGTGATGCGCGACAATTAAAATTAGTGAATACTTTAAAAACCAGCCTAATCCAAAAGTAGATAATTGTGGTGATTTGCCAACTTCATAACCCTCGCGAGGAGCAATAATCTCTAAAACAAACGGACGGAGAAAAGCTAAAAGTACCGTTGCCGAGCTGTGCATTCCCAAGGTATCCGAAAAAATATCAACCGTTAAGCCCAACAGAAAACTTGCGGCTAATTGCAGCCATAGTGGAGTATTAAAAGGAAGTAACAACACAAATAGCGTGTAAACCAATGGATTAAGGTGAAGTCGTGTGAATTGAATATTATTCAGAATTAAAACCTGAATAAGTACTAAAATTACGAAACGAATAATATTTCGTGGGAGCTGGGTATTCATTATTTTACAGGTTCATAAATTCATTGCGTAAAGTGTCGCTAATTATAAAAATGTATGTAACATTTTTAAA
>JFJP01032984.1_pt1 | contig 10731 bp, 5 predicted proteins | sample 431651 | NCBI WGS metagenome assembly JFJP01 (sample SAMN02602958, study PRJNA72255) | Microbial mat metagenome, whole genome shotgun sequencing project. | biome: fresh water; feature: sink hole; material: water; isolation source: purple microbial (photo- and chemosynthetic) mats found in...
TAAATGCAAATATCGGCGGCGATGTTTAGGCTTTTCTCAACGATTTCCTTTGCCGATAATTGGGTATTATCTAATAAAGCGCGAGCGGCAGATTGGGCAAACATACTTCCCGAACCTATTGAAACAACTGGAATTTCTGGTTCAATGACATCGCCCGTTCCAGAAATTAAAAGAGAGCAAGTTTTATCAGCCACGACGAGCATCGCTTCTAAACGACGTAACATTCGATCCATGCGCCAATCTTTCGCCAATTCGACGGCACTGCGGGTTAAATGTCCAGAATGTTGTTCAAGTTTTGATTCGAATCGGTCAAATAAAGTAAAAGCGTCGGCGGTTGAACCCGCGAATCCAGCAATAATTCGATCCTTATAAAGACGGCGAACTTTACGAACATTACTTTTCATAATGGTATTGCCGAGCGTCGCCTGCCCATCGCCGCCGATCACGACGGTATTATCGCGTCGCACCAGCAAAATTGTCGTTCCATGAATGGCTTCCAAACCCTTCTCCTTCGTACAAAAAGCAAATTATAACAAGTTCCAAAATAATGCGGGCTTTTTTGCTAAAATCACTACAGAATGTTCAAATATATTTTACGAGGAAATCATGGATTCAGAAGCTTTAACCTTTTTTTTCTTTTTAATTGGCGTACCCGTGTTGATTGGAATGACGCTGAAATTTTTATTTGGCAAAGCACCGCCCCCTAAACCCGATCAAGAAACTACCGATGAATTATTTGATGAAATTGAGCATACTCCTCGCCGTCGTCGCCGCAAACGCTCAAGAAATCACCCTTCCGCCGATGAATGAAGAAGTTTCTCTTTCTAATATAAAAGAAATTTGTGAGCATTTTCATTTAATTAATTTATGGAAGAAAATTGAGCAAAATCCGCCAATGCGTCCTTTCAAAAGCGACGGGTGTTCGCATTGGATCAATGAATGGAAAGGCGTGAGCATTTATTCGGCGTGTTTTGTTCATGATTTGAAATATTGGGCGGGTTATCCCAACGAAGAAGTTGAACGCTTAATTGCCGACGCAGAATTGATGATTGATATTGCAAAGTTGCTCAATTCAACCAAAATGGCAGAAACGATGTTTTTGGGCGTTCGAATCGGAGGTGATGAAATCTTTAAACGTCCTTTTTCATGGGGATTTGGGCGTTTCTAAGTAAATATCGAGTTCTAATAAATTCTTTCATACCACAAAAAAAAGCCCCGCTTTATAAGAAAAACGGGGCTAGTATTAGATAAAACTAACGAGGTTCAAGCACTGAAATTTGAAAACTATTCAAATCGCTGCTTTTCAAATTTACCATGTATTTATCATTACCAAAAACGAGCAATGGAATCCGCAATTCAAAAGGACTTGTTCCTAAATCTACAATCGCTGGATTGCTACTTTCAGAAACCCCACTCATTACCAAACTTGCAGGATCAAGCGTAATATTTGGTAAATCAACAAATAGTTTAAAACTTACTGTCAAAGGTGCAATGTAATTGACAACTTTTGCAGAAGGAATTGTTACCACTAAACGTCCATTAATTAATTCTAAAGTTCCTGAATAAACGGGTGTAGTCGGAGCAGAGGCTCTTGCAACTGGATTTGAAATCATTAAAGCATAGCCTTTTGCAACACCCCCCGCGTAAGAACCAGAAGCCGCTCCTCCTACTAAATCAGGTTTGCCGTCGCTATCAAAATCCGCAATCGCTAAGGTTTGTCCATAACTCGCGCCCGCTAAAGCATCAACGGGGTCGGGTGCTTTAACAATTAAATCTGCTGATTCTGTGAGTTCAAGGGTGGTTTGAGGAGCATTTTTCTTTCCATAAACCACAAATACCCAACCACTGGTATGTGCGCTCACACCTGCATTTGGTGCGCTCATGATAATGTCGTTGATGCCATCCCCATTTAAGTCAGCCGCTTTTACGCTTGCACCTAAATAAGTTTTATCAATTGTATTAACGACCATTTTCAAACTATATTGATCAAATAAATCAATGGTTGTTGGCAAGTTAGTTCTTCCAAAATAAACTTGGACTTTTCCATTGCCGCTGCTGCTTGTCATGTTTTCTTGATCAGAAATAGATGAACCCGCGATTAAATCTGCAATGCCATCACCATTGACATCACTAAAAATCAAGCTATTCAAATACTTACCATCATACAAGCTATTACCAAGATGCTCTCTTTTATGACCGCCAAGAATGGTGACGTTCATTTCAGAGTCTAAGTCAATTGTTTTAGGTAATGCACTCCCTTTTCCTAAACGGAGAAATATTTTTCCAGTTTCTGTTAAACTACTAGAAAAGTTTTCTTTTGGAACACCAATCGCTAATTCTTTCTTACCATCGCCATTTAAATCACCAATCGCCACACTTGCAACCGTTGCAGCATCGATGCTTCTACGACTAATAATGGAATCAGAAGTTGTTGTTAAATCAATTGTTCCCGTTTTACGGGTTGTACTTCCATAGGTAACATAGACTTTGTTGTTATAGTCATCTGCAATCGCAATATCATCAACACCATCACCATTTAAATCACCCGTTGCAATGCCAGAAACGTGCATTGAAGTGGGTTTTAAAACGGTTTGTGCATTATTAGTGCTCATATTGGTTGTGAAATTACTTCCACCGTAGAAAATGTACACTGTATTAGTCGTGTAATTTCCATTCTTCTGAGCTGCGATAATCAAATCATCTTTTTTATCGCCATCAAAATCCCCAACGGCTAATATATCACCGACATATTCATTATCAACAGTGCCAAAAATTGTTGCATTGGCGTTGTTCAGAGAATGACCCGCCGAATTTGTAGAAAGATTCTTTAAAGTTTCAAAGGGAGTTCCTCCAAAAAAAAGAGAAACCACGCCAACATTTGAAATACCTCTGGGTGAATCTTCTTCACGAGAGCCAACTGCCAAATCAGGTTTGCCGTCAGCATTGAAATCCCCTACCGTCATGGCATTCCCAAAACGTGCATAATCGGTTGCGCCTGTAATAATAGTATCCCACGTTGATCTTGTTTTGAGTTCCAAAGTGGCTGCGCTGGCATTTAATCCTAATGAAAGTGCAATGCCTAATGTTAAAAGATGACGTTTCATAAGTGTCTCCTTGTGAGTGTATATTGCAATTGAAAGTATAGAGTATTTTTTAGGATTTTGCAGGCAAAATTAATTCATAAATGAAACTAATAGTTTCATAATGTTTAAAATGTAATATTACTATTAGTTTTTTAGTAGATTTCAACCCGTAAATGTATTGAAAATTGGGTAGTGGTCTAAAAAAGATGTTAATTTTTATCTAATCAAATGAAAATTAAAGAAAAACTTACAAAATTAGCCACCACCCTGTACCACTACCTGAAAATTATATTCTTCGTTTATGACAGATAAAAAACATGAAACCCATAAATTTAGAAGAATCTGAGGTGTTGTTTTATAAATTTTGATAATGGTTAAATTTAACTAATTGTTTTATAAAAAAACTTACCATTAATGTGTATTATTATCAAGGAATTTTGCTGAACTATCCCATTTTTTAGTGATTCAAGAGGTTTAATATTAAAAATATTAGTATTGACTAATATGCTAAACTTCTATAGAATGCGCTTCATTGGTTGCTGAGATGGTTTTGGCAATCACAGACTCCTCCATCCTCCTTTGGTGGTTTGGCACGACAACCGTCGTGCCTTTTTTAGATAACGAAATTGAATGATTTGATTCAACTCATCTTTTAGTAGCGATTGTAATAAAAAAGCCGCCGCTTTTAATCCAATCCCAATGCCTCCCAAACTCAATGACGCAACAGATAACGCATTTTCTATGTGTGGCATTACAATCATCGTTTGATCATACAAATGTCGCCTCAAATCAGTTTTTCCTTCAAAAATAACTTTACTCATCGTGCTCTCTAAAATTAATCCTTTGGTTTCTGCAAACCCTTCTGCAAATGTGAAATGTCCACTAATTTTCTCAAATTCTAACCCTTTTCCTAACACGTCACCAAAATCTAAAAATAACCGTCGTGGGGCAGCATACAAATCAAACAATCCAAAAATTCTTCCAACCCCCGGATTAACATCTTTCAAACGTCCATCAGAAATACTTAAATCTAAATTTCCTTGTACATATCCTCGATCAAATTGCAAAGGATCACCAGGATAATTTCCTTGAAAAGTTGCTTTCATTTTTCCTCCGCTCATCGCACCGCTACCATAACCTAACTCATTCAATCCTTTACCAAAATCATCGCTACTTAATTCCATTTGCAATGATGTCCAATATGGAAAAAGTTGCCAAGTTCCACTCGCTACAATATCAACATGATCGGTATGTGCTTGTAATCGATCAATGCTTAAACCATTCTCCGACGGCGTTGCTTGAAATCGCCAATCTCCTAAATTCAAATCATTTAATGTTAATTCTCGACATTTAAATTGAATGGTTGGTAATTGTCGAGGATCAAAACGTATCTTTTGATGAACCGTTTCTCGATTTTCTAATTCTGGAATATTTTGAGGAAGTTGGGTTTTATGATTAGGCACATCAATATGCAAATAATTTAAATCTATTTTTAATAAGTTATTGTTATAATTAGCTTTTCCTTTAATTTTATTGGAATTAATGGTAAGATTTTTTAAATCGCCTTTTAAAGAAAAAGATTGCCAATCTTGCTCGGCAAATTTTAAAGATGGTGTAGTAATATCAATGTATATTATCGGCAATTTTTTTGAGGAAGTATGCGGCGTATTTTCAAATAAAAATAACCAATTATCTATATCAATATCGGGAAAATTTCCTTTAATTATCCAACCTGCTCTATTTTCTAATTTGGCGACTTTTTCTCCCCATTGAAACGTGCCTTTTCGAAAATCAGCACTAAATATCCCATTGAAAAGATTAGCATATTGAAAAATACCTTCCTCATCTTCTTCTAAAGAGATTTGGTAATGTAAAAAACGCTCTTGATCAGCGGTTTTTCCTAAAGGTTCAGGTAAAGAAATCGCCGCACCTTGTAAATCACTGGTTATTTCTAAAGTGGGTATTTCTTCATCGGGATAATGAATATGTGCATTCCATGTTGTTTGTCCGCTTAAATGCCAGAGAAATGGCGTTATTTTTGGATTTAAACGTTGAAATAAACGTTCTAAAAAAACGCGGTCTGCTTCTCCATTTAAATCAATTTGTAATCCATTTTCTTTGGTTCGTTCGATTTCTAGTTCAACGGGATAATCTAATAATTTTGCTTCAATTTCTTCTGTATGCAAACCCTCTTTGTTAAAATAAATTGTTCCCTTTAAATCCGTTAAAGGCAAATCTTTTTTGATCAACAAATCATTAGATAATTTATTATTGTTCAAATCAATTTTTCCTTCCGTAATAATTTCACTATTTCCTGCCAAAGGAATCACTAATTTCAAATCCAAATCCATTTGACCTTGCAAATTTAATCCTTGTAAATCAATGACTTCCTCTAAAGGACTTTCATGAATAAACTTCAAACCGTCTTCCGATGCGCCCGACGCTTGCCCATCGACGGTTAAAATAGGCGTTTTAGTGGTCAAATGTTCGATAACGACTTGAGTTGTCGGCAAAATTTTGCTGTTCACAATTTCACCGTGTTGTGCTTGGATTGTCAAAGTATCATTCTCAAAAGTAACGTCGGCGTTGGCGTGGGTAATTTGAGGATAACCCATTGAATAATCTATTATTCCATCTTTAACTTGTGCCGAAGCAGTTAATTGGTGATTTTTCCATTCCGCTTGAGCATTTGTGATTTTTCCTTTGGATAATCCGTGACTTAGCCAATTTTTTGCCCCAACTGCCATTTTGGGAATATAGTAATAAACCTTTGATAAATCTGCATTTTTTAAGTTAGCTTGCCAATGTTCTAATGAACCTTTGATTTGTAGATTAGCCACATCATCATTAGAAAGATTTATTTCAACGTGAGGATTTTCATTCCAAATTAAACGAGCATTTAAGTGAGAAACTTTAATCGGATCATCGTATAATTCTTTTATAGAAAAAAGTAGATGATTTCCTTGAAAATACGCCATGATAGATTGATTCTCAATTTTTATTTCAATATCATTTAAAAATCCTTGTGTTTCTATCGGTAAATTAAAAGAAGATAACATTGCAAGATCAAGGCTAGGAATATTAATTTGACCTGTTACATTTAGAGTGTCGTGCCATTGCACTTTCCAATGACTTTGTAAGAGAGGAATTTGAAAGGTTTGATTAGCGATTTGTAAATCAGCTTGCTTTAATAATAAGTGTAAATTCGTTTCTAAAGAATTAGGATTTAAAGTTGCTTCAAAATTTAACTGACCTTTGGTGATAGTTCTAGGGATATGTAAATCAGAAAAAAACCTTTCTAATTCGCCTGTTAGCATATAATCATCGCCATTTTTTAACCATTCTGCGTGCTTGATATTGATTTTAAAATGCGCGTTAGAAAATTGAGCATTTTCCAAATAAAGGTGGGTTTGAGAAATGAAAGGATCAATTTTTTGAGCTAATCCAATAAGCTCTTTATCTAACAAAGGAGGGGTGTTAGTAGTTGTTTCAATAAAAACATTTAATCCGTTTAAACTAATGTATTTTAAAATGGGTTTCTGTGTTAAAATAGTTGCAAACAAATCTAGTTCAACGGTTGCACTTTGAAGGCGATGATTACCTATTTGTAAATGTTCTAAGTAAATTTGAGGATTATTGGTTTCCCAAATGGGTTTTAAAGTTTGTAAAGAAACGGGTTGTTGTAAAAGATTAGATAACCAATGCGTAAGGTTTTCACGTTGCTGTGCTAATTGCCAAAAAGCCGCGTAAGTTAAAACTAAGAACAAACAACCCGCCAACAGGGATAGAAACATCGCCCGCCATAAAACACGCAATAATAAAAAACAGCTTTTATTCAACATGTTAGGCTTAATTCATAAATCTTGCCAAGTTTAACGCGAATTATGATCTAACAATTGAGAAAGCTGTTCTTGCAAATCATCTAATTGCTCTGGAGAACGAATTGCTTGATTGTTTCTATCCGTAATTACAAAGGTATCTTCAACTCTATTTCCAAACGTTGCAATCTTTGCGTTCTTTACTTTTGCATCACCATTCATTAGGGCTTGTGCAATGCGAGATAAAACACCCGGGCGGTCAGTTGTAATGATTTCCATAATTGTTTGATTGTTCTTATTATCGATATTAAAAATAACGCGCGTTGGAACAGGAAAATATTTCAACACTCTCGCCCAAATTCGATTAATAGGCTTAATAAGTTGGGTTTCTTGCACTGCGATTTCTAATGCTTTTCTAATACTTTCTGCTCGATCATCATCTGCAATTGGCGAATTATCTTCCTCTAAAATAGTGTAATTTACTAATGTATGACGATTAGCTGTTGTTATAATGTACGCATCAACAATATTCACATGCTGTAATTCTAAACAATAGGTGGTATCGACAAATAAAGATTCTTTATCTTCGGTGTAAATCAAAAACTCAGTTACGCCTCCCTCTTTGCTATGTCTAATGAGCACCAAAGGGCTGTCAGAAGGCTTATGTAGCATGGCTTGAGTTTCATGAGCGACGTTATTTGCCGTTGCCCGCAAGAAATAATCATCATCAATCGCATTCCATAGTTCTTTTGCTTTCAATCGATCGGCGATACTAAGCATTTCTAACGCCAGACTTTGTAAGTCATGAATTCTAACGTTTCTATCAATTGGATTTTGTAATCCTTGTTGTAAGGCGTGTTTTGTGCGAGAATACAAATTATAAAGTAATGATGCTTTCCAATCATTCCACAATTTAGGGCTAGTTGCTCGAATATCTGCAACGGTTAACAAATACAAATAATTCAAATGTGTAATATCTTCAACGTGCTGAGCAAAAGCATTAATAACATCGGGGTCTGCAATATCTTTTCTTTGCGCGGTGGTTGACATCACCAAATGATTTTGCACTAACCAAGAAACAAACCGACTATCTGTTCCGCTCAACCCATGCGCCAAACAAAAATCAAAGGCATCTTTTGCACCTAATTCTGAATGATCTCCTTTACGACCTTTTGCAATATCATGAAATAAACCCGCTAAATACAGCAATTCTGGCTTATGTAAATGCTGCATAATTTCAGAGCATTTAGGCAATTCATGATCGTGTTTGGGAATTGAAAGTCTTCTCAAATTACGAATAATAAATAACGTATGTTGATCAACGGTATAAACATGAAACAAATCGTATTGCATTTGCCCGATAATTTTTCCAAAACTTGGGATATAAGCAGACAAAACACCGTAACGATTCATTGCTCGAAAAGTATGGGTTACACCACAGGGTTGGCGAATGATTTCAATAAACAAACTTCGAGTACGAATATCACGAAGAAAGGCTTGATCAATTAATCTATTGTAACGGCGAATCAAACGCCCAGTGCTTGCTCGAATGCCTTTGATTTCTGGATGATATTGCCAAAGGAGAAAAATCTCTAATAATGCGAAAGGATAGCGCTCAAAAACTTTGTCGTGTACAACTTCAATAAAATCATTGCAAATTTGAAAACGGCTATTTAAAGATTTGATTTCCATTGGTCCATCGTGGAGGATTTCTTCTTGGAAATGTTGCAAGAGCATTTCATTTAAAACAGTGATTTCTCGGGCGGTTCGATAATAGTGTTGCATGAAATTTTCTACATCCATGCGTTCTTCGTCTTCTTTAAAACCTAAAGTTCTACAAACTTCTCTTTGATAATTAAAGAGTAAGCGATCTTCATGTCGCCCGGTAATCTTATGAAGAACGTAACGAATTTTCCAGAGAAATCCTTGACATTCTAATAAAGTTTTATGTTCTTCTTCTGTTAGAAATTTGTGTTTCACCAAGTCGTATAAAGTGCCAGCGCCAAAATGACGTTTAGTGACCCAATTAATGGTTTGTAAATCGCGCAAACCACTGGGTCCTTCTTTGATATTAGGTTCTAAATTGTAGGCGGTATCATTAAATCTTAAATGGCGTTGACGTTGTTCATTCATTTTTGCTTCAAAGAATACTCGATCTTTCCAGATTTTATTGGGTGAAGTTAAAGAGAGCAATTCTTCAAATAAAGTGTTATCACCTAATAATAAACGTGATTCGATTAGATTAGTAATGACAGTAATATCTTTTTCGGCGATTTCTGCACATTCTTGGATACTGCGCACACTGCTGCCGACTTCTAAAGTAATATCCCAAAGAAAAGTGATAAACTTTTGGAGTTCTTCTTGCGAGTGTTCATTGAGATCATGTTGAGAAAGAATTAAAATATCGACATCAGAGGAAGGGTGTAATTCACCGCGTCCATATCCACCGACGGCAATTAGAGCAAGTGGGATTTGAAAATGAAACAACGCCCATGCTTGACGGAGGATTTGATCGATCAACCAAGCCCGCTGATAAACGACTTCGTTGGCGGATTTGGTCGCCTCAAAACGGGCATGCAAAACATCACGACCTTTTGATAAAGCCTCACGAAACAATGAGATAGGTTGTTTGGTTTCGGATAATGTTTGAATAAAAGTTTCGCTATCAAACAATTGCGGATCAATGATGTGCTCTGAATAAAACATGCGTTTGCGCCTACAAAATGGGGGATTTTCACGGTGGATTTTTATAGTATGATAGCAAGGTTATGGATTTGACGCACTGATAAACACAAAATGAATACGGATATTACCCCTCAAGAACGCCGCGCCGTGTGGGCATTAGGCGGCATTATGGCGTTGCGCATGATCGGTTTGTTTATGATTTTGCCAGTTTTTTCGCTTTACGCAACCCAATTACAAAACGTTACCCCCACTTTAATCGGCGTGACCATCGGCATTTATGGTTTAACGCAAGCGGTGTTTCAAATCCCGTTTGGGATGCTTTCCGACCGTTTTGGGCGAAAACCCATTATTGCTATCGGATTGATTTTATTCGCTATTGGATGTGTTGTCGCGGCTTTGTCGACGACCATCGAAGGCGTTTTAATTGGTCGAGCGTTGCAAGGTGCTGGCGCAATTTCTGCCGCACTCATGGCGTTGGTCGCTGATTTAACCGCCGAAGAACACCGTGCCAAAGCCATGGGCATTCTCGGCATGGGCATCGGCATGGCATTCATGGTCGGAATGGCAGCGGGACCCGTGTTAAGTCATTTAATCGGCGTACCCTGGATGTTCTGGCTAATTGCGGTGTTAGCATTTCTCGCGATTGGGGTTTTGTATTGGTTAGTGCCAAATCCCAAAGAAAGCCATTTGCACCGCGATGCCGAAGCCGTTCCTTCGCAATTCAAACGGGTTTTAAAAGATTTCAACTTAATGCGTTTGAACGCGGGAACTTTGTTTCTCCACGCGCAATTAACCGCGATGTTTGTTGTTATTCCTTTAGCATTACAACAAGATGCGGGATTGCCTTCAGAACAACATGGTTGGATTTATTTGCCGATGATGGTTTTTGCAATGTTAGCTGCCGTTCCTTTTATTGTAATTTCTGAAAAGAAACATCGTTTGAAGTTTTTCTTTATTTTAGCGATTGGAATCTTGGCATTTGTACAAATCGGATTAGTATTTCTACATCAAAGTTTGATCGGTTTAGTTATTTTGTTATGGCTCTTTTTCACAGCATTTACTTTTTTGGAAGCAAATTTACCGTCCTTAATTAGTCGAACCGCACCCGCTGATAGTAAAGGAACTGCTTTAGGAGTCTTTGCAAC
>JFJP01036494.1_pt1 | contig 10731 bp, 10 predicted proteins | sample 431651 | NCBI WGS metagenome assembly JFJP01 (sample SAMN02602958, study PRJNA72255) | Microbial mat metagenome, whole genome shotgun sequencing project. | biome: fresh water; feature: sink hole; material: water; isolation source: purple microbial (photo- and chemosynthetic) mats found in...
TGCGAAAACAGTTCGCTGATGGTAACGGTGCCGATCTGGACATAAAAATAGGATGCGATGGACAGCCGTGTGATTCGTTTCGAGAGCGCGGATCGTTCCATGTCGGTTACCTCGTATTAATATTGTATCTATTGTAAGCCTTGACGGACGGCATTTCAAGAAAGATCATGCAAAGCTGACAGAAGTTTCATGGGATTCGCATTTGCCCGATCTTCCAGGCGTTTGAAATCGGTTGAGGTCTCGGTCGCCGAGCCGGAAAGCAGGAGACCCTGCGCTGTCCGCAGATACCACAGGTAATGAATCTCAGGATGCCGGTAGAGGCGTTTGCGGGTAAGCGTGTCTATGAGCTCTTCCGCGATGGCTACATGGTTTGCGGAACCGGTCTGGAAAAAGATATCGGGATCGCAGATGCAGATGACCACGCGCTGGAACCCTTCGGCGAGCGAGTCGTCGTTTCTGAAGCCCTTGACGACGAGGCGCTGGAGTCCGAGGGACAGGTCGTAGCCCTTCAGCCGGAGCGTTTTGCGCAGGGTGACTATTTCGCTGCGGATGGTCACCAGTTCGGTATCGATGGTCGCGCGATTCTGGAGTTTGGTTCGCCACAGCTTGAATTGCTGCTCGTAGGCCGGGAAATCGGGAGTATGCGAAAGAAAGGCTTCCGTTTCGGAGAGGAGTTTCCATTCATGCGAAAAATGGTCGCTTAAAAAAGTGTTGAGCGTCCGTGCCCGGATTTTTTGCATACTATATCGTATAGTATAACCGAAACAATATGAAAAAACTGGTTATTTCCGATATTCATGCCAATCCCGAAGCGCTCGAGGCCGTTCTTGCCGCATCGAAGGGCGAGTATGAGGGCATCTTGTGCCTTGGCGACATCACGGGTTACGGACCCGACCCCGAAGCCTGCATACGCATCCTGCGCTCGCTCCAAAATACGGTGGAATCCTGCGTCATGCTGTCCGGAAACCATGACGCGGTGCTTTTCGGCGCCATTCCCCTCGATTGGTTCAACAAGCAGGCACAGGCCTCGATACTTCGTATGAAAAGGACCCTTTCCCCTGATTCCCTGGAATGGTTGTCGTTCCTTCCTTCATATGTCGATCTGGGAAAACGTGCGCTTGCCGTACACGGAGCGCCTGAAGAACCGGTTACCGGTTACCTCTTCGGCGGCATGGAAACGCAGTCGGCCCTTTCGTATATGGACGCACATTCCTTCGATGTCTGTTTTTGCGGGCATACGCATTCGGCGGCTGTTTTTACCGGCGGAAGGAAGGTTGGCTCGCGCTCGCCCGCATCCGGCGAAAGCGTGTCCCTTACGGATGCCCCGGTAATCGTGAATCCGGGTAGCACCGGGTTCCCGCGTACCTTCAACGGGACCGGTCAAGGCGCGAACGGTGTCCTTCCTCCCGGCGGGCCGATCAGCCCCGGTTCCTATCCGGCATATTTCGCGATTTGGGATACGGCGGCGCGGACTGTCGATTTTCGCGAAGCCCGGTATGACCGCACGCCGGTCGAGGAAAAACTCTCCCGCCTGAAATAAACCCGTGCCGTTCAACCGAACGCGGCGAGATATTCCCAGCGTTTGTATTTTTCCTCGAGGCTTGCCGTCGCCGCCTCGAAGTCGGCGCTTACGGCGCGCAGTTTGACGTGGTCGGTCTCTCCGCCGGAGAGGGCCGCTTCGAGTTCGGCCTTGCGGTTTTCGAGGGCTTCTATTTCGGCTTCGATTTCCGCGTATTCCTTTTCTTCCTTGAAGCTTCTTTTTTTCGCTTTTTGTTCGCGGGCCGCCGGATTAGCCGAGGTGCCGTCTTTTCCCGTCGTGGCCGCGGCAGCCTTGGCCGCAATGGCGGCCTTCACGGTTTTTTCCTCGTTTTCGAGCTGTATGCGCATCGCGATGTATTCGGAGCAGGTGCCGACGAAGCCGGAGACAGACCCGTCCTCCTCGAGGATGAAAAGGGTGTCGGCCACGCGGTCCATGAAATACCGGTCGTGCGAGACGACGAGGAGGCAGCCCGAATATCCGGTCAGGAAGGACTCGAGCACCGACATGGTATAAATGTCGAAATCGTTCGTCGGCTCGTCGAGCACGAGGAAGTTGGGGTTGCTCATGAGGAGACGCACGAGATACACGCGTTTCCGCTCGCCGCCCGAGAGGGTGCCGACCGGCGAGTACTGGACCTTTCCCTCGAAGCCGAATTGTTCGAGCAGCTTCGAGGCGCTTATTTCGGTTCCGTCGGCGAGGGTGATGACCTCGGCCACGTCCTTTATGTATTCGAGCACGGTTTCTTCGGTATCCGGGAAGACGACGTTCTGGCGGTAGTAGGCGAAGACGGTATTGTCGCCGGACGAGACGGTGCCGGAATCGGCCGGGATCGTCCTGGTCAGCAGGTTGAGGAGCGTCGTTTTTCCCGAACCGTTGTTGCCGAAGACGCCTATCTTTTCGCCCTTCTTGAAGATGTAGGAGAAATCCTCGATGATGCGGCGCTTTCCTTCGGGAGTGTCGTAACTTTTCGACAGGTTTTCGATTTCGAGGATCTTCCCGCCGAGCCTTCGCCCGGTGACCTCGAAGGTGAAGCCCTTGCTTGCCGCGAATTTTTCGCGGTTGATCATGCGGTGGATGGAGTCGATGCGCGCCTTCGCCTTGGTTCCGCGCGCCTGGGGGCCGCGGAGGAGCCATTCGCGTTCGGTGCGGAGCACGGACTCGATGCGGGCGTCGGTGTTGGCGGCGATCTCCTCGGCTATGGCCTTTTTTTCGAGGTAGCGCGAAAAGTTCCCGGTGAACAGCGTGATGCTCCGGTGCTCGAGCTCGTAGATCGAGGTGCATACGGCGTCGAGAAAGTAGCGGTCATGGGTGACCATGAGGACGCTCCGGTCCGTGGTCCGGAGGTATTCCTCGAGCCAGGCTATCGTCGTTATGTCGAGATGGTTGGTCGGCTCATCCAGGAGGAGAAGCCGGGTATCCTCGATGAGCACCTGCGCGAGTGCCACCTTCTTGACCATGCCGCCCGAGAGGGCTCCCATCTTCAGCTCGAGGTGCGTGATGCCGAGGGTCGTCAGTATCGACTTGATGCCGTTTTCGTAGTTCCAGAGGTTCCGGGTATCCATCTCATGGGTGAGTTCCTCGAGGCGCTTGTGGAGGGAGGCGGGAAGCGTCGTGTGGACGGCGAGCTCCTCGCAGACGGCGTCGTACTCGCGGATGATGTGGAGCTTTGGGCTGTCCGACTTGAACACGTGATCCCGGATCGTATCCGCGGGATCGAAGACCGGATTCTGGGGAAGGAAGGAAACACCCGCCTCGCGGTTGATGACGACGGTTCCCGAATCCGGGGCGACGAGGCCGACTATGCAGTTGAGGAGGGTGCTCTTGCCCGAGCCGTTCTTGCCGATGAGCGCGGCTTTTTCGCCCTCTTCGAGGCCGAAGGTGATATCGTCGAAAAGGGAGGCTTCACGCCCCATCCTGGAAAGTTTGCTGACCGAAAGGAGATTCATGAAGGCGAGTATAGCAGATCTTGCCCGCCTCTGGAACACTCGATACACTGTCTCCATGAAACTGCTTGAAGGGCGCGAGATCGAACTCCTTTTCGAACGGCTTTCCGCCGCGAATCCCGAACCGGTGACCGAGCTCCGGAGCGTGAATGCCTATACATTGCTGGTGGCCGTGGTGCTGTCCGCGCAGATGACCGACAAGGGCGTCAACAGGATTTCGGGGGCCCTTTTCGCCGCGGCCGACACGCCGGTTAAAATGCTCGCCCTGGGCGAGGAGGGCGTGCGTGAATACATCAAGTCGGTCAACCTCTTTCCGACCAAGGCGAAGCGGATCATCGCCCTCAGCCGGATGCTCGTCGACGAGTTCGGCGGGACGGTTCCCTCCGACCGGGCTTCCCTGGAACGCCTTCCGGGCGTCGGGCGGAAGACGGCGAACGTGATGCTCAGCGTCGTGTTCGGCGAGGTGACCCTCGCCGTGGATACCCATATCCTGCGTATCGCGCCCCGTATGGGCCTCAGTACCGCCGTCAAGCCGCTCGCGGTCGAAGAGGATCTCATGAAGATCATTCCCGGCCGGTTTCTTCGCGACGCCCACCACTGGCTCCTGCTCCACGGCCGCTATGTCTGCGTCGCACGGAAGCCGCATTGCGCCGAATGCGTCATCGCCGACATCTGTCCCAAAAACGGGGTGGACTGACATCATTTCTTTTCGAGGAGGTAGAGATATTCCTTGACGTGCAGGCTGCGGCCGCCGAGGTTGCGGCTGCCGCGGAAAGTGTTGTAGCGGGTTTCGAGGATGTCGACCTTGCCGTGTTTTTCGAGAAGTGCGGTCATGTCGGCGAGGCCGATGAAACCTTCCGAGTTGAACGAGACGACGAGATATTTCGCCCGTATTTTTTCGACCAGTTCCGAAAGCGCCGCGCAGGCATGGCGGCGCCGGTTGTAGGCGGAACGGTTCCAGTCGGCGGGTATGCCCGAAACCGGGGACGGCGATTCGGGCAGGCGGTAGTCGAGGAGCAGATTGAGCATGAAATAGTTGGAGCCGTACGGATGCTGGTTGTAGGGCGGGTCGAGATAGGCGACGTCGACTTCCGGCGCCTCCGTGCAGACCTCGTTCGCGTCGCCCGAAAGCACGAGAGTCTCGCAGCTGAAGTCGCTGAATACCGGATAATTGAGCGCGATGTCTCCCCGGATACGGAGGAGGGCGTCGCCGTTCTTGCCGCCGAATTTTCCGAGTCCCGTTTCGGAGTTTTTGTAGAAGCCCTTGAAGACTCCCGACGTATTCGCGTGAACCGAGGCCTCGGACAGGAGCGGCGCGAGGAGATAGGGCTGCCATTCGGCGGGGATTTCCGCGATCAGAGTGCGGGCGGTATCGAGGAAGCGGGCGTTGCGGGTGGTATAGAAAACGCGCTCGCCCGCGCGTATGTCCGCGTCGTCCGCGGGCGCGTAGAGGGCTGACAGAAGTCCGGGTTCGAGGGGACCGGAGGCGAGCCGCCCGGCAAGGATTGCGTGGATCTCGCGCAAGGCGGTTTCGTCGATGTCTTCCCGGTTGGTCAGATAGCAGCGGTTGATGACGGAGGCATAGCGCTCGAGGTCGTTGGCGACGAGAAGCGAGGAATATTGCTTGAGATAGCGCGAGACGATGCCCGAGCCCGAGAACACGTCGAACGTCGCAAGCTTTTTTTTCCCGAGCCGCGACCGGACGATTTCCAGCGCGTTGCCGATGAACTCGAGGAGCGCGCGCTTGTTTCCGATGTAGGTTATCAGCTGTTCGGCGAGGAATCGCGGGTTTTCTTGCACGCGGACAATTGTACCGGAAAAAGCGCGTTTGCGCCAGAAATAACGCTTCTTGACAACCGCTCCGGCCTGTGGTTAAATTGAGGGTATATAGAGAAACCGGTTTCTCTGCCGGGTTTACCACTGTAAAGGATACCAAAATGGACAAATCGATTCTGGTCAATGCTACGCCCCTTCCGGGAATGCCCTGGGAAGACCGTCCTGCAGGCGGACGGCACGAAGTCCTGTGGCGCCATTCCTCCAATCCGGTCATCTCGCGCGACCTGACGCCGACATCCAACAGCATTTTCAACAGCGCGGTCGTTCCTTTCAAGGGCGCCTACGCGGGCGTCTTCCGCTGCGACGATACCTCGCGCCGGATGAACATCCATTGCGGCACCAGCAGGGACGGGGTCGACTGGCAGATCGAAGAAAAGCCGATAGACTTCGTCAAGACGGATCCTTCGCTTCCCGATTCCGAATACAAGTACGACCCCCGCGTCGTGTTCGTCGAGGACCGTTACTACATCATCTGGTGCAACGGCTATCACGGCGCGAGCATCGGCATGGGCTACACCTTCGACTTCAAGGAATTCTTCCAGCTCGAAAATCCGCTGATGCCCTACAACCGGAACGGCGTCCTCTTCCCCCGCAAGATCGGGAAAAACTTCGCCCTTCTCAGCCGGCCGAGCGATTCGGGCCACACCCCCTTCGGCGATATTTTCTATTCCGAGAGTCCCGACCTCACGTATTGGGGAAAGCAGCCAGAGCCTCTGGCAGAGCACCAAGATCGGAGCCGGCCCCGCGCCCATCGAGACGACCGAAGGATGGCTCCTCCTGTATCACGGGGTGCTCAACAGCTGCAACGGATTCGTATATTCCTTCAGCGCCGCCCTCCTCGACCTCGACGAACCCTGGAAGGTCATCGCCCGCGCGCGACCGTACCTGATCTCGCCGCAAAAAACCTATGAATGCGCGGGCGACGTCCCGAACGTGACCTTCCCCTGCGCCGCCCTCGTGGACGGGGATACCGGGCGCATCGCGATCTATTACGGCTGCGCCGATACCTCGACAGGGCTCGCTTTCGGCCATGTCGGCGAGATCGTCGACTTCGTCAAGGAAAACAATTGTCTATGAACGCGAACGAACTGGCCGGTTGGGCTCGGAACGAGCTGACCGGCAATATCCTTCCTTTTTGGATCGCCTACGGCAGGGACCTCAAAACCGGGGGCTTTTACGGCGATCTCGACAATGACAATAAAGGCGATCCCGCGGAGTCCCGGTCCGTCGTCATGACGTCGCGGCACCTCTGGGCTTACAGCGCCGCATCGCGGACGCTCGGTGACGCCGGAATACCCGCTGACCCCCGCTGGCTCGAAATGGCCGCTTACGCATATCGCGCCCTTACCCGCGATTTTCTGGATCCGGTACACGGTGGCGTCTACTGGTCGGTAAAACCTGACGGGCAGGCCGACGTCGCGCGGAAGCAGATATACGGCGAGGCGTTCGCGATGTACGCGCTCTCGGAATACGCGCTCGCCGGCGGCCCGTCGGCTTCGCTCGAGACCGCGCTGATGATCTACTCGCTTCTCGAGGCGAAGGCCCGGGACACGGTCGGCGGCGGATACGTCGAGGCGCGCGCGCGCGACTGGCAGCCTACCGCCGAGCTGAAGCTTTCCGACAAGGATATCGACTGCGAAAAATCGATGAACACGAACCTGCACGTGATGGAAGCCCTGACCGCCCTGCACCGGGCCTACCGCGCCGTGCATCCCGGTTCGGCCGAACCGCGCGCCCGCATCGCGGAATCCCTTTCGTCGCTTGTCGTCGTGACCGTGGAAAAAATCCTCGGACCCGACGCGCATCTCGACCTCTATTTCGACGGGGACTGGAAGCCGATCGGCGACATCGTTTCGTACGGCCATGACATCGAGGCCAGTTGGCTCTTGTGGGAAGCCATGGAGGAGCTGGGAGACGAAGCCCTCGCCGAAAAAATCCGGCCCGCGGTGATTCGCATCGCCGAAACTGCGCTCGCGGAAGGTTTCGACCCTTCGACGGGCGGCATGGAAAACGAATTTCACGGCGGACGAAAGGACCGCACGCGGGTTTGGTGGTGCCAGGCCGAAGCCCTCGTCGGCTTCTGGAATGCCTGGCAGATGACCGGCGACGAAAAATACCGCGAAGCGGCATACAAGACCGCCGCCTGGATCGACGCGTACCAGAAGGATCGCGCGAACGGCGACTGGTTCTGGGCTGTCGACCCTGAAGGTCGACCCGACCTCTCGCAGAGCAAGGGCGGCAACTGGAAGACGGCCTATCACAACGCACGCTGCTGCATGGAACTGATACACAGAATCGGGGAGAAATAATACATGATGATGAAGAATTTCGACGACCGCCTTGCTCTTTTGCAGGCCGGACACCGCGCTCTCGTGGAAAAGCCGAACGCGCCCGTATACCCGGGCAACGGCATTTTCGTCCGCTACGAAAACCCGGTGGTGACCGCCGCGCACACGCCGCTCTTTTGGCGCTACGACCTCGACCGGAAGACAAATCCCTTTCTGATGGAACGCATGGGCATCAACGCGGCCTTCAATTCCGGGGCGATCAAACTGAACGGAAAATACTGCCTCGTCGTGCGCATCGAAGGCTCGGACCGCAAGAGCTTTTTTGCCGTGGCGGAGAGCCCGAACGGAATCGACAATTTCGTGTTCCGGGACCTGCCGGTCGGGCTTCCCCAAAACGCGAATCCCGACGTGAACGTGTACGACATGCGATTGACCGCCCACGAGGACGGCTGGATATACGGGCTTTTCTGCTCCGAGCGCAAGGACCCCGCCGCTCCGAAGGGCGACACCTCGAGCGCGACGGCTTCGGCCGGAATCGTGCGCACGCGGGATCTCGAAACATGGGAGCGGCTTCCGGACCTCGACACCGTATCCCCCCAGCAGCGCAATGTGGTGCTCCATCCCGAATTCGTCGGCGGAAAATACCTGTTCTACACCCGTCCACAGGACGGCTTCATCGAGACCGGTTCGGGCGGCGGCATCTGCTACGGTTTTTCGGACTCCATGGAAAAGCCCGTCGTCCGCGACGAAAAACTCCTGGACCAGAAACTGTACCACACGATCAAGGAAGTAAAGAACGGTGCGGGCGCGGTACCGATAAAAACGGCGAAGGGCTGGCTGCATCTCGCGCACGGCGTGCGGAATACCGCCGCGGGGCTCCGGTATGTCGTGTACGCCTTCATGACGAGCCTCTCCGATCCCTCGAAGCTCGTCGCGACTCCCGGCGGCTACCTGATCGCGCCCGAGGGCGAAGAGCGCGTGGGCGACGTGTCGAACGTGACGTTCATAAACGGAGCCATCGCCGAAGAGGACGGCCGGCTCCTCATGTATTACGCGTCATCCGACACGCGCATGCACGTCGCCGAATCGACGGTGGACCGCCTGGTCGACTATTGCTTCAACACTCCCGCCGATCCGCTCACCTCGCAGGATTCGGTTGACCAGCGTGTCGCGCTCATACGAAAAAACCTCGCCCGTTCATGAAGCTGACGATTAACGAGATTGCCGGCATCGCGCGCGTCGCCAAGAGCACGGTATCGAAGGCGCTTAACGGGCACAAGGGCGTGAGCGAGGCGAAGCGGAAGGAGATCCTCGAGCTCGCCGAGCGGCTCGAGTACGAACCCGGCGCTTCGGCGCAGGCCCTCGCCTCGAGCAGGACCGGCAGCATAGGCCTCCTTATACCCCACGAGGCGGCCTGGTCCCTTTCCGGGGCCTATTGGTCGGCAATCATTACTTCCATCGCGCAGGTGGCGAACCGGAACGGGTATTCACTCCTCATCCTGACGCCCGGGAACGAGGCGGACCTTTCCGCCCCGGTCGAGGCGGTCATCAGGCGTCGGAACGTCGACGGGCTGATCATCGGCGCCGAACAGCTCGACGCCTCGGTCACCGCGCGGCTGCTCGGGGAGCATATTCCATTCGTGTTCATCGGACGAAACCCCCAGCTCGACCACTACTCGGTGGATGTCGACAACGCGGGGGGGAGCGAGCGTCTCGTCTCGCATCTTGCCGGAAACGGGTATCGCAACATAGCCTGCCTCGCGGGCCCCGCCCACTACCTCTACAACCAGGAACGCATCCTCGGGTACCGCACGGCGCTCGCCAAAGCCGGTCTCGGATGGTCGGCCCTCGCCCATACCGTGTACACCGGAGCCGGAACGAAGGCGGCGATTTCCGCCTTTCTCGCCGCGTATCCTGAAATGGATGCTCTCTACCTGACCGCCGGCGGGGATCTCCTCCTCGACTGCATCGATGCTCTCAAGGCTTCCGGACGCGACCTCAAGTCCTTCGGATTCGGCGCGTTCGACGATTACCGCTTTTTCGACTATGTCGACCTGCCCGTCTGCAGCATCCGCCAACCCCTGCGCGAAATCGGCGCGACAGCCGCGGAAATGCTTTTTTCCTTCCTTTCCGGCACGATTCCCGAGCCGATGCATCATGTCCTCGATGTCGAACTGATTCTCCGCTGAAAAACTGCTTGACAATTTATTTTATTATCGTTAACTTAACATTGTTAACATAACATTGGTATGATAAGCCGACAGGAGTAAACCGATGCGAGTGAAAAATCCGGAACTTGAGAAGAACATTCGGGCCAAGACACTCGAACTGCTCATGGTCAAGGAACCCGAGGAAATAGGGATGCGCGAAATCGCCGCGGTCTGCGGAGTTACGGCGACGACAATATATTACTACTACGAGAACAAGGAACGCCTGTTCGAGGATGTCAAGAAGGACTGTCTGCTCGATATGGACCGGTATATCCTGGAGCGCGCCTCGCTCGCGGCGGACCCGGCGGAAAAGTTCGCCCGTGCCTTCGGGGCGTTCAGGGATTGGGCATTCGCGCAGCCGCGCATGGCGCTTCTGGTCATGAACCGCTTCAAGCCGAATGTCGAAGCAGGGCCCGAAGAGATGGCGGACTATTACCGGAGTACTTTTTTCGCCCGTGACCTGATAGAAAAACTGGTCGCCGGGGGGCAGGCCCGATCCGGGGATCCATTGATGGACGCCACCCTCTGCATCGCGGCCGTTTGGGGTGCGATCGAGTCCGTCCTGCGTTTCAGGATGGTACCGGAATATTGGGATCGGGGAGTCGAACTCACCGACCGGATGATAGAAATGTGCGGCGAGAGAATTGCGCTGCGTGGAGGTACGAGATGAACGGAAAAATGGAAAAGGGTTCGGCATGGGGTCGCATCGCTTGCGCGGTGCTGCTTGCTTCCCTCGCGATGGGCCCGGCATTCGCCGAATCGGCGGTCACCCTTTCGGTGGAGCAGGGAGCGAACTGGCTGCACGACACGAGGATCATGTTCGTCCCGATGACGACAATGCCGCAATATGCGGCCTGGATCGAGACGGCTGACGGCGTGTATGTCGACACCCTGGTGGTCACCGGCAGCGCGGC
>JFJP01020611.1_pt1 | contig 10730 bp, 6 predicted proteins | sample 431651 | NCBI WGS metagenome assembly JFJP01 (sample SAMN02602958, study PRJNA72255) | Microbial mat metagenome, whole genome shotgun sequencing project. | biome: fresh water; feature: sink hole; material: water; isolation source: purple microbial (photo- and chemosynthetic) mats found in...
TACCGGGCCGAACTGTCGGCCGGGAGCGATGTGTTCCAGGTCCGGCTTGGCTTCCGCACCGTCGCCGTGGTCGGCCGGCGCATCCTGCTCAATGGCGAACCGCTGACCCTGTCCGGAGTCAACCGGCACGAGTTCCATCCCGACTTCGGACCCGCCCTGCCGGCCGGCATCCATCTGCGCGACATCACCATCCTCAAGCGCCTGGGGGCTAATTTCGTGCGTGGTTCGCACTACCCCAACGATCCGCTGTTCCTCGACATGTGCGACGAGCACGGCCTGCTGTTCTGGGATGAACTGTCGCACTGGCAGCCCAAGGATCGTCACCTCACCTCGGCTGCCTTCCGCCGGGAGTCGCTGGTCCAGGCGCGTGAAATGGTCGAGCAGCACCGGCATCACCCGGCGATCCTGTGCTGGGGTTTCCTCAACGAGACCGAATCGCACCTGCCGCTCGCCCGGCCGGTGGTCAAGGAACTGGTCAAGACGATCAAGGGTCTGGACCCGACCCGGCCGGTGACCTTCGCGAGCATGAAGCCGTTTGATGACCGCTGCCTCGACCTGGTCGACATCGTCTCGTGGAACGTCTATCCGGGTTGGTACTGGTGCGGTCTGGATCAGCTCGATCCCTACCTGCACAAGCAGCTGCTGCCGGCGATGAAGAAGCATTCCCTCGGCAAGCCGGTGATCATCTCCGAGTTCGGCGGCGCGGCGATCGACGGCGTGCGTTCGTTCGAACTGCGCAAGTGGACCGAGCAGTACCAGGCCGAACTGCTCGACCGTCTGGTCGGCGCGTGGCAGGATTCCGGTTTCATCTCCGGCTTCACCATCTGGCAGTACTGCGACGTGCGTACCAGTTGCGACCTCGGCCTGTCGCGCATCCGCGAGTACAACAACAAGGGGCTGCTCACCGAATACCGCGAGCCGAAGCTGGCCTTCAGCCGCATGCAGGAGGCGTTCAAGCGCCGCTGGGCGATCGATCGCTAGAGCGACAGTATGGCGCATCGCTCGGCCAATCGGCTGGTTTCCCGAAGCCAATGGCCGCGCCACGCCAGCATGCCGGGCATGCGCCTGCTGATCTGCCTGTTGCCCGGAATCGCACTGGCCCTGGAGGTTGGCCTGGTCAATCCCACCGCCGAGCCGTGGAGCGACCTCGCCATGCGACTGCCCGCGCCGTTGCCGGCGGCGCTGGTGCCCGCCGATGGATCGGTGCCGCGCCTGCACGCGCTGCGGGATGGACGAGAGGTTCCGGTGGCGGCGGTGCAGGAGGACGGTTCGTGGTGGGCGGTGGTGCGTGATGGTGTGCCCGCCCGTTCGCGTGTCTCCTGGCTGATCGAGGCTGGCCGCTCGGCGCCAGGCGCTGCAGCAGTGCGGGTCGAGCGCAACGGCGCCGACTTCGAACTCGACAACGGCCGCATCGCTGTGCGCGTGCCGGCTGAAGGGGGGATGCCCGGGCCGATCAGCGGTCTGCGCCTGGATGGACGATGGATCGGCAGCAGCCGTTGGTTCGGCACGCCTGCGGTGCGCTCCTTCCGCGCCGACCTCATCGCCGACGGGGTGGTGACTGCCGCTGTGCGTCTGCGCTGGGACTTCACCAGCACGGCCGGCATCGCCGGCGACGTGCCTGCCTTCGCCACCATAACGGTGCGGCTGGATCCCGGCGCCGATCATGTCGAGGTGCAGGAGCAGCACACCATGCCTGCAGGCAGCGGCTGGCAGCTGGTCGTTGCTGACGGCTGGAAGCCCGACCGGGTGATCACCCAGCCTCATTGGCAGGGAGCTGGCGGCCAGGACGGCATCAAGCCACCCGCGCCCGATCGGCCACTCGGTCCAGTGGCAAATCCGTCCATGGCGCCTGATCTGATCCTGTCGCTCATCCCGCGCTGGAACCAGCATTTCAAGGACGGCTGGCGGGCGGGGTTCAGCGATGGCGGCAAGGCGGTGACGGCGGTGGCGGTGGCGGCGGGACGCTGGGTGTGGCCGCACGACAACGCCATCGAGGCGGTCATTCAGGACGGCGGCTCGCTGCGCGCCCCGACCGTGCGCGGCCGGCGGGTGTGGTGGCTGTTGGCCGGCCCCGAAGCGACCGCGCGCGTTTCCGAGGTCAATCTATCGCGCTGGTGGTTGCGCCATCCGTCGCGCATCGGTGGATTTGTTGGCGAGGCGGCGACCGCCGACCTGCCGGGGTTGAGTCCCTATGACGGCAGTCTGATCAACCCCACCGGCCATCAGCGCCAGCTCGGCAAGACGGCCTTGGCCGCAGTCGGCAAGCCGCCGGCGGCGAGCACGGCCTGGCGGCTGCAGGATTGGATCCACCCCGACATCTATGGCTCGTACTGGCTCGGATGGAGTCCAGAGAACCCTAACTTTTTCACCGATTTCAACACCCAGCCACTGGCCTGGGCCAGCCAGCTCGCGGGCGGTCCAGAGGGGCAGCGCTGGGCGGAGCTGGCCAAGGCGCGGCTGCTCGAAGATCTGGCTCATTCCGTGACCCTGCCTGGCGGCGCCGGGCAGGAATGTCCCGGCTACCTCAAGCACGCTCTCGAGGTCATCGAAAAGCAAGCCAAAGCATGCAGTGCAAAGCTCGGCTTCGATCCGACCACTGATCCCCGCTATGTCGCTGGACGCAGCTTCCTGCAGCGCATCAGCCAGCCTGATGGGGACCTCCGTCGTGACCTGCCGATCGGCGACACCCATCCCGATCGCAAGGGTGGCAGCGGGCCAGGCCGCGTCGAGGTGGCCGCCGCCGAGGTCCAGCGCTGGGTCAGCGAGGAATTCCCCGGCTTCGGCGCCGTGCTGCGCAACCGTCCGGGCACCCCGCAGGAGACCTACGTGTCGTTCAAGGCCGGGCCGAACCGCGGACACTACCACGGCGACCAACTCGCCGTGCACTGGTGCAGCGCGGCGCGTCCGCTGGCCGTCGATCACCACTGCTCGTACTCGCCGAGAGCCGGGCAGGAGCACATGCACAACCGCGTCGCGTTCAGCGCGCCCGGGCTGCCGACCGCGAACATGGACGGCTATGAACGGCTGATCGGTATGACCACGGCCCCGCTTGCCGACATCGCCGTGGGCGAAGTCGCCAGCCGGCGTCTGCGCGCGGTCGCCGCCCTGCCACCCGAGACCTGGCACCAGGAATGGCCGCAGCTCGATCTCGGCGGCGAACTGGTCTATCGCCGCACGCTCGTGCTGGTGAAAGGTGGGCCGCGCGACTACCTCGTCATCCACGATGCCTGGCGTTCGCTGCGACCGCTGACCGCCTCGTTCATGTTCCATGTGCTGCGCGAGAAGCTCGACGCGCAGCCACGCCGCGCGGCCTGGGGCGACGCCCTCACCCTGGTCAATCTACAGGTGGCCGAGCCGCAGGCCGGCACGCTGCCATGGAGCCACAGCAACGGTGGCGCCGAGGCGACCCAGGGGCTGCGCTGGAGCCTGGAGGGCGCGACCGGCTCCTTTGCCGTCGTCGCCTGGCCGGGAGGCGATCCGCCTGCCATGCGTCGCGACGGTGACCGGCTGCTGGTCGGCGAGGACAGCATCGAACTGCTGCCCGGAGGCGGGGTGGTGGTGCGTCGCGGCGCGCTGAGCGCATCCCTGGCCGACCAGGCGATCGATCGAGAGCGGCCGCAGGGCGATATCGGCCTGTTCGTGCCCGATGCCGGCTACCCGTTCGGCCCGATCCCCGACTGGCTCATCCGACAGCGCTGGCGGCGCAGCGACGTCCCGGCCTGGGCCCAACCCCTGCGCGACGAGCGCTGAGACAGGTCACGGTCTGAGCAGGGCGTGGATGCGGCTTGCGATCAGCGTCATCCCGCCGTCGTTTGGATGCAGGCCATCGGCAAGCCACCAGGGATCCGGCGGGAGGATCGCGCCGCCGTCGAGGACCTCGGCGCCAGCTGCGCGGGCTGCCGTGGCGATCGCTTCGCGCACCGCATCGAGCGTGCAGCCGTTGCGTGGCTGGTTGGCGAAGTCGCACCACAGTGGTGTCAGCACGGCCAAACGGGCGGCGCCGATGCGCGGGCGTAACTTCGCCAGACCAGCGGCGACCTGGTCGTGGATGCGGCTCGGCAGATCGCTGCCGGACTGCGCTTGCCGCGACCAGTCGTTGATGCCGTAGGCGGCGAGCACCAGGTCTGGCTTCCATTCGGGCACCTCGGCCAGGTAGTCCGGATGCCAGATGTGGCCGGCGATGCCCTGGTTGAGCAGTTCGGCACCGCGCAGGCGCGCCAGTTGACCTGCCCAGGTCGCGGCTGCAGAGCCGGCCTTGTGGCCCTGGGTGATCGAATCGCCCAGGCAGAGCAAGCGCTTTGCTGCCGGAGCGAGCGGTTCGCAGCGCGCGCCCGGGCTGAGCACCAGACCCTCGATGGCCACCTCCAGGCCGAGCGGCAGATGGATACGCACGGTGCGCAGGATGCGTTCCCCGCGATCCTGGATCTCGAACAACCGACGCTCAAGAACTCCGGGCGTCGCTTCGTCGCGCCAGCTCTGCTGCCATCGTCCATCGACCTCGACGTCGAGACCCAGGCGTGGACGGGTGTCGCCCCACACGCGCAGGCGAAGATCTATGAACGTCGCGTCGGTACGCAGGCGCAGTTCGATGCCGCTGCAGCCCCGGGCGCAGCGCGGCCATACCGGGTCGCTGTTGAGCAGGGCTTCCTGGGCGGCGCTATGGCGGCGCGGCACAGGCGCGTCGCCGAGGCGTTCGCAGCGCACGGCGCCATGGAGAAAGACGGTCGGATCCATGCCCGAAGATGGCTGCCATGCGGCTTCTGGCAACCACGGGGGCAACCCGCCGTTGCGTCTGGCGGCCGGTTGCATGTGCTGTCTGCCGCATGTCCATCACCAGCCTCCACGTCATCACCTTCAACGTCCTCGGCTGCCGGGGCTTCCCCCTGATTCCAGCTGGACCGGTGGTGTTCCAGGAGGTCTCCCCGGTGCTGGTCGCAACCCTGGCCCAGCGCATCAAGGCGTGGAACGCGGACGTGGTGATCCTGCAGGAGGCACCGCCTGAGATCTGGGTGCGCAGCGCGGCGCAACAGGCGGGCATGGCGGCCGCCTATTTCCCCGCCCAGGCGGCTTCTGGTCCGGATTGGCCTTTCGGCTTTCCCGGCGCGGTCCTTTCCCGTCATCCGCTGTCGGCGGTCGAGGACCGGGCGGCAGCTACCCGGTTACCTCGGGACGAACGATTCCACCGCCACTGGGGAGCCGTCGACCTCAGTGTCGGCGGACGGATCCTACGGGTGACCGGTACGCACTTGTGCGCCGATTGGGGCGGGGTGAATCGCGAGCCAACCCGCTTGGCAGAAATCGCAGCGTTGCTGCAGGCCCCGAGTACGGATGTGATCGGAGCCGACTGCAACACCCGACCCGGCGAAGCACCTTGGCAGCGGCTGCGCGAGATGGGCTGGCGGGATGGCTGGCTCGAGGGCGGCGGTGTGGGTAACGGCTGGAGTTCGGACTCCCGGCAGCCGATCCAGCGCATCGACTATGTGTGGCTGGCACCGGCTTCGCCCTGGCGGGTGCGTTCCGCCCAGATCCTGGCTGATCTGGAGGTGACTGTGGACGGACAGCGGATGCTGCTCAGCGACCACCATCCAGTGATGATGGAGCTTGAACATTCCTAGGCGCGCCCGTGGGGGCCTACCGGGCCGGTCTATCGATCGCTGAAGATCACGACGCCATCGTCGCCGACACTCGCGGTGAAGACATGGCCGCCGGCAGCGACCCGCAGGTGGCCCTGCTTCCAGCCCAGCGATACCGGTCCATCGCCGAATGCCGGGCGATAGAGATCATTCTCGGAGCGCCAATCGCGCGCGGCGCCATCGCGCTCGACGCGCGGACGGTCGCCGTCGGAGGCCATGGTCACGGCCAGGGTCCGGCCATCACTTCCGGTGAGGACGACCCTGCTCTGGGCGAGTCCGCTCACGTCGATCATTCCACGCTTGGCGACCGCAGCTGAAAAAGCGTTCTGGTCAGGGTAGGCAGCCGGATCGCCGACCTCCAGCGCAAGGCCATGGACGCCATTCGCGGTGGCACGGGCCGACCACGAGGCGCCGCGCCGGTTGCCGCCGTCGCCGCCTTCCGCGGGCGTCAGATTGACCGTGTGCATGAGGATCCAGCAGCGGTCCAGGCTGATCAGCCAGCGTCCTTCGCCGGCCGGTTGCGGGACGACCCCGCGCGGCAACTGCAGACCGATGCCCTTGTCCCCATCGCGCCGCAGAAAGACCAGCAGGTTGCGGTACTGCCCGACCTGATCGCCGGCATTCTTGCCGACCATGCGGTTGCCACTGTTGAGCAGGACGTACTGCACGTTGCCGTCGCTGCTGTCGGCGAGCAACTTCACATTGCCGACGTCCCCCGCCGCGCCTGGGGATACGCAGGAGCCGAGCTGGAAGGTCGAGCCGAAATACAGCGTCTCGTGGAACTCAGGGGCGGCGTCCGCGCCGGGAGTCCAACTGGTGTAGGTCGGCTTGGTGTCGAGCAGTTCGGCGGGAGTCGGGAACTCCTTGCGCATGAGCGCACGTACGGCCAGCGGTGGACGGTACGCCGAGGTGGTGGCGTGGACGGCGTCTGCGTGCTGTTCGGGTGGTGGCTGCGGCGTGTCGCCTGCCCACAGCCACAGCAGCTGGGCCGGGCTGGAGCCCCATTGCCGGCTGGCGCCGCCGTAGTCGCGCTTGTCCGGTCCACCGAATCCACCCTTGCGGTACTTCAGCGCCTGGGCGGTATAGAGGAAGTCGAGGGCCGCCTTTCCGAGCATGCGTACCTCGGGATCCTTGGCGAAATCGTAGAGGTTGTGGTATGGCATGGTGGTGTGGGCGGCGTAGTTCTCGCTGTCCCATTCCCCCCAGCCGGTGTGGTAAAGGGCGCGCACCGAACGCAGCAGCCGGGCCTTCGCCGTGCGGCGGACGACCTCGCTGCCCGCCTCCTCGGCGAACAGATACAGCGAGGTCTCGCGCATCGCGCGCAGGTTGTCGGTGTTGCGGCCGTCAACGCGGAAGCTGCGCGCCGCCGGCGAGAAGTCCTTGCCGATCGCGCCGGGCCGGCCGTGGCCGTGCCTGGGGTGGGGCTGCGGGTTCATCAACCGCTCGACCTCCTCGAAGACCTCCCAGCCGGGTTCCGACCAGGCTGTCCACCACGCCCGCCAGCGGGCCTCATCGTCACCGAGCGGTCCGGGCGGCTGGCCGGCGGCGATGGCGAGAATCTTCCGGTCCGTCTCGCTGCCGTCCTTGCGCATGCGCTCGCCATCGGGACCGGCCAGGGCCGCATCGAGGTTCGCCTTGGCCTTGCCCAGCCGCGCACGCGCCGCCTCGCGGACGACGGGATCGGTGTGGTTGAACAGCAGGATGTCCTCGAAGCCGCCGTAGGGATCCTCTGCCGTCCACAGGACCATGGCATCGTGCATGCGCTGGCGATAGGCGGGATCGAGACGCGGGCCGAAGAGGAAGAACTTCCGCACCTGGCCCTTGAGCGTGAACGACCAGTAGAGATCGATGCCGCCCGTCCAGGCGTGGTCGCTGCCGGCCTCGACATCCTCCGATTGGAGGAAGGCCAGCGCCTCGGCCTGCTTGGCGGCATCCCCGGCCAGGAACTGGCAGAAGGCCATGGGATAGGCGCCCTTCTCATTCTCTCCCTGGGTGGTCGGACGGATCCGTCCAGCCGTGCCCCAGAGCAGGCGCGAACGTTCACGGAATCCGGCTTCCAGATCGGCCGGCCAGGGCTGGTTGGCCTGGGCGGCAGGTATGGTGATCACGGCCAGGCCGAGGGCCGGATCAAGGCGGTTCGTCGCATCGGGTTCGACGGCGAGCAGGCTGGCGGAGAGGGCGCAGAGGAGGCTGGGCAACGTGGGCATATAGCTCTGGGTCCTTGCCGCTCGCGGCTGCAGGTAGCATGGAAGGCACGACTTCCGGGTGCCAGTCTGGCATCGCCAATGCGCCCTGCCTGTACCCAATCCGGTCATCGGGATGTCATCAACTGCAGGTCACCAACGTTCCAGCTCAGCGGACGTCCACCGCGAGCGCGACTCCGGCACCTGGCGCGTAGCTCCAGGTGGCGAAGTCCGGTTGGCGTCCACCGACGAAGATGGTGAAGCGGCCGGGCTCGGTAAAGGTGCTGCCATCGTCACGATACGCCTGGAAGGCGGCCGGGTCGAGGGCGATCGCCACCGTCTTCGCCTGCTTCGGCTTGAGAGCGATGCGGGCGAATCCGGCCAGACGCAGGCGCGGCACCGGTACGCTCGAGTCCTCGTCGCGGACGTAGACCTGCACCACCTCATCACCAGCGAGGCGGCCGCTGTTGGTCACGCTCACACTCACGGTCACGCCGGCCTCGGGAGCGATGACCTTGTGCGACAACTTGGCTTTTGAGTAGCGGAACGAGGTGTAGGACAGGCCATGTCCGAAAGCCCACAACGGTGCATGCTCGGCGAAGCGGTAGGTGCGTCCGCGCATGGCGTAGTCGGTGAAGGGTGGCAGGTCGTCGACCGACTGCGGGACGGTGAACGGCAGACGGCCCGACGGGTTGGCGGCGCCGAAGAGGACGTCAGCGACGGCGTCTCCGCCTTCGCAACCGGGATAGAAGACCTGGATGATGGCGTCGGCGTGCTCCGCCACCCACGGGCAGCTGATCGCCGAACCACCGGTCAACACGACGACCAGGGGCAGACCGCGCTTCTTCAGCTCCTTTAGCCACGCCTCCTGCTGACCGGGCAGGGCGATGCGGATGCGGTCGCCAGCTGCCTCGGCAGCGGCGGCGTCGCCCTCCTCGCCTTCGAGTTGCGGCGACAGTCCGACCACGGCGATGATCGCCTTGGGGCTCGTCAGCGGGATGATCCATTGGCAGCCGAAGCCGGTGGTGCTTTCGCCCGCCGGTCCGGCTCCGCTGCCGACCTGGATGTTGGTGCCCTCGGACACCGCTCCGACGATGCCCTGCAGGATGGTGGTCACGCGACCACTGTGTCCGTTGTAGTTGCCCAGCATCACGGTGAGGTCATCGATGAACGGGCCGGTGACGAAGTAGCCGCCGGCGTCGCGCGGCAACGGCAGCACACCGTTGTTCTTGAGCAGCACGATCGACTTGCGCGCCGCATCGCGGGCCAGGCGGCGGTGACGCGGGCCGTCGACCTCCTTCGCCGGCAGCGCCTTCCACGGCAGCTTGGCCGGGCGGATCATGCCCAGGCGGAGGCGGCAGAGCATGAGGCGCTCGACGCAGACATCGATATCGGCCTCGTTCAGCAGGCCCTGCTTCACCGCCGTCAGGATCTGGCGGTAGGTTTCGCCGCAGTTGAGGTCACAGCCTTCCTTGACCGACAGCACGGTCGAGCCGAGCACGTCCGCGGTCACCTTGTGGTGGTTGTGCAGGTCATCGAGCGCCCCGCAGTCGCTGACGAAATGCCCCTGGAAACCCCATTCCTGGCGAAGAATGCGCATCAGCGTCGGCGAGGCGCAGGCCGGTTCCCCGTTGACCCGGTTGTACGCCCCCATCACCGATTCGACGCCGGCATCGACCAGCGCCTTGAAGGCTGGCAGATAGGTCTCGCGCATGTCGCGAGGGCCGGCGACGGCGTCGAAGCCATGGCGGCTCGCCTCAGGACCGCTGTGCACGGCGAAGTGCTTGGCGCAGGCGGCGGTCTTCAGCCATACCGGGTCGGTGCCCTGCAGGCCGCGCACCACCGCCGTGCCCATGCGTGCGGTCAGCAGGGGGTCCTCGCCGTAGGTCTCCTGACCACGGCCCCAGCGCGGGTCGCGGAAGATGTTGATGTTCGGTGTCCAGAAGGTCAATCCGCCGTAGATGCGGCGGTAGCCGTTGCGCTTGGCCGCCTCGTGCTTGGTCCGCGCCTCGTCGCTGACCGCGTCGAAGACGCGCTCGACCAGACCGTCGTCGAAGGTCGCAGCGAGACCAATGGCCTGCGGGAAGACGGTGGCGCGGCCGGCGCGGCCGACGCCGTGCAGGCACTCATTCCACCAGTTGTACGGCTCGATGCCGAGGCGCTCGACCGAGCGGGCGGTGAAGATCATCTGTCCCGCCTTCTCCTCCAGGGACATGGCTGCTGTCAGCCGGTGCGCTTCGGCGCGAAGATCGGCAAGTGTCGGACGGGCTGGGCGGCGGGAGGTCATGGCGATAACCGTAAGGGGGGCGGCCGCCTGCCAAGAAGGACATGCCGGAGTAGCGCGGAGTCGCTCAAACTGCGTAAACAAGGCAGGACGGCCGGGAAAATTCCTGTTCCGAAGAGCTGTGAAGTGACAATGATCTTGGTTCCACCTGGAGAATCGAACATGGCTTTCACCCTTCCGCTCATCGCCGTATCGACCTCACCGGATGGCAGGAAGGTGGCCCGCTTTGGCCATGATTTCCCCCTGACTGCGATCGATGCGGCGGGCGTCGGCACCCGGCGTCAGGCCGAAGGCTGCTGCGGTTCGCTCGCCAAGGCCGTGGCTGACTGCGAAGTGGTGATCTGCACGGCCATTGGTCGTGGAGCCGCCGGGCATCTGGCGCAGGCGGGTGTTCGCCTGGTCATCGTCCCTGAGGCAACCATGGTTGATGTAGCGGTGACGCAGTATCGCGCCGGTCGTCTGCAGTCCGGTGGAGAGCCGAGTGCCTGCGATCACGGTCATACGCACGAACATGCGCACGAGCATGGCCATGGCGGTGGCGCCGGATGCGGCCGGGTGGCTTCAGGTCCGCTTCAGGATGGGTGAGAGGATCACTGGCGAAACCCGACCCAAGGAGGTCTTCATGGTCCG
>JFJP01044537.1_pt1 | contig 10730 bp, 6 predicted proteins | sample 431651 | NCBI WGS metagenome assembly JFJP01 (sample SAMN02602958, study PRJNA72255) | Microbial mat metagenome, whole genome shotgun sequencing project. | biome: fresh water; feature: sink hole; material: water; isolation source: purple microbial (photo- and chemosynthetic) mats found in...
TTAAATTGCCTCCAGCTTTAGCTGGAGGATAAAAATGAAGAATAAAAGGGCTTTAGCCCAAAAAGTTATAGCTGTAAGTTGTTGTTAATCACTCAAATTTGGCTAAAGCCTTCTTAATTTAATCCTATTCACCTCCAGCTTCCGACAAATCGGAATAAATGGCGCAGGAGGTAAATAATATAAAATCAGTGCGCTCTAAGCGCCTATACCAAATCATTTTTTTTCTATGGAGTATTCTAATCACAAAAGGATATTCTTTGTTATAGAGCTAATTCAGGAAAAATAACAGAGAAAATTATAATAAGGATACCTAATGCCATAATAAAAATAGTTTTGGTTCCTAGCCCTTTCCATTCTTTAAGAATAACCGCTAACAAGGTAGTGAAAGCAACATTCAGAACCATTAATATACTCCACGAAAAAGCAAACATAACGCTATCTTCTGCAAAGAAACTTTTACCCATGGTTAATCCTACAAATTGAGCGTACCAAAACCCACCAGCCACTGCACAATAAAATACATTTTTGGAAAGTGTACCAAAGGTTACTTTGAAATATTCGCTGCCTGTTTTGTGGGCAATGTTTTGGGAAATAGAATACAATGCATTAACAATAAATCCTCCTATGGTTACGATGAGTATAGAAGGTAAGCCAGCCAATAATGGTGTTGCTCCCATTGCAATAGCCGAAAGTCTTATTGGTTCAGCAGTTACTAGCCCTAATCCAAAGCACGCACTCATTAAACCGGCCAAAATGGCTATAAATACTCCCTGCCCAAATGAAAAATCTTCGGCTTCTTTTTTACCATTAGCATCGGGTTTTTTCTTAGATTTTAGGCTTATGGCATACCCAATGACCCAAATGCCAGCAATACCAATACTTACTGCAATAAGTAATATGAGACCGTTACCTGTAAATAATTTATTGCCCATCATTACTGCTGGCAATAGTGTGGCAAAAGCAGAGCAGGTTCCCAATGCAATAGACTGACCAACGGCCACACCTAGGTAGCGCAAGCTCAAGCCAAAAATTAAACCGCCTATTCCCCAGCCTGCCCCGAGCAGAATTATTTTGGGAATTACAGAACTATTAACCAAGTAAAGTTCTATCAACGAACTTCCTGTGGGCATTGCAATGACCGCTCCAATATACGGAAAGAGCAACCATGCAAATAAGCCTTGAATGAGCCAGAAACTCTCCCACGACCAGGTATTTACTTTTTTTATTGGCATATACGAATTGGCATGACCAATAGCTCCTAATGCAATGAGGGATAATCCAATAGTAGTATTCATTGTTTTGTCTTTAAGGGTTTTTTGTTGTGATTTGTGTTAATAACGAAAACGTTTTCTTAACGCTATCCCGATAGCTATCGGGATTGCGTATTTGGGGTTATAACTTTCCAAAAAAAAAGCAACTTATCGGAGTAAACAGATAGTTGCTTTTTTTACTAAAACTATTTTAAAAAAATACTAGTACCCGTTTTTGCTATATATTCCTTGGATAATGTAACCAAGTATTTGCCATCAATAAATTTGATTTTTGCGTCTTTAATTTTATCTTTTCCAACAAACAGCGACGGCTTTTTGTTTTCGATTCCTGAATTTTTAAATTCGAGTTTAGTAAACGTTAACTCACCTGTTTTTACTTCAATCGAAACCGCATTCAATTCTTTTTTGTAAATGGCCGTTCCTGATGGAGTTGTGAAAAACATGCTGAATACCGGTTTCTTAATTTTGGGGTTAAAACTATACGTGCCAAGATTAACTGAATAACCCAAATAAGCTGTCATGATAGACCATGCCGCCATGGGGCGATAATAATGACCGCCAAACTCTTGATGGTCAAAATATAAACCCGCTTTTCTATAACGGTCGTCCACGCCTTTTATTACTTTTAAGCCATCTTCTAGCATGTCTTCGTAAATCAGAAACGAAGCAAAGGCAAGCTCTACGCCAGTCCACGGTGTATTGGCCTGGTCCACCCACAAATCGGAAGTTTCTATAGGGAACAATTCAGGGTGCGCCGGCCAAGAGCAGTTGCGCAAAAAGGAATTGCTCATAAACGACTTTTCCATTATGGATTTGAGCGATTTTTGAACATTCGCTTTGTCAAAAATATATCCTAAGCCAGCATTGTGTGCTACCCATTGACCAATTAATTGATCGGTAAGGCAGCCATTGTCCACTCCTTTTTTGCCCAAATAATCGTTTGATAAATTATAGTATGACCCGTTCCAAAGTTTTTGCTCCATCAGTTTAGACCCCTTTTGGGCAATTTCAGTATATTGTTTCTGGAGTTTTGGCTCGCCCATTTCGCCAGCTACCTCGGCGGCCATGGTGAGTGCATTTATCCATTGACTCTGAATATAGGAAGCCAAACCATACATCGGAAAATTGTCGTAACTACACATAATACCATTCATATCGGGCATTTGGTCACCATCTTTGTCGCGTTTGGTAAGCATATAGTTAATTCCTAATTTTACAGTGGGCCACATTTCTTTGATATAATTCTTATCGTTTGTCCACAAAAAGTCGCGCAATACCATTTGAATATAATTTGGAACTAAATCTACACGGTCGTAAACGCCCCAAGTGCCATTCTGATTAAAATCCATATCGTAGCCCAATCCGTGATTTATTTCACCTTCTTTGGTTTGCAGTTTGGCGTGTGACCGCATACTGGCTTTTTGGAGCTCGGGAAACAGCCCGATAATCATCGGCGAGCCATACAACGAAACATCCGAAGTGACATTAGGACCCCACGACACCGCGGGTGTTAAACCTTCACGAATGCCAAATTCACCCTGCTTGGTAAGTGTGGAAGACGAAACAAAGGTGTTGAGATGCGAGTTCACTTGGTCGAGTACAAACTGATCAATATCAGACGAGTACATGTCGTTTACAAATTGGTGACTGCGGGCTGATAAAGTGGCAGCTTGCGTGGCAAAGTATTTGGAAGTGGCATTTATATCTGCAAAATAATTTTGATAATACAATCCTTTGTTTTTCGTTTGCTTCACGCCAATTTGTTTCCGCACATCGATACATTTTGTAGTGTCTTTTGCATCGTGATTTTCTACACCTCCAAAATTATTTGGGAAATTCCAGTTCATAAAAAAGGTGCTTGCAAATTGGTCACCCGATTTCAATTTTCTGGAAACAGCAATGGAACTAAAGCAGCGTTGGTCGTTGCGTCCGTTGGCTATTTTTTTACCTTCTTTACTGACTGAATTTCTACTGTGTGTATCATCTATGTTAGCCAATTTATTTTCTACCAATAGTTTTTCGTAATACGGATGTTTGTGTTCCCAGCCCAAGTAATACGATATTTCGTCGCCACCTATCACACCTAAGCCCATTTGACCATAAGTAGATGTTTTTTCATCCATGCCCGATGCTGTTTGTGCAAAAAATGTGTAGCCTTTTTCGTTTACCAGCGTAGCTTCAAATGCTTTATTATGAGTGTCATATCCCACCAAATTGCGCATTGATCCCAACAACATAACGTCCACGTTTTTATTGGATTTCGATTTTACATTGAAATTGAAATACACCCCTGGCAATGCAGAGTTTTTTACATCAAAAGGAATAAAAGGCGAGAATGCTTCCAATTCAATGTCAAAAGGCATTTCGGCATCGGTGAATTTCATATTTGTAAACGGAAAACGCGCCGAATATTCAATTTTATCCACCGCACTCATCCACGGATAGTAATAAATAATTCCTTCCTGAGCACCTTCTTGCAGGCTGTTGTTGAGTTGTAGTAATTTCAATTGTGGCTTTTCGCCTTCCACTTGGTAGCGCACCAAAAAGAATAAAAAGCTTTGGTCTTCAAAGGTTTTTGGCTTTGTGGGAAGTTCAAAAATGGGACCAGTACCGCGTGGCGAATTATTGAAAATAGACCAGTTATAGAAATTGCCATCCTTGCGTAACTCGATACTACCCGTACCAATTCCGCCCATAGCTATACCACTTCGTACACGAGAGGAAGCTGAGTAAGTTTCAACAACAGGAGACTTTGCCGTTTGTGCAAAAGTGAATGCATAAAAAGAAAGAACGAGAATTAAAATTGTATTTTTCATATATAATTTGAAAATTGTTTGCTGGTTTCAAGATGTGTGTCTGCTCCCGATAAGTCGATTTGTTTATTTCAAACCTTAAGATACAAAGACGCAAAAAATAGATATATTAAATAAATACTTCTTTGCGTCATTGCAACTTATTGACTCCCGCTTCTCGGGATGTTCCATTTACGTTCAAAAAATACTATTACTTCTACTTTAGCAAATTAAAGATTTAACCATCCCAGCGTCTCCCAGAATGTCGGGAATAGCTAGGATGGTTAAAGAATTTTCAAGTTTTATTTTAGCAAAGTAGAATTAAGAGGGACCTTAAAATATCTAATTATAACTATGATTATTTTGATACAGTAGCCACAAAACCCCCAAGACTAGGGATGTTGATTTGAATTTTATCGCCCGATTTGAATGATGTCAGTTCGTTGGCAAAAGTTTTTTCATTTGCACCATCTTTAATAACATTCAGTTTATAATCTCCTGCAGCGATAAAAGGAAGTTCGATGCTCAACTCTTTGGCTGTTTTTTCGCCATTGATACCAGATACATACCACACATCTCCTTTGCGACTAGCTATTACCACATCTTTGCCTGGTTGGCCATAAACATAGCGAGTTTCATCAAATACAACAGGGAGCGATTTCATAAAATCTTTCACAAATTGTGGCTGTGCACGATACATAGTTACGTTATCGGCAAAATGTACAATACCCGAATTGTAGAGTAAAGACAATGCCAACTCGTGTGCAAAGGTAGTAATATGTGCATTTTTTATGCTTGAGAATACGGTGGGAGTATAATCCATTGGACCAATTACATTGCGAGCAAAAGGGGTAATGGTATTCTGAATCGGTGCATTGGCAATGTAAGTAGAATCAAAGATATAACATTCCTCGCCTCTTACTGATTCCAGTGAAACAAGGTTTGGATAGGTGCGCGACCAACCACGTGGAATAGTACAGCCATGTAAATTTACGAGTATTTGGTATTCGGCAGCATCTTTCAATACATCAATGTATTGCGCAATCATATTTTGTTTGTCGCTTTGCCAAAAATCAATTTTCACACCTTTTACGCCCCAAGCTTGTAGTTTTTTAAACTCGGCTTTGCGTTTTTCGGCATTGTTGATAATGTCGCGTGGACGTTCGGTAACGGTGTTGTTTGGACCACCAGAATTGTACCACATCAAGATACCCACATTTTTACTATTGGCATATTTTACCAATTGCTCGATGTTACCGCCTTGCATCAAATCCCAGTTGGCATCTACCAACGAATACTCCCAGCCCATTTCGGCCGAGAAATCTACAAAGTTTTTAAGTGCATTATAATCTTTTGGGCTGTTTGGTTCAGTCAACCAGCTCCACGACGAACGACCTGGTTTTACCCACGAAAAATCACCCTCAATAGCAGCATCGCTTACATTATTAATCAATTGTGATTCTACAATATTTGCAATTTTGTCGCCAATAATAATGGTGCGCCAAGGCATTACCCAAGGCAAAGTAGAACTAGGATTCACTTCGCCTGTTCCTTCGCCATCTTTTGGGTCAGGAAAACGGACTTTATATAAGCCATTTTCTGCTTTTTGCTCAAAACGTACTCCACAATAATTAGCATATAAATTGGCTTCCGAAATTAACACCCAACTTTTGTTGGTTTCAAAAAGTGCTGGAAATGCCCAACCTTCTACATTGGGAGATTCGCTGCCAATGGCAATGCCGTTTTCGTAGTATTTTTCGTAGCTCGGTGTGTACATGGTTGGTTTATCATAAGGTTGAATCCATGTTTTTCCATTCAATGGCAATTTAAAACCAGTCAATTCTTCGGTGATAGTAAAGAGGCTGTCCGATTTTTCGGGGAACACATATTTGAATGCAGCGCCATCGTTGTAAGCTCTAAAAACTACTTGCATAAGTGATCCTTTATCGTTTTTGAAAGTCAATTCCAGTTCTTTGGCATTGTTACGACACTCGGTTTGACGGCCAATTTTCATCGTGTATTGTTCGTCGATGGTTTTCACTTCGGATGCGGAAACAAATGAAAGGTTTTCGCTAAACTGCTGGTCTTTTCTGTTAATGCCTAAAGGGGAAGTTTCAATAACCGACAAGGTGTCTGTACCATTTATTCTGTCAACTTTATAAACCAGTACCGTTTTTTCTGGAGTGCTTTGCTCTACAGCAATAGAAATGAGGATATTACTGTCGGGCGAGCCGAGTTGCCACTTGGTTTCATTGGTTGACTTACAAGCAAAAGAAAGAATTGCAATAAAGAGTAAGATTACTCCACTTAGAAATTGATTTTTTTTCATTGTATTATTTTTTTTTTTAAGTAATTTGACTTGTTGAATGGAAATTTATAATGTACTTTTATTTTTTAGTATTCAGCCATTTAAGCCAAAGTTTTAAACTATTTGTCCATGAGTTAATATGGTCATTGCCTATTGCCAAACCAAACCCATGTTCGCCTTCGGAAAGTATGTGTAACTCAGCCGAAATCTTTTTAGCTCGTAATGCTTTGTACATCAACAAAGTATTTTCTACGGGCACACCACTGTCGTTATCGGCATGTACAAAAAATGCAGGTGGCGTGTCTTCCTTTACTTGCAGCTCGCTGGAGTAGTTTATAAGTAAATCTTCGCAAGGAATTTTGCCGCACAATGCTTCCGCCGAACCTTTGTGTGCTGCCGAATCCACAAATGAGATAACAGGATAGGCCAATATCATAAAATCGGGACGGCTACTTTGTTGCGCTATCGAGTCTTTCGCTGTTTTATCTCCGTAATCAAAATGAGTTCCTAATGTAGAAGCCAAATGACCGCCAGCCGAAAAACCCATAATTCCAATTTTATTAGGTGCAATGTTCCATTTTTTTGCATTAAAACGCACCAATCGCATGGCCTGTTGTGCATCCATTAATGGAGTGATATGGGGCACTTGCGAGTTGCCAGTAGTAGGCAATCGGTATTTCAAGACCACAGCTGCTACACCAATAGAGTTAAAATACTTTAACCTCCACCAGGACAGATAATTACCGCCTGCCCGGTGGCCATTCTATTGGATGGTAGAAATATTGCAATATCAGGTATTTGAACCTTGGCAATAACCGTAATATCTTTTCTTTCTATTTCTTCTTTAGTACCATTATTTTTAGCATAAGGTATTAAACCATTATACAAAGGTATAACAAAATTTTGTGAAAACAAATTTAGACTTTGCAACAGCATAAGTACTAGCCAGTACGACCGAAATAATTTTATGTTTGGATATTTCATATTGGATATTGGATTTTATGCAGCAATGATAAATTATAAGTTTTTTTTTGATCTTAATCTTCCAATTAAAGAAGTAACAGGCAGAATTTTACTTTAGAAATTCAATAAGTTTTCACCGGTATTTTTTAGTTTCAATGTTTCGTACAAAAATGTATAATCCGAATTATAATCCGAATTTCCGTCCACTTCCAGTACTAGTTTAAAGCGGTCGGTATCCCAATTGGGTAAAATGAATCGTACAGACGGACCTGCAAGATTTGTATTTGCTTTTAACACATTGTATTCCCAGTCTAACAGTTTTATTTCCTGTAGATTATTGACTAACTTAATGGTTATTTTACCCGCATTTGTTGCCTTTGCTAAATCGTTCAGCACCCAAATATCCGCCGTAAATTCTTCGCCTTCTGTATATTTGAATTTCTTCAACCTTGCGGAAGCTAAAAATGGACGACAGGCATTTTTTACAGCATAAAAAGCTGGTTTTGGTTTATTAGGCCAATTAATTAAACTATTGTTGGCAGCAGTAGGCCATGGTTCGTTAAAACACCAGTTGAGAGCCATAGAACAATAGGGTTTCTGACGGCGCGCTTCTTCGTAAATGCATTTATATCCCTCAGCTTGAATTAATTGACCATTGTCCACCAGCTCCTCCAGTGATTTAGCTTCTCCAAAATAGTCATTTATCATGTCGGGCATCAACCAGGTATTATCCACCCATGCTTTAAATGCATGGTGACTTTGCCACGAGGTGCCTCGCTTTGGCGGCCAAAGTTCGGCTGCTGGAATTATCGTTTTTAGCACTTCTACCGATGATGGTGAAGGAATGCCAAATTCTGTATAGGCGGTACAAGTAGAACTTGCCATCCATTCATATACTTCCTTTTTACTATCCAAATCGCGGAACAAATAATGCCCATGCCCCATGCCCATTACGGGCGATGTGGCCAAAAAGGGTGTTGTGGGGTTCAGTTTAAAACATTGACTGTTTAGTAATCTTATGGCCAAAGACTGTTCGGTCATTTTACTCCAATTGTTAAATAACTCGTTGCCGCCGCACCACATTGCCAAAGACGGATATACTTTCAATCGCTTAATAATAGACTCGGACTCTTGCTCTAAAATTTTTAAATAGTGAGGCGTTCCTTCGTAATTATTACATGCCAACGGAAATTCCTGCCACACCATCAATCCTTTTTGGCTGCAAAGGGCGTAAAATGCATCTTTGTTTACAATTCCACCACCCCAAACGCGCAGCAAGTTAAAATTAGCCTCAATGGCTCTGTCAATAAGTTCCTCGTACTGATTAGATGTAATGATGCCTGGGAAAATTTCGGGGTTAACCCAGTTTGTGCCCTTACAAAAAACTGTGCGTCCATTAATTTCGAGCTGAATAGGTGGCACGCTTTGAGATTTTGGAAAATCATTCGGTTCATTCCACGCTCCTTCATTCATAATAAGTTGCACTTTTCTGAATCCTATCTCACTTATTTTCTCGTGCAATACATTACCAGCAATATCTACCAATTCAAAAGTTGATGTATATAAATAAGGTACACCATGGTCGTGTGGCCACCAAAGTTGTACTTCATTCAGTTCCGCTCTAAAAATAATCGTGTCAGAATCTATGCTCGTTTTTTGTTCCAGCACAATATTGCCGGCAGCGTCGGTAATTTTCCAACAACAAATGCAGTTTTCGATATCGCTGCCCAATACTTTAGCCACTACGGAGGCTGTTTTCAATTCCGTATCAAGCGTGTAATTGACATCTATTTCTTTTAACTCCGATTGATGTTGAATAAGTAGTCCGGTTTCGTCCCAAATTCCTACAGGCACCAAGCGTGGATGCCAATCCCAGCCGTAGCTAACAGTGGGTTTTACCGATTGCGACGATTGCGACCTGTCGGCAGGCAGTTTGTGTAGTTTTGGAATCGGATATAATTTAACTAAGAGTGTGTTCTCGTCTTTTAACTTCGCTGTTAAGTCTAATTTTACAGCGGTGAACATCCCCTCTTGATAGAATAATACCTCCTCATTCAAGATTATTTCAAATTCGTAATCTATTCCTTTTGAAACAAAAAAACAGCGTTCATTTTCTTGGTACATTGGTTTCTTGAAAGTACTACGATAAATGAAATATTGATCTTCCATCCATTCGTAATCTTTCCAATTTTCACCCACGTAATAAGGTTCATAGTTAAGTGCTTTTGCTAAATCTAGCTGCACAGCTCCTGGCACTATGGCTGTATGCCACTTGTTAATAACCGCATTGTTTTCGGGTGTATATCCCAATTCCCATTTTAAATCAACCATCACAGACATGCTCTTTTTTTATTAATCCATTATAAGGCAAATTTATTGCTTTGATGGATGCATTATTGTATTTGTTTTATTTGTTCTTTAATGTAACGTTAAATTGCTGTTTGTGGCTATAAAGCAATTTTTTGTTGTTGGTGAGCTGTTTAATTAAGACTCGTTATCGCTATTTGCTTTTATTTAATGTCAACTTTTATTTAGCAGTTGCTAAGTGCTTTGTGCTAATTTCAAATTATCAATTTGTGTTGTTAGCTAGATTTATCAAACCTAATAGTTACTGTAAAGTTGCCGCCGAAATAATATATAGTTGGATATGAAAGCAAAACTAATTTACAAACACCTTCAAGTCTTTCTCTTTGAGCTTGCAAACTTTCAAAATTAACTATTGCGTTATATCTCTCAAATCAGTAGGTGTAAACCAAAAAGGAATTTATCCCACATGGATGCTAATTGGTTAGCAATAAAGAATTTGAACATTATATATTTGGACACAAAAATACTTCATCTATATTGTAAGAAATCATGTTTTTTTATCAATCTATGATACTATTTCTACAATTGTAATTTGTGTTTTTTTTTAAGTCCTGACGCTGGTTAAGTTTAGTAACGAAGCTAAAAAGGTGCTTGTGCGATTTTGTAAACACCGCTTCGAACTTAAATTTAAGTCCTTTCTACTTCTTACTGCCCCGTAATATCATCGTAGTCCGATCTTAATCTTATATCCATTTCATAAACAGTACAAATTTTCTATACTTTACGGTTACATATACTATATCTATTAAAATATAGGATATATATAGAGATAATATAGGATATATATAGGGTATATATAGGGTATATAAATTTACGGTAGGTTTACGGTAGGTTTATGGTATATGCATGAGGCATTATTATTGATAGTTCGGTTTGATTAAATAAGTTCCCAAAAACAGTGATTCGCTAGCTATTTGTATTCAACCACATTGTGGTTGTGGGATGGGTGGCATATCGTTTACATGTATTATTGCCATGATTTTTATCATCCATGCATTACCATTTCCATGCATTTCATACATGGTTAAT
>JFJP01044658.1_pt1 | contig 10730 bp, 8 predicted proteins | sample 431651 | NCBI WGS metagenome assembly JFJP01 (sample SAMN02602958, study PRJNA72255) | Microbial mat metagenome, whole genome shotgun sequencing project. | biome: fresh water; feature: sink hole; material: water; isolation source: purple microbial (photo- and chemosynthetic) mats found in...
ATTCTGCTCCTGCATTAAGTGCATATCTTGTTCTGAGTTGCCAGATGTACCTGGCGCTGAATCCATATGTCCAGGTATCAACGCCCCATACTTCCTTATAACCTGTTAAAACCTGCAAAAGAATTGACCTCCCTGATTCCTTTTTATTACGAAGAGGTTTATACAGATCATCAAGTTTTGGAATATCTCCTGCAAATCGTTCCAGTCCGACTGTGATTGTCGGGAAATTCATACCATAATTAGGGATCCTCTGTGCCCCGTTGGATATATGATTATAGGTTCCTGAAAGAGTCAAAAATGTCTTCGGACTTATCAGGTACTTAAACCTTGCCGACAGATACAGCGGATAACTCAGCCTGGTACTGAAAAACCTGTTCAGTTGGTTATCAGTGTCATGATAAATCTTAGTATGGTACGAAAATCCTGCTCCCCCTTTTATTGAGAAAATATATCTGTCACCAGAGCTGATCACAGGTTCAGTGAATACAGTTAATAAGTATGCACTCCCTACAATATCAGGATTCTGAAAATTAAAATAGCTGAGCTGAACACCTGAAATATTATAGCGGGCAAAAGTGCTCCAGCTCTCATAAGAGGTTTTAAGATTACTCAGACTTATCTCAAAACCATAAGGATTGGTATGTGAAACGGGCTCAATGGCTTCGGTATGAGGGATAATATATCCATAATGAGATTGAATACCGATGAAATAGTGATTAGTAGAATCAGGGGACTGGGCATTAACCGTGAGACAAAACCAAATAAAAAAGAATAATGTAAGAAAGTATTTCATAAAGGTTAGCACATCATTTCTTAAATACGGTGCTAGGTGCTAGGTCCTGGGTACTGGTTACTGGTTCAATTTCCAACTTTGAACTTTGAACTTTGAACCTTGAACCTTGAACTTCACCCAGCACCCAGCACCTAGCATCCAGCACCCAGAATCATTTCAGAAAAATCTCAAGTACCGGTATCTCCACCGGCGGCTTTGTCACTGGCAACTGCAAATTAAGACTACCTGCCTCTTCGCCACTACCGGCACTAAACCGTATTTCTGAGGCATCATGAAGAAACTGAATATACTTAACTTTTTCCGCTATTCCTGAAAGATTCACTCTCCCCATTGGATAGGCAAGAAGATGAACATATAGTCTGTTTGAAACCGGATTGTATGTTAATAATGTATTCGGTGGAGCAGTTATTCCTGCAGGAGCTTCAGTGCAGCCATAGATTGATCTGCTGTTAAGTTTCATCCACTCTCCCATTGAGCCTAAACTTGACTGTGCCCTGAAATCGAATGTTCCTCTGGCAGTGGGTCCTACATTAAGAAGAAGATTACCTCCTTTACTTACAGATTCAATAAGTAATTCCAGCAACTGTGACGGGCTCTTCCAGGTATATTCATCACGGTAATAACCCCACGATCCTGAAAAAGTCTGGCATGTCTCCCAGGCAACCCTTTTGCCATTAACCTCGGGCCATTTAGCGACTTTTACCTGTTCAGGTGTTGTAAAATCCCATCCGCCTTCAACATCTCTGAGGTCCAGTCTGTCATCTACTATAATACCAGGCTGAAGTTTTCTGGTAAGCTTAAGCAGGTTTTCGGAATCCCAGTCAGCTCTCCCTTTACCGTTTTGTCCGGGAAAAGAAAAATCGAACCAGATAATGCTTATCTCACCATAATTTGTAAGCAGTTCTGTTACCTGGTTTTTCATATATTCCTGATATTTCTTCATATCCTTCCCAACATTCAGCTTTTCATATGCGGCGTCAGTCTCCTGTCTCTGAGGATGTTGTCTGTCGATAGTATAATCTGGATGATGCCAGTCGATAAGAGAATAATAGAATCCTACCTTAAGTCCTTCTGCCCTGAATGCTTCGACATACTCCTTAATGATGTCCCTTCCAAAAGGTGTATTTGTTGCTTTGTAATCAGTGTACTTTGAATCGAAAAGACAGAAGCCTTCATGATGTTTGGCTGTAAGAACCACATACTTCATCCCGGCCTCCTTCGCCATGCGTGCCCACTCTTTGGGATTATAAAGGTCAGGATTGAACAGGTCAAAATACTTCTGATACTGTTCATTTGTCATTCTCTCGCGATTCTTCACCCATTCGTGACGGGCAGGTAAGGCGTATAATCCCCAGTGGATAAACATACCGAAACGGGCATCGGTCCACCATTTCATTCTCTGGGCTTTCTGAGCATCAGTTTCCTTAGGAAGCTGGGCATTTGCAAATTGAGGTGTAAGTAATGTTGCAAGGAATACAAGAACTGTAAAAAGGGTCTTTGTTTTCATATTGGTTAAGTTAGTTATACTTTGATTTATTGTTATATATATAAAAAATCAACTCATGTGTATCAATTGCCGTTGGCTTCAGCCAACGGTTCGGAATAAAAAACAAACTGGGCTTTAGCCCAATCATGAAGGACTAAAGTCCTATCAGACAATGCAATATACCGTTGGCTAAAGCCAACGGCAATTGAGTACAGCTTACTGAAGCCAACGGCAATTGAGTACAGCTTACTGAAGCCAACAGCAATTGAGTACAGCTTACTAAAGCCAACGGCAATTGATTATAAATATTCAGTGACTGTTTTGAATTCATCAATAAGAGTATTTATCAAATTATCCTCCTGTGTAATATTTCTGCCAGTTCACCGGCATCTAATTTAGCCGGATTATTCTTATTCTCAGTAACAGAACATATAATTCCGATATCTTTTTCATCAACACCGTATTTTCCTAATCCGGCTAATTCCAGATCCATTGTCATCTGATGAAGATATTCTATAAATCCATCTATATAATATTTGTCTGACTTACCTTTCTCTCCAAGAAACAATTTACCAAGAGCGGCATATTTTTTTAATGCAGCTCCGCTATCTGAAGACCCTCGTAATTTCCTGACAGTAATCTCATTTGATACTGCCATTAAAGTTCCGCATACCAGTCCGTGTGGAATATTATACATCCCGCCAACAGATGAGGCAAATCCATGGACTACACCCAGGCCTGCATTGGCAAGGCATATTCCGGAGGTGAGAGCCGCAAACGACATACCTGTTCTTGCTTCAACATTACTTCCGTCGACATAACTTTCTTTAAGTGAAGTCTTTATCTGTTTAAGTCCTTCATAAGCAAGGGCATCGGTATATTCATTTGACTTAACAGATAGATATGCTTCTGTAAGCTGTGTAAAACAGTCCATGCCGCTGGCTGCGGTGATATCTGGCGGACAGCTAATTGTTAGTTCAGGATCAACAAGAGCAACATCAGGAACAAGATTATCATGCCGGAGAGATCGCTTAAAACCATCCTTCCCGACTCTTGATAAAACTGCATTCTTTGTGGCTTCACTGCCTGTCCCGGAGGTAGTCGGCACAGCTATAAAAGGGAGTTTTGTACCCGGATGTTCCTTATTCCCGATTACTTCCAGGTAATCAACAACCGATCCGGTTTTATACATCATCGCTGAAACTGCTTTCCCTGCATCAATAACACTCCCCCCGCCTATAGCAATAACTGAACTGAATTCATCCGTGCTGCAATCAGAAACGATCTGATCAATCATTTCAGGAGATGGTTCACCGGGAACTGTAACATGTTTATATCTTATCTTCTTTCCCTGAAGTGCATCAAGCAGCAACTCACCATCAGAAGATTTTATGAAAGACTTTTTTCCTGTTAATAAAATAACAGAAGAGCCATGATTTGTTATTACCGACTGAATTTCAGGCAGTTTGCCACAGCCGAAGATTATCTGAGGCAATCTTGCAAACCTGAATGAGTTTACCATCACTCAGCAATTTCAATCTGTTTCTTTTCTTTAAAGAAGAAGATGAAACAGATAAGTACTACCACTGCAATGTAAGCAGGGACAAACCAGATATTTTTCCACTGGTAAACCTGATTAACAGAGTAATAGGTTGTTACAAAACCCGAGAACCAGGTACCAATAAACATTCCCAGTCCATATGTCACAAAAGTGAAAAGTCCCTGGGCCGCATTTTTTATCCTTTCATTTGATTTCTTTTCAGTATACATATATCCGGTGACAAAGAAGAAATCATAACACACACCATGAAGTATGATGCCGGCATAGAGCATCCAGATATTTGAATCCATATTACCATAAGCAAAGCACAGGTATCTAACTATCCAGGCAGTCATCCCGATAAGGAGCATCTTTTTAACGCCTATCCTGTTGAAAAGAAATGGTATTGCAAGAATAAAGAGAGCCTCCGACATCTGGCCCATCACCATCTTACCTGCAGTATTTTCCATCCCTGACTGATTCAGGTAAAGGTTTGCGAATCCGAAATAGAATGAAAGAGGTATACATACGAATATGGCAGCAACAAAAAAGATTAGATATGACCTGTCTTTGAAGAGCACCAGGGCATCAATACCAAGAATTGATTTTGCGGTTGTAGTAGTCCTGGCCAGAGGCGGTGTATCCGGAAGTAAAAAGCTGAAAAGGCCCAGTGCAAAAGACACAATAGCTGCCATATAAAAAGTAAGGGGAGTTTGTTCAATGCCAAGAATTGCAATCATGAATCCTGCTATGACCCATCCAACAGTTCCAAAAACCCTTACAAGCGGAAACTGTTTCCCCGGATCCTGCATTTGTCTGAATGCCACACTGTTGGACAGGGCTATTGTAGGCATATATGCAAGCGAATAAAGAAGAATAACCCAGTAGAATGGAGCATTGGCGGTGACTTTTGAGGCCATAACCAGAAGTATTCCTCCAAGAATATGAAGCAATCCCATTACTTTCTGAGCGGCAAAAAACCTGTCTGCTATCATCCCTACAAAGAATGGTGATATCATTGTTGCAATGGCAAGAGCCGAATATGCTGCACCAATCTGGATCCCGGAGGAACCCAGAAACTTTGTCATGAATGTTCCCATTGTTACATACCATGAACCCCAAATGTAATATTGGAGGAACATCATCAGCGACAGGATCAGAGTGGTTTTTGTTTTCATAGCGTGTTTTTTACATGTATAAATATACAAAAACTGATTAAATATGAAACAGGTATCCCTATTGAATAAATTAATCAAAAAAATGCTGGGTGCTGGGTGCTGGGTACTGGGTGCTGGGTTCATCTGGATACAACATGAAAACAACCCTGTTGCTTTTCATAGGTTGCCCAGCACTTTTTCTCCTGACGAAGCTGCCATATAACCTCGGCGAGAGCCTCCTTCATATACCATTTATCGCATTCTGTAACATAAACCTTTCTGAATGAAAACCTTGCATATGAGATATCAAACGCATTTCCATATAGGTGCGGACTGTTTTCAGATGAATTTCCGTTTGTTTTTCTCAATCCTCTGACCTTTTCAGTTGTTCGTGTCATTGATGTCACATGCATCTTTGAACCCTTCAATCCGTCTTTTGCTATCTTTTCTTTAAGCCTCTGCCCTATCTCATCAAGAAGTCTTTTGCTGTCGCGTGTCAGGTAAGGATAACTGTGCGTCATATCATCAACTACGTACATATTGCCACTCCTCACCCTGAATAGTTTACGTGCGGCTACCCGCTGTTCAATTTCCTTCTTATTGCTGCAAACGGCTATGCCTCTGGCTTTAGCCTGAGCTGAATAATCTACAATCCTGTCGTTAAGTTTTTTACTGAAATTAACCTGCTGATAATTCTTGCATCTCACACTAAAGTATGCCCTCATCATCGCTCTGTTCGACTGCGGAATAAAAACAAATCCGATGATTACCAGTGTTATAATGGTAAGCCATACTTTTAATCTGTACTCCTTCCTTAATCTGATCCTTGGGATACGCATCTACCGTCTGATTTTTTTACGAAAGTAAAGCATACCCATAACAAATCTGAACAGATAAAAATGAGTTATTCACATTGGTATGCCATATAATCAACAATGGTATTCCAAAATTTCGGCTATTTTTGATGTGGAATCAGAAACATATTAAGATGAGCCAGAAAAAAGCTATTGCAGGATTTATAGGATCCGGAGGAATTGCTAAATCACACATATTTGCACTCAATTCACTGCGTTATTATTATTCAGATGCACCTGAGGCAGAACTGGAAGCAGTCTGTTCTGCAACTGAGAAAAGCAGGAATTCATTCGCCTCACATTATGGATTCAAAAAGGGTGTTTCGATTGAGGAGTTTGCATCAAATGACAGAATTGATTCTGTGTACATCCTGGGACCAAACAAGGTTCATTTTGAGCACTTTAAAACAGCAGTGAGCATGCCTTCTGTTAAACGGATATATCTGGAAAAGCCAGTATGCTCTACTGTTGAAGAAGAGAAAGAGATAGTGAGAATATCTCAGAATAATCCAAATTTAAAAATACAAGTTGGCTTTCAGTATCTTTTTATACCAAATGTAAGAGAAGCGTTTAAACTCTGGAAATCCGGAAAACTGGGTAATCCGATTCACTTCGATATAAAGTATTATCATGGTGACTATCTTCAGAAAGAGTACCGCGATAAAAGGACCAACAGGTTAACTCCCGCACCTGACGGAGGTGCTATGGCTGATCTGGGTTCACATGCGATTAGTTTCGCTGCGGCCTTTCTTGGCGACAACCTAAAGATTACCAGCGCAATACAATCAGGCAATTTTAAAGATGTACCTGCAGAATCGGATCTCTTCAGTCTCATAACTCTTTATGATGCCGCTACGAATGCAGCGGGAACAATAGCTGCGAGCCGCATCAGTTCAGGAAGCGGAGATCAGTTATGTATGGAACTGTATGCAGAAAAGGGGAGCCTCAGGTTCTCCTCCCACACTCCCGACTATTTTGAATATTTCCTTGAAGAGACAGGCACATGGACAAGGGTAATGACAGGAAGTAATTACAAACCACTGACCAGTTTCCCATCTGCTCACGTACCGGCCGGATGGCTTCGTTCTATGGTACATGCTCATTATGTATTCCTTACAGGGAATGATATCGGATCCTGCATTCCTGATATAACTCATGGACTGGCTGTACAGAGACTGGTTTCCCCACATTTTCAATCAGATACAACCCCTCAGAAATAAAGTTTATTTTAAACGGAGGCGGCAGTTCCTTCATATATCCATCGAGAGCATGTAAATAGATTTTATTACTGATGCTGAATAAAGAATCCAAGGAAACTGGAGTAGTCCATGTTGAAAATGTTTTGTTAGTTAGCTCATAAAAATATTGATCTCCGTATACTTCCTTAAGCTTCTCTGAATTAGCATTGCGTGAGCGATCCTCCCCGAATTTTATTGCCGCAATAATTGATTTACTCTTATATGAGTATACGTTTACACCATCGGGCATCTCCTTTGAAGTATATTCAGGGTCAACCTTGTAAGTAAAATCATTATACGAGAGGATGAAGCATACAATTATAAACGGTGAGATCACAAGGATCTTAAATATCCTCGATACTTTGAACATTTCGAGGATTATGAAGATATTGACTGCAAGTGTTGGTAAGAGAGGTATGAAATAATGAAGATGGAAATTCTTCAGTACCATGAATAAATATACTGCCTGGACAATTATCAATTTTACCAGAATCTTAAAGTTCGAATCAAATTTTTTTCTGACTATTTGAAGGACTATTATAAGCAGGGATATTGTTAAAATAGACAGGATTATTGGCTCATCTTTTAAAGTTAAAAGAAAATGATCATACAATAAACCTGAATCCACAAATCCCTTCGATCCGGTTCCGTACAGATCAGTATGCCTGATTATATTCAGGTACCAATCGAACATTATCCTGTAAAGGCGAAATATTGGTAAAGTGAAGAGAATAAATGAAGAAAGAGTAATTATCAGAAAGGCATACTTGTTTCTAAAACCGGGAATGAATAGTAAGGGCAATAAAACCAATGGAATTGTATTAATTTTAGTTGCCAGGCTGAACCCTACTAGAATGGCAAAGAGAATAATAAATCTGTCTATAGTAATTTTTCTGTTTTCAGCATATTCAAGAGTATAATCACCATATGATTTATTAAAATAATACTTCCGGAGAAAGAGTATCACAAAAATAATTACGGTCCCTAAAAGCATTGGTTCAGGTGAAAGATTCTGAAATGACCACACAAAAACAAATTTTGAAAAGAAAGGAATTGTCTGAAATAACACCGAATAGATTATCTCATTAGTCATTCTTAATATGAATAATCCCAGAAGAAAGAGCAAAAGACAGTTCATAAATACTAATGTCCATACTATAACTGATGTATAGAAATTTGGATTCTTCAGTACATCTGCGGTGAAATCATCATCTGTGCTTCTGAAAAAATAAGTGATTCTAATAATAATTGCCGAATACATTATAACAGGTGTACCCGGATTATCATAATGGCCAATTGGTCCTCCATGAGCGGCAACATTCAATCCATTGAATAAATAAATATAATTTGGATCTGATGCGAATTCTGTTTTATGATTATGTGCAACATTAATCAGAATAATCAGCGGAATTATGAGAAGCAGAAAATATTTCATAAACTATCTACTTTAGAATAATAAATAAATTTAGTCTATTTTATTAAAAATAATGCATGGGGTTCAAAAATAAATGCATAACTTAGATTGCTCACTGTCAGACATGTTATGAAACATCTTTTTTACTTTTTTCAGGAAAGAATTACTCTAAAGTTTTATGTATAACGGGAAAAAAATAGTTGTTGTATTACCTGCTTATAATGCATCAAATACATTGGAAATAACCTACAAAGAAATCCCTTTGAACATTGTAGATGAAGTGATCCTGGTTGATGACTGCAGTACTGACAATACCATTGATATTGGAAAAAATCTTGGCATAAGGCATATCATGCGTCATCAGAAGAACAAAGGATATGGGGGGAACCAAAAAACCTGTTACAATAAGGCTTTGGAGCTAAAAGCAGATATTATTGTAATGTTACACCCTGATTATCAATACACACCAAAACTCATTGAAGCTATGGTGAGTATTATAGGGAACGGTGTCTACCCTGTTGTATTTGGCTCCCGCATTTTAGGCAAAGGAGCACTTAAAGGAGGTATGCCTCTATATAAGTATGTTTTTAACAGAATTCTTACATTCATCCAGAATACACTAATGAATCAGAAATTATCTGAATACCACACAGGATATCGTTCATTCTCAGGTGAAGTCCTGCAAAGAATAGATTTTAATAAGAACTCCGATGATTTTGTTTTTGATAATGAGATGGTTGCGCAGATTTGTTTTAACAGATTCCAGATAGCTGAAATTACGTGTCCAACAAATTATAATAAGCTGACTTCAAGCATAAATTTCAGACGAAGTATGAGTTATGGGATGGGTGTTCTACGGACTTCTGTTTTATATTCTTTAACAAAAACCGGTTTATATAAATGGAAACTACTGACTGAAACTCAACGTCCGGGAAAAGTATCTGCCCGGCAAGAGATACCAGTCTCACAAAGTTTAAATATTAACTAGTCCTTCCTGTGTTGAATTTTATGAACGTATAAGGCTATTGTAATAAGGAAGAAAGTATTTGCCATCTGGAAATAATTTACCAGATTACTTAATCCAAGAATATTGGATTTTGTTAATACTGACATTACCCCGAGAAATAAAATCAGTACCCCAATAGTTGCTGATATCCTGGCCAGCCAATCAAATAGATACATAATATTTTGTTTTAGTGTTAGTTCTGAGCATTACAATAACAAATCTCAGAAAAAAAACAACTCAATCCAAGTTGAATCTAAAATTTATTCAGCTTCTTCATATAAGCTTTCTAATGTCATATATGGAAATTGCTTTTTGGATTCTTTCACTATCTTTGAATATCCACCCTTTAACTTTCGACTGCAAATGGTGAAAACCGTTTTGAAAATATATAGGCTATTAAAACCATCAAAGCCTGTTTTTCAATACCTGTCAGCACTAACGCTATTTCTTTGCTTTAGCAACGTAGTAACAGAAACAATTCTTGCACAAACTTACTCTACTGATATTCAGATGAATATCCCGGAAAGACAGATGATCTTAAACGGCAGGATCTGGAGAAACCAGTATGCAAAAGCAAGCGGCGATCAGTTTTTTATTACAAATACGTTTGTAAAAGGGTCTGTTGTTTTCAATGGAAAGAAATTTGACGACCTTGATCTTATGTACGACATTGCCGGTGATGAGCTGATAATGAGTATTGTATCACACCCTACAATTATTGTTAACAAGGAAATGGTTGACAGCTTTGACTTATTTATCGGCAACAGAATTTATCATATAATAAACGCCGGTACTGATACAACAATTGTATTAAGAGGTTATGTCAATGTTCTATATGTAGGCCCTTCAACCCTCTTTGTAAAATACATAAAAAAACTCCAACCACTCGCTGTAGATGGAAGATATGACCTTTTCTATCAGGAACATAGCATGTACATTAAGAAAAATACTGAAATAGTGGCTTTTGAAGGTAAGAACGACCTTCTGAAAATTCTTTCAGATAAAAAAGAACAATTAAAGGGGTATTTGAAAACCGGGAAGATAAAACTTTCACGAAAGGATCCGGAATCTTTTATTCCAGTATTAGAGTATTATGACAGATTGAAGGAGTGAGGAGTGAGGAGTGAGTGCTAAGGATTGCTTCGTCGTACCTCCTCGCAATGACTCGACTTTTGACCCGATTTAATTTAAGCTGCAGAGCAGCGGACTATTTGTAGAAACAAAATGAAGTTTGAATACGGC
>JFJP01020612.1_pt1 | contig 10729 bp, 9 predicted proteins | sample 431651 | NCBI WGS metagenome assembly JFJP01 (sample SAMN02602958, study PRJNA72255) | Microbial mat metagenome, whole genome shotgun sequencing project. | biome: fresh water; feature: sink hole; material: water; isolation source: purple microbial (photo- and chemosynthetic) mats found in...
GAACCGCCAGTCACCCAGCAGGTGATCAGCCACACCGGCGGAACTCCTTGATGCGAACTCTGTTGCCTCCGTTCCTCCTTGTGAAAAGAGGTTTATAGGCTGAGTCCGCGCGGCTGGCCGCTCAGCCGCCCCAGCTCCGGCAGGCCTCGACATAGGCCTCGATGTTCGCCCACGGCACCTCGGGCTCCAGCAGATGGGTCGGGCAGGGGAAGAGTCCGCCGCGCGGGCCGGCGATGGCCAGCACGCGGTGGACCTCAGCCTTTACCTGCTCGGGCGTGCCGAACGGCATCACGGACTGCGTGCCGATCGTGCCGTTGAACGACAGGTCGGCAGCAAACTCCCGGTGAAGCTGGGCGAAATCCATGCTTTCCGGCTGCACCGGGTTGAGCACCTCGACGCCAGCCTCAATCAGGTCGCGCACCAATCCGGTGACATGCCCACAACTGTGATACTGGATCACGATGCCGGGATTCACCGCCTTGGCCGCGTCGATGACGCGACGCAGGCGCGGCTTCAGCCAGCGTCGGTAGGTGGCCGGACTCATCATCAGCCGGCTCTGCGTGCCGATGTCGTCGCCCAGGCAGATGATGTCGCAGCCGGCGGCGGCGTAGGCCCGCGCCCGCCGCGCGCTGCGCTCGGTGATACGGTCGAGCAATGCCGTGGCGAAGTCGGGATCCTCGGCGAAGTCGGCGGCCAGACGATCCATGCCGCGCAAGTACCTGGCGGTCTCCCAGATCGTGCATTCCATCCCACCCGAGACCGCCACGCCTCGGGCATGGCGCTCGGCCACGGTCCGACGCAGATCATCCGATGGTTCGGCGTCCCAATCCGGGAACGGATAGGCATCGAGATCACCGAGACCCATCGCGCTGCCCAGCGGGTGCAGCATGCGCGTCATGTGGTGGGCGGCCTCCGAGCCCGGCTCATGTCCCACGCCCCAGGCATCGAACACGGTGCCCGGCTTGAACGACTCGCCGGGGAACCAGCGTTGCTGCTCGAAGACTCCCGACCTGCCCGGCTGTTCCCAGATCCCGTGCACCGCGAAACCGAAGCCGTCGCCATACCAGCCGGTACCGCCGCGCCGGCGGTATTCCTCCTCCAGCGATGGGCACAGCGAGAACCCCACGGGTACGGCCTCGTAGCCGCGCCGGCGGTAGAGTGAGACGACGTTGTCGCGAGCGGACATGACCATGGCCTAGACCCCCCACTCGCGGCGCTTGTCCGCCATGGCGACCATCTTCTCCGGTTCGCTGTGCCAGGCGTAGTGGCCCTTGGGCAGCTTGCCGATCCAGCGCTCGTCGACCGGATCACCCGCCTTCTGCCAGCGCGTGTCAGCGGTGAGGCGGAACTCGCCCGAGGTGTTGGCCAGCGACATGTGCATCATGTACATGCCGAAGATCAGCACATCGCCGGCACGGAACTCGGTGGTCGCCCAGCCGCCACCGTAGCGTCCGGTGACGTCGAGTGGGTCATCGGCGAACCAGCCGCTGACCCGGTCGCGATCGACATCCATGCGCCCATAGGTGTCGCGCACGCGCTGGTAGCCGGACAGGTGATGCGAGCCGGGCACGACGGCGAGGGTGCCGTGCTCGTAGCCAAGATCGCCGAACGGCGTCCACACCGTCAGCACGCCCATCGAGCCGCGTCCCATGTAGACGACGTCATAGTGCGCGCCGGTGAAGTCGCCTGGGCCGACCACGCGCATCCACTTGAAGCTGAAGGTCAGCGCCTCGCCACCGTACATGCCCTCCATGAAGCGGCGGATGCGGTCACTTTCGACCACCTGGCGGAAGGCCGGGCATCGGGTCAGCCGGCTCCCATCGACCCGCAGCTGGCTGGCGGGAGCAGGCCTGGCCTCGAGCGGATCGCCGGACGGCTCGGAGACACCCTGCTCACGCAGGTCCTGGACCATCTGCCGACGCGCTTCCAGCACCAGGTCGCGATCCTGCAGGCCGCGCAGCAGGAGATAGCCCTCGTCGGCAAGGCGGGCGCGCAGAGCGGCTGGATCGCCAAGATGCGGCGTCGCATCGCGCAGGGTACCAAGCTGGCTTGAGCCGAGTTCGAGGTCGCGGGTGCCGACGCGCAGCAGGCGGGCGGGAGAGGCGGTGGCGGTCATGGGGTCCTCGCCTGCAGGATGCCACGCGACCACGCCCCCCGCTTGCCTCGCGTGGGATGGATTTTGTGTCGGATGGCGCAATGCTCCGACATGCCGCAACCCAGCCGGATCATCGATGGTCAATGGCTGCACGAGAAGGCCGGGGCCGTCGCCGACCGCATATACAGCGCGCATGCCCTGGTCTATCTGGTCGATGGCGGCGGCATCTACACCGACCGCCTCAATGGCTCGCGCCCGGTCGCACGCGGCGATGTGCTGTGCCTCTTTCCCGATCTGCGCCACAGCTACGGCCGCGGTAGTTCGCCACGCTGGTCGGAAGTGTGGATCAGCTTCTCCGGCCCGATCTGCGCCGCCCTTGCCAACGAAGGGCTGCTCGACCGGCGCCGGCCGATGCGCTCGCCCGGCCACGATCCGGCCCTGGTCGCGCTGTTCGACACGATGGTGACCGCCCTGCCACGCGCCACCGCCGCCGACCAGCCGGTGCTGGTCGCTCAGCTGCACCGCATCCTCGCCGAGATCGCGGCGCGTGAATCCGCCGGCGTGCAGCGTGACGGCGACCTCGCCACCGCCGCCATGGCGCTGTTCGAGGAGGAGTTGGGCGCTCCCCTCGACCTGCCGGCCACGGCGCGCCGCCTCGGCGTCGGCTACGACCGCCTGCGCCGCGCCTTCACCGCCGCCACCGGACGCTCGCCGACCCGCTGGCGCCTCGAACGGCGCATCGCCCGCGCCCGCGAGCTGCTCGCACGCGGACTGACCCTGGCGGACTGCGCTGAGCGCCTCGGCTACTGCGATCTGCATCATTTCGCCAGACAGTTCAAACGCATCGCCGGCGTGAACCCCGGTCGCTGGCGGCATGCCGCGACGCCACGCCCGGCCGGGGACTGACCCTCAGGCGAACAGGTCGCGGCCTCTGGCGGTGATCGCCTGCAGGGCGGGATTGGCCAGCCGACGGTCGGGGCTGATGCCATAGAAACGCTGACGTAGTTCGGGGATGACCCCGATCCGGCGCAGGCCGAAGGTGCGACCGATCGAGGCGGCGATGGCGTCCGGCGCGGCGAACAGCCCAAGGCCGGCCTGGCCCATGGTCTTCATCAGGGCGCTGTCCTGCACCTGCGCCACCACGCGCACGGCCAGACCCCGATCGGTGCACCATGCATCCCAGGCGCGGCGCTGAGCCGTACCGGGCAGCGCCGCCAGCATCGGCGCATCGGCAAGCGAGGCGGGGAAGCCGCGTGCCAGCCTGGCATAGGCCGGAGCGCCGAAGATCGCCATCGCGCTTTCACCCAGCACATGGTTGAAGGCGCGGATGCGCAGGTGCGCCTCCAACGGGGCATCTGACAGCACCAGATCCAGTTCGTGATCGGCCAGGCGCTGCAACAGGGTGTCATGGCGGTCCTCCTGCACCGTCACCTGGACCGGTTCGGCCAGGCGCAGGGCGGGCTCGATCAGGCGGCAGGCGATGAGCTTGGAGACGGAGTCGCTGACCCCGACCACCAGCGGGATGCGGCGGTCCGAGGCGCGGCCGGCCAGACTCTCGTGCAGCTCACGGCCAATGGCGAAGATCTCGTCGGCGTAGTCCAGCACCCGCCGCCCGGTGTCGCTGAGGCGCAGGCGGCGGCCATCGCGTTCGAACAGCTCGGCGCCCAGCGCACGGGCCAGATCGCGCAGCTGCTCGCTGATCGTCGGCTGCGACAGATGCAGCACGCCGCACGCCTTGGCGATGGTGCCCTGATGGGCCACGACCCAGAAGCTGCGCAGGTGATGGAAGTTCAGCTCGGGAAGGCTCGTCATGGCCACCATGCTGACGCCGGCCGACGAATCGTACATGCCTCTGTTTCAGGCCTGATACATCGGACTGACCGATGGATACCGCTTGCCTTTCCGATGCCTGTCCACCGCCCGATGGCGACACTCGGCCGTGCAGGAGAACACCATGGACATCCGCATCATCACCCGCCACCTCGAGCGCACCCAGGAACTGGTCGATCTCGCCACCCGCCGCGCCGGCTTCGCCTTCGCGCGCTTCGACGCCCTGGTGCGCGGGCTCGAGATCCGCCTCGACGACACCAACGGACCGCGCGGCGGCCAGGGCATCGCCTGCCTCGCCCGCGTTCATCTCGCCAACGGAGGCAGCATGCTGGTCGAGGCCTCGGCCAGCTCGCCCGAGGAGGGCATCGCCCGTTCCATCTCGCGCCTGTCCGGCCGTGTGCGCCGCCTGGCGACGCGCCGCCACGAGCACTGAGCCGACATTGCTCCTTGGGGTTCGACGTTCGACGTTCGACGTTCGACGTTCGACGTTCGGTGTTCCGCAGAGGATGTCCATGATTCCGACATCTGCCTCATGTCACCCAGAGGGTGAACCCGACGGTTCATGTAACGTCACTGTCTAAAACGCCGAACGCCGAACACCGAACGGAGGAATCATGCCTGACCCGACGGGTTGTCGCGGCCCGCAGCCCCGCCAGCATGGGCGCATGCCCGCACCCTGGCAGCTGCTCGCCTCCGAACCGGTCCTGCAGTCGCCGTGGCTGTCGGTGCACCGCGAACGCCTGCGCACCGGGCGTGGTCATGTCATCGACCCGTTCTGGCGCACCGAAGCCAAGTCGTGGGTCTGTGTCGTGGCCCTGACCCCTGACGGGCAGGCGGTGCTGGTCGAGCAGTACCGCCGCGGCTGCGACCGCATCGTGCGCGAGCTGCCGGCCGGCGACCTTGATCCGGCCGAGACCGCTGCCGCCTGCGCAGTGCGCGAGCTGGCCGAGGAGACTGGCTACCAGGCCGTCTCCGAGCCGATTGCGCTGGGTGTGCTGTGGCCCGAGCCGGCACGCTGCAGCGCCCAGGCGCACGGCTTCGTCGTCCGCGTCGGCGCCCGCCCGGCCGGTCAGGAGCTCGATGCAGCCGAGGACATCGCCACTGTGCTGGTGCCGTGGGAGCGCCTGCGCGGCGATCCGGCGGCCTGCGGCGTGGTCCACGCGGTGCATCACGCGTTCATCTCCAAGGTGCGGTAGCACAAAGGTTTGACGCCTCACCCAACACCGGCTTGCTTTCTGCTGATGTTCGATTATGTTCGTTCTACCACGATGCGACATTTGGCTGAAGATCGCCTGGCCGTGCTCGAACGCCTGCTCTCCAAGCAGGGCTCGGTCGGCGTGTCGGCACTGGCGCGCAAGCTGAATGTGTCCGAGATGACGGTGCGCCGCGACCTCGACAAGCTCAGCGCGCGCGGCGCGGTGGCGCGGGTGCACGGCGGCGCGGTGGCGCAAGGCCGGCTGTCCTTCGGCGCGCGTCTCGAACGCGGCGGGCGGGCCAAGGCGACCGCCGCCGCCAAGCTGCTGCCCCTGGTGCCGAGCAGCGGCGCGATCTACCTCGATGGTTCGACCACGGTGTACCAGATGGTGGCGCAGATCGGCACGCGGCCGGGCCTGATCGCCGCGACCAACAACCTCGATACCTTCCTCGCCCTCACCCGCCTGCCCGGCGTCGAGCCGGTGCTGGTCGGCGGGGCGCTCAACCGCGCCACCGACAACTTCGTCGGCCCGATGGCGCGTCGCGTCCTCGACGGTCTGGCCTTCGACCTCGCGCTGTTCAGCGCCTACGCCATCGACCCGCTGATCGGGCCGAGCGAGCCGGCGGCCGAGGACGCTGAGATCAAATCCTACGTGTGCGGCCGGACCCGCCGCGTCGCGCTGGCGGTCGATGCCGCCAAGCTCGGCAGCCGCACCAGCGGCGCGTGGTCTGTCCCGGCCGACGCCACTCTCGCCACCGACCTTGATCCGCGCGACCCGCGCCTCGATCCCTACCGTACCCGTTTCCCGGAGATCATCTGACATGGCCAGCATCGTCGTCCTGCCCAAGCAAGGCAACTCGGTCGAATCCTGCATCATCGTACGCTGGCTGAAGAATGCCGGCGACGCGGTGAAGGAGGGCGACGGCCTGTGCGAGGTCGAGACCGACAAGGCCACCGTCGAGGTGCCCGCGACCGCCAGCGGCGTCCTGCTGGCGCAGGTGCGGGCGGCCGGGGAGGATGTCCCGGTGCAGACGCCGATCGCGGTCATCGGCGCGGCCGGCGAGAACCCGGCCGCAGCTTTGAGCTTAGAGCTTGGAGCTTCGAGCCCGCAGGGGACCTCAGCGCCTGCTGCGCCTGCTGCGCCCGCTGCGCCTCTCGAAGCTCCAAGCTCCAAGCTCCAAGCTCCAAGCTCGCCGGCTTCAGCCGGCGCCGGCTCCAGCCCGCGCGCCCGCGAAGCCGCCGCCGCCAAGGGCGTCGATCTCGCCGCCATCGCCGGCACCGGCCCCGGCGGCCTGGTGATCGAGCGCGATGTCGCCGCCGCCCCGCGCATGACCCCCGCCGCCGCCGCTGCCGGTGGCGTCCTCCCCGCGTCGGGCACCGGCCTCGCCGGCACGATCACCGCTGCTGATCGCGCCGCGCCAGCGGCGCCCCTCGAGCTCAAAGCTCCAAGCTCAAAGCTCGAAGCCGGGGCAATGACCGACATCCCGGTCAAGTCGATCCGCAAGGTCATCGCCGAGCGCATGCGCCAGTCGATCGGTTCGACCGCGCAGTTGACCCTCAACACCACCGCCAAGGCGACGGCGATGAACGCGTTGCGCGCCCGCTACAAGGCGGCCGGCGAATCGGTCGGCCTGGCCGCGCCGTCGGTCAACGACCTCATCCTGCTCGCGGTCGCGCGCACGCTGCCCAAGTTCCCGGCCGTCAACGCGCACTTCCTCGGCGACAAGATCCGCCAGTTCAGCGACATCCACCTCGGCGTGGCGGTCGACACCGAGCGCGGCCTGATGGTGCCGGTGGTCAAGGACGCCGGCCGCAAGAGCGTGGCCGAGATCGGCAAGGATGTGAAGGCGCTGGCCAAGGCCTGCCAGGAAGGCAGCGCCAAGCCCGAGCAACTGTCGGGCAGCACCTTCACCGTCACCAACCTCGGCGCGCTGGGCATCGAGCACTTCACGCCTGTGCTGAATGTCCCTGAGGTCGCGATCCTCGGCGTCGGCGGCATCGTCCTGCGTCCCTACGAAGGCGCGAAGGGCGTCGAGTTCATCCCCTCGATCGCCCTCTCGTTGACCATCGACCACCAGGGCCTCGACGGCGCCCCGGCCGCCCGCTTCCTGCAGGCCTTGGTGCGCGCCATTGAGGCCATTGATCTGGTGGTGGCGGCATGACGGCGCGCACCGGCTGGAGGCTGGAGGCTGGAGGCGCATCGCACCGGTCGCCAGCAACCACACCGCCTCCGCATACACCTCCTCGATCACATCCTGCCCCGTCATGGTCCCATGAGTAACTCAGCCTCCAGCCTCCAGCCTCCAGCCTCCAGCCAGCAGGTCTACGACCTGCTGGTCATCGGCGCCGGCCCGGCCGGCTATGTCGCCGCCGAGCGCGCCGGCGAGAGCAAGCTCAAGACGCTGCTCATCGAACGCGAAGAGCACCTCGGCGGCGTGTGCCTGAACTGGGGCTGCATCCCGACCAAGACCTGGCTGGCGTGCAGCAAGCTGTTCTACCAGGCGAGCCACGGCGCGGCCTTCGGTGTCAGCGCCCAGAACATCGCTCTCGACTTCGCCAAGGTGCAGGAGCGCAAGGCCAAGGTGCAGGGCCAGCTGCGTCAGGGCATCAAGGGCCTGATGCGCAAATTCGGCGTCACCGTCGTGCAGGGCACGGCGAAGCTGCTCGGCCCCGGCAAGGTCGCGGTCGGCGACACGGTGTACCAGGCCACAAACGTCCTCATCGCCAGCGGCAGCCGCCCGGCCAAGCCGCCCATCCCCGGCCTCGATGGGCCGAACGTGGTCGATTCCAGCGGCATCCTGTCGCTGACCGCCCTGCCGAAGAAGCTGGCCGTGATCGGCGGCGGCGTCATCGGCGTCGAGTTCGCGTGCTTCTTCGCCCAGGCCGGCGTCGCAGTCGAGGTGGTGGAGCTGATGCCCGAGATCGGCGGTGCGATCGATCCCGACTGTGCCAAGATCCTGCGCGATGAACTGACCGCCAAGGGCGTGAGCTTCCGCCTCGGTCACAAGGTGCAGAAGGTCGATGCCGCCGGTGTGCATGCCCTCGATCCCGCCGGCCAGGCGGTGGTGGTGGCCGCGGACCTGGTGCTGTGCTCGGTCGGGCGCACGCCCAACACCGACAACCTCGGACTCGAACAGGCCGGCGTCGATCTCGACCGCCGCCTGATCCGCGTCGATGACCAGGGCCGCACCAACCTGCCCGGCGTGTGGGCGGCGGGCGACTGCTGCAGCCGCATCATGCTGGCGCACGTCGCCAGCCGTCAGGCCGAGGTAGTGGTGAACACCATCGCCGGCCGGAAGGACCGCATGCGCTGGAAGGCGGTGCCGGGCGTGGTGTACAGCAGCCCGGAGATCGCCGGCGTCGGCCTCACCGAGGCCCAGGCCAAGGCCGAAGGCATCCCGGTGACAGTCGCCAAGTGGCCGCTGCAGGCCAACGGCCGCTTCATCGCCGAGAACGACGGCAAGGGCCTGGTGAAGGTCCTGGTTCACGCCACCGACCGCCGCGTCCTGGGCGTGCACATCGCCGGCGGCGCCGCCGGCGAGATGATCGCCGGGGCCGCCACCGCGATCGAAGCCGAGCTGCGCATCGACGAGCTCGCCGAAGTCATCTGGCCGCATCCGACCGTGTCGGAAGCCCAGAAGGACGCCATGTGGGGCCTTCGGCCCCACTAAGCTTTGAGCTTTGAGCTTTGAGCTTTGAGCCCGCAGAACCCCACCAACCACCGTACCCCACCAACCACCGCATACCACCAGCCTCGAACTCAAAGCTCCAAGCTCTAAGCTCTAAGCTGGCCGAAGGCCTACCCCATGCCCAAGACCCAGTTCATCGATCCCGCCACCGCCCGCGCCGCCGGCTTCATCGAGCCGCCCAAAGTGCCGCTGTGCCAATACGCCACGCCCATCGCCGATGAGCTGACCCGCTACGGCAAGTCGGCCCTGGTCGGCGTCCTTGAGGACATGGTCCTGATCCGTGAGTTCGAGACCATGCTGCACAAGATCAAGATGGAGGGCAGCTACGAAGGCGTGAAGTACGAACACGCCGGTCCCGCGCACCTCTCGATCGGCCAGGAGGCCTCCAGCGTCGGCCAGGCCCTCGAACTCGGCATCGACGACCACATCTTCGGCAGCCACCGCAGCCACGGCGAGATCCTCGCCAAGGGCATGAGCGCGATCCGCAAGCTGTCCGAGGGCGACCTCGACACGATCATGCGCGGCTTCGACAAGGGCGCGATCCTCAAGGTGATCGAGCCCGGCTTCTCGGGCAGCGGCAAGGCGCTGGCCACCCGCTTCCTGGTCTATGGCGCGCTGGCTGAGATATTCGCCCGCGAGCCCGGCTTCAACAAGGGCCTCGGCGGCTCGATGCACGCCTTCTTCACCCCCTTCGGCATCTACCCGAACAACGCCCTGGTCGGCGGCAGCGCCGACATCGCGATGGGCGCCTCGCTGTTCAAGCGCGTCAACGGCAAGCCCGGCATCGTGGTCGCCAACATCGGCGACGCCTCGATGGGCTGCGGCCCGGTGTGGGAGGCGCTGAACTTCGCGGCGATGGACCAGTACACCAAGCTGTGGCCCGAGCACCGCCGCGGCGGCCTGCCGGTGATCTTCAACTTCATGAACAACATGTACGGCATGGGTGGCCAGACGGTCGGCGAGACGATGGGCTTCCAGGTCCTCGCCCGCGTCGGCCTGGCGGTCAATCCGGACGGCATGCACTCCGAGCGCGTGGACGGCTACAACCCGCTGGCGGTCGCCGACGCGATCCGCCGCAAGAAGGCGATCCTTGCCGCCGGCAAGGGCCCGGTGCTGCTCGACACCCTGACCTACCGCTACAGCGGCCACTCGCCCTCCGACGCCTCCAGCTACCGCGAGAAGGCCGAGGTCGATGCCTGGCAGGCGGTCGATTCGATCAACGGCTACGCCGAGACGCTGAAGAAGGCCGGGGTCATCGATGACGCCGGCATCCAGGGGATCAAGGACCGCGCCAAGCAACTGATGCTGGCGGTCCTGCCGCTGGCCATCGATCCGATCAAGAGCCCGCGCATCGAGCCCGAGGAGATCGGCAAGCTGATGCTCTCGAACCGCAAGGTCGAGAAGCTGAGCGACGCCAAGCCCGAGCTGCTCGACGTCAGCGAGAACAACCCGCGCATCAAGCAGCTCGCCGGCAAAGTGCGCTCGCTGGTCGGGGCCACCCCCGCGCCGCCCAAGGCCAAGCAGTACAACGTCTCGGACGCGATCTTCGAGGCGATGCTGCACCACTACAAGATCGACCCGACGCTGTGCGCCTGGGGCGAAGAGAACCGCGACTGGGGTGGCGCCTTCGGCGCCTACCGCGGTCTGACCGAGGCGCTGCCCTACCACCGCCTGTTCAACAGCCCGATCTCGGAAGGCGCGATCGTCGGCGCTGGCGTCGGCTACGCGCTGGCCGGTGGCCGTGCGGTGGTCGAGCTGATGTACTGCGATTTCCTCGGCCGCGCCGGCGACGAGGTGTTCAACCAGATGGCCAAGTGGCAGTCGATGAGCGCCGGCGTGCTGACCATGCCGTTGACCCTGCGCATCTCGGTGGGCAGCAAGTACGGCGCCCAGCACAGCCAGGACTGGGTGGCGATGGTC
>JFJP01022137.1_pt1 | contig 10729 bp, 9 predicted proteins | sample 431651 | NCBI WGS metagenome assembly JFJP01 (sample SAMN02602958, study PRJNA72255) | Microbial mat metagenome, whole genome shotgun sequencing project. | biome: fresh water; feature: sink hole; material: water; isolation source: purple microbial (photo- and chemosynthetic) mats found in...
TATCGAAATATCGGCACATTACGAGATTATATCCTGATTGATCAGTATGCCTGTCATATCGAACATTTTTTTAAAAACAAATCCGGAAAATGGGAGTCGGAGGAATTCGATAATTTAAGCGATGTGTTTGCTCTCCGCTCCGTTGATGCAAAACTGTCTCTTGAGGCTGTTTACTACCGGGTCAGAGGTGTATCATGAACACGGCAATGCTGAAAATGCTGACCCCGGCGGAAACCCGTGCAGATGACCGTCCGGGCTGGATTCCGCCGGAAATCAAAGAAAACTGGGATACGGATCCCTACGCCTATCAGACAGAGGAGGAACTGATGCCAGCGGGCGGCCTTCATGCTTATCTGGTGACATATTTTGTCGAAGTCCTGAGAAGTTTTCTTGAAACCCGGGGACTTATGCTTCTTGCGGACACTTTTATGCTGTATCGCGACGGAAAGGGCATAAAACAGCGCATCTCTCCGGATCTGCTGCTCATGCCCTTCAGTTTTCCTCCGCCGTCCGCGTATGATCTGGATATCGAACCTCCGCCGTCTGTAGTCATGGAGGTCACCTCGCCGAAAAGCCGGGCAAGAGATATGAAAAACAAACTTTTTTTCTACACCGGGCTGGGAATCCGGACATATTTTGTCATTGATGCCGTGACCCCGGGGGCAAAGCTCCGCAATGAGACCGGACTGCATCTCTGGCGGAAAAACCGGGGAATGGTGCAGCAGATTCAGCCGGATGCCGAAGGGTATCTGAGGTTTCCGGAAATGGGCATCAAAGTGAAAGCCGAGGGACACCGCCTGCTTTTTGCAGACATGATCTCAGGAGAGATGCTGCATGATACCGGCGAACTGAAAATGATTATTCTGAAAGAGCGGCAGCGGGCTGAAGCGGCTGAAAAAAAAGCAGAACAGTCATGGAAACAGGGCGAGTACAGCAAAGCCGGAGAAACTGCCCGTAAAATGCTTGTGAAAAAATACAGTCCGGCTGAAATCAGCGATCTGACCGGACTTTCTGTTGATGAGATCATGCTGTTGAATGACTGTTCTTAATCAGATGGGGAGATGTGTCATGAACACCGCGGTGCTGAAAAATTATAAGTGATGCGAAAGAGAAAAAATAAAATCCTGAAAAGGGATTTTATTTTTTCTTTCCTGCACGCTTTCCTGCGGCTGACTTACCACCCCTTGCCCCCGATAATCGTTTTGATTCTGTCTTCGGTTTTCTTCTCTACGATAATCATCTTTCTGGCTTGAGCTTTTCTGATTTTCTCGGTCAGAGCCTTGAGATCAGCCGGCTTTTCCATCAGGTCCATGGCACCTAATTTCATGGCTTCGACGCCTTTTTCCACGGTTGCCTGACCCGTGAGGAGAATCACCTGAAGATCGGGATTCTTTTCCTTGAGTATTCTGAGAGTCTCCAGCCCGTCCATTTCAGGCATCATAAGGTCCAAAATAATGGCGTCATAGTTTTCTGTCTCTGTTTTTTTCAGGGCATCTATCGGAGATGTGGTCGCGGAAACTTCCATTCCTCTGGAGCGCATCCGCTCTGCCAGCGTCTCTACGAAATCATGTTCGTCGTCAACAAGCAATACTTTTTCACTCATAGCTAAACTCCTTTCATTACTGACCGATAACTTTTTTACGGGCAACAGGCATTTTTGCCTGTTCATAACAGAGGTCAGACAGAAATGTCTGACCCGCCGAATATTATAATTTATTATATAGATTTTTAAAAATTAAATTTCACAAATTCGTATGCAGGGGCTTATAATTATACGCCCCTGCTTTCCGTATATCTCCGACCGATGACGCAGTGAAATTCAATTTCTGGAAGTCTGTAGTCAGACGCTTATATCGCATGGCAGTCGGAGTATTATCTCTTTTGCCCCGATATCGTTTATGATTTCGGCTTTGAGCGCGTCCGTCAGGGCTTTTTCCCGTTCCGTCGGAAAGGTATTTATCATGGATTCGGTCAGTCCGTCAAGATTTGTGAAGTGAATCTGAACGCCGTTATTTTCCGCTTTTTCCGCGCTCATTCCCACGGTTTTGCCTGAACCGGCAGCGTCCATGGCAAAATCAAGACAGAGCCAGACAAGATTTTCCAGCAGAAAGGGCGCGGTGGTAATCAGCAGCGAGGTATCGGGCGGCTGAGGTCTCAACTTCACACCGCGCATCGTGGCGAACCGTTCCGAAAGTCCGACCATAAATGTCAGAAAATCGGCGATATTCACCTTGTCCGTAGCTCTGTCCACACTGTGGGAAAATCGGTTGATGGTTTTGACTATCCCGTCTGCACGCTGAACCTGCTTCATTATCTTCAATGCCAGCGATTTGAGCCGCTCCGGATCAGCGGGAATTCCTTTTTCCGCCATTAGCGAAAAATCCTCCAGAAGTCCCGCTGTTTCGTTGATAATCGCCAGAACATTCTTGATTTCATGGAAATTGGAAGAAGACATCTTCCCGAAAAACTGAAGCCCGATCTCACCGATGATATCTTTTTTGCAAGTCATGAAATACTCCGTTCACAAAGTAATTGGTATTCATAAGGGACAGTCCGCCGGACTGTCCCTACAGAATTTCTTTCATTTTTTCGATCAAAGCCTCGATTTTGACAGGTTTTACGAGATAGTAATCTGCACCGGTCTGAGCCGAGCCTGCTTTGAAGTCATCTTCGGAGCCGTGTCCGGTCATGAAAATGAATTTCATCTCAGGCTTTTTTTCCTGAATCTTTTTCTTTAACTCAAAGCCTCCGACTTTGGGAAGTTTCACATCTAATACAGCAATATCAAATTGTTCGCTTTCAAGCAGTTTCAACGCGTCAGCCGCGCAGACCGCCCATTTCGCATCAATTCCTCTGAAAGAAAGCCGCTCCGCCAGAGTGGAAACCAGTTCTTTTTCATCATCCACCAACAAGACTCGCATGAACATCCTCTCCTTTTTCCTTCTGCTCTGCTTTCAGCGGCAGCATGACCGTAAAACGGGTTCCTTTGCCGACTTCGCTTTCCACGAGAATATCTCCTCCCATTTTTTTCACCAATCCATAAGTGATGGACAGCCCCAGACCGGTTCCGCCGACCTTTGTCTTTGTGGAAAAAAACGGTTCGAATATGCGGCTGAGATTATGCTCGGAAATGCCGCAGCCGTTATCAGTAAATGTGACTGAGACCGAATCCCGGTTTTCCTGTTTCGCCGAAATATCTAATTTTCCTTCATCTTTCATGGCTGCAAATGCGTTATTGATAATATTGAGAAATATTTCCTGCAACTTGCCGCGGTCGCTTTCCAGCAGCGGCATATCATCCGGAATCGTCACAGAGATCGAAATACTCCGATATTCGGCTTCTTTTCCCAGAAAGCCAAGGACTTCGTGAATGACTTCTTTCAGGCTGAGAGAATAGACATTTACATCAACATGCCGTGCAAAATTCAGCAGACGCCGCGTAATGACCGAACATCGCTCCACAGAAGAGATAATCACATCCACAATCCCGATGAGCTTTTCATCTTTGGCATACTCTTTCCTGAAAGTAAACAGATCTTTGACAAGCCCGGCTTTTTCATTGATGATGGCCAGCGGATTGTTGATTTCATGCGCCACTCCTGCGGCTAAACGTCCGAGAGAAGCCATTTTATTGGAGTATTCCATCCCGTGCATTATCGCTGCCCGGTTTTGTTCCAATATATATATTTTATTGATCAGATAGGTTGCCGCCCCCGGAATCACAAACAAAATAACAGCAATACTGACTGCCAGAAAACCGGCGATTTTCATCCGGGCGATTTGCCATGATTTCATCAGTTCGTCTTTCTTTTTGACGATCATCAGAATGAAAGGCGAATCGGCAATATAGGCATAGCCGATGAGCAGATCATCTCCTTTTGCGCTTTTTTCCTCGAAAACTTCTGTTTTTTCCGAGAATTTCGGTACTGGAAGAGAGATTTTCTCAAGCACTTTGCCGTGATAGAGCGAGGGCGTCTGTAGCATTCCCTCATGATTGATGATAAACGCGTCTCCCTGTCCGCTCACTTCGAGCTGAGAGAGCAGATCGTTGAACCGCTCGGTATCCACCGCGGCTCGCAGCGCATAAAAGCAATTGTCCGGCATATAGCATTTGACCGCGATCACCAGATGCGGAACCTGACGGAATCCCATAAACACATCGCTGACATAGTTTCCGTGTTCCGCCACTTCTCTGAACCACTCCTGAGCGCTGTAGTCGCTTCCTTCCAGCCGGTAAGGTCCTGCATAATTTTGCTGTCTGCCCGAGGCGTCAACGACTCCGATATCCGTAAATCCTCCGAATCCTTTTTTCAGATTTTCCAGAATCGCCGACAGTCCCAGCGGATCGTTGAGTTCGCTGAAAGGCGTATCATAAACAACAAAGTTCAGCGCGGCTCTGCGTTCTTCCAAAAAAAAGGAGACAGACCGCCGGGTATTGGAAACCAGCCGGGATGTCCTCAGCAGAATTTCGGATTCCACAGATTTCTGCGTGACATTGTAATCGGCAAGCGTCATAAAAATCAGGGGCGCAAGAGTCACTCCCAGCGTCAGCATCACCGTCAGATACCATATCCGCCGAAAATTGGAAAGCCCTTCGCTTTCTTCTGCATCCCAGAATTTCGGTTTTATTTTTTCCAACAGAGACATATAGTTATCCTTCGGAGGTTCGGGGTAAGGGGTCAGAGGTAAGGGGTACCGCTGACCCCTCACCCCGAACCCCTTACCTCTCATCCCTCATCCCCTCTTCTGCCGAATCTTCTCATTTGCCTTCTTGAGAGTCTCACTCAGCAGACTGATATCTGCCGGTTTTTGCAGATAAGCATAAGCCCCAAGTTTCATGCAGACATCCCGATCCGCTTCGGAGCCGTGTCCCGTAAGGATGATGACCTCAATTTCCGGATGGCTTTGTTTGACTTTCCTCAGAACCTCGATGCCGTCAATTCCGGGCATTTTCAGGTCCAAAATCATGACTTCGGGTTCATCTTCTTTGATCATATCCAGAGCAGATTCGCCGTCATAAACAGCCGCAGATCCCATTTCCCGCATATACAGCCGCTCGGAAAGGGTCTGAACAAATTCGCGCTCATCATCCACCAGCAAAACTTTCGAAGGCATTTCGAAATCGTATTTCCGGTAAATATCTGCCTGATGATAGCCTTTTCCCACCCGTGTTTCAACTGATTTGACTCCGGGAACTTTGACTGCAAGCGATTTAAGGTCTTCTTCAAGACGACTCAGCATCAGAACATGCTTGTTGATAGTCAGCGTCACCGAGCCGTCTCTGGCTGTAACCCCCGCGGAATGTCCTTCTTTTGCCAGAGCCACTTCCACATTCGTGGCAAGAATAAAATCCTGAGCCGCCTTTTTCGAGCCGTCGGTGGGAAGGATCACTTCGCTGCGAAGATTTTCCTCAATCAGCCCCACGATCTTGTCCGACTCGGTTTTGTCCGTGGGAATCACCATATCATAAAGGGAAGCATCCCAAGGATCTCTGAGTCTGTACAGGGTATTGACCCAGACCGCCATATCTTCATCCTGTCTGTGAATCAGCGCGGCCGCTTCTTTTTCAGACAGTTTCATTTCTCTGACAGCCGAAGAAATTCTGGATTTCATGTCGGCAATCAGGCAGATTCTGAGCGCATGACTTATGTCCGAAGGAATCAGTTGGACTGCAAAGCCTTCAATCAGCAGATCGTCCTGACAAAGCAGTTGCGCGGCAGCGAGTCTGAGCCATGCCAGGGACCGTTCTTTTTCATGAGTGAATTTGTTGAATACCGATGTCTTTGCCGAGAACGCGCTTTTGATTTTATTTTCACTCATACCGGAAAGTCTGCCTGCATCCGCGACGATATCTTTGTCCGTGAACAGCTTATATCCGGTTTTTTCAAGAACTTTCTGAATCACAGGCTCTTTTTCGCAAAAGACCCCGCTGAATACGGTAATGACTGACATGATTTCAATCCCCCTTTCTCATTTCATTTTTAACCATACGGCAGACAGTCTGAAGCGGACAGACCTCTTCCTGACTGTTCACATGCGCGTGCTTGTGGACAGCCCAGATCGCTATTTCCATGGTCGGATAGATATCGTCTTGTATTTCTTCAAACAGATGGGTACGTTTCAGCACCGCCATAACCGATTCGTTTACCGAACAGAGGGCAATGCGGACCCCCGCGCTTCTTACCCGTTCTATGGTCAGAGACAGGGCTTCCTCTCCTGATGCGTCCATATCATTGATGCCGTTGGCGGCGATGATGATATATTTAAGCTCTTTTTTGCTCATCATGCGCTCGTTGATTTTGTCTTCAAGATAACTGGCATTGGCAAAAAAAAGCGTTCCCTCGAAGCGGAGCAGATCAATATACCGGCACTCCATCAGATCATGGGTCAGGGCGTTTCTGAGTGCCTCGTCCTCATGCCGGGAAAGCGATGCCACCGTGGGTCTCATGCTTTTGTACAGAAATACTCCGAGCGACAGAACCACTCCGACCATAATTCCTTTATCCAAATGAGGAGCAAATCCCAGCGTGCAGATAAAAGAAATCACGGAAATCGCTCCGTCATACCATTGCGCCCGCCAAGCGTGAATGAAACCGCTCACATTGATAAGTCCGATGACCGCCATCATGATTACGGCTGACAGTACGGACTGGGGCAGATGATAGAGCAGAGGAGTCAGAAAGAAAAGCATGATGACCACGGTCAGACCGGTGAATACGCTGGAAAGCCCTGAAACTGCGCCGGCTTGAAGATTGACGGCAGACCTTGAAAATGACCCGGATACCGGATAACTTTTTCCCAGAGAACCCAAGATATTGGCAAGTCCCTGTCCGATAAGTTCCTGATTCGGATCAAGCCGCTGCCCGGTCTTTGCCGCCATTGCCTTGGCAATGGATATGGCTTCCATAAAGCCCAGCAGGGAAATAATTGCCGCATAAGGGAAGATGTGCATAAATACCTTGAAATCTATTTTGGGGATGCCGAAAGCCGGAAGCCCCGCAGGAACCGTGCCGATAACAGATCCGCCGCCGATCATGAGCAGTTTTTCCGGGTTCAGGGGAGAATTGCCGACTTTGATGCGCCATGTTCTGCCCTCTCCCTGAGGTTTTTCTTTCAGATAAAATTTTGCAGTGCCAGATTCTTCAATCATTGCAAACAGGAAAGACCTTATCTCTTCACGGTTCAGATGAGCCTCATGTCTGAGACGTTCCATTTTGATGTTCACGACATTCAGATCATGTTCCGCGTCCAGCACGGCAATATGGTCGCCTGATTTTGAGGCAATATCTAAGACTTTGCCGATTTCGCTACGTTTTTCAGCCAAAGGCTGCAAAGCTTTCAGGGCTGCATTGAAGGCTTTGATCTTTTCTTCGACTTCAGGGGATGCAACAGCCGAGATATTCACGGAGACATTATGCTCGAATCCCGTAGCCCATGAGATGAGTACCGTAATCACGACTGCCACCAGCACATTGGGAATTTTGGGAGCAATACGCCGCAGTCCGTACATGACGGCAAAGGCGAACACGCCCATGAACAGCGTGGGCCAGTGTGTGTAATGCCAGGCTGCCTGACATACCCGGATAACGGTTTCATAATGATGCTCGGAACTGTCCACAGAAACGCCGAACATACCGGACAACTGAGAACTGGCAATGATTAGCGCAGCGGCATTGGTAAAGCCGTTGACCACCGGATGGGAAAGAAAATTCACTACCAGCCCCAGTCTGAGGATGCCGAGTGATAACTGAAATACGCCCACCATAATTGCCAGCAGAACAGCATAAGCGATATATCCTTCGCTTCCGGCGGTTGCCAGCGGCTCCAGAGAAGCTGCGGTCATCAGCGAAACCACTGCGACGGGTCCTGTTGCCAATTGGCGGCTTGAACCGAACAAAGCCGCAATCATTGGCGGCAGAAAAGACGCGTACAGCCCGTAATATGCCGGCAATCCTGCCAACTGGGCATAAGCCATGGACTGAGGAATCAGCACCAGTGCTACAGTGAGACCGGCAACAGCGTCCGCCCTGAGATCGTCAGGTCTGTAATTTTTAAACCATGCGAGAAACGGAAAAAATCTGATCAGCATCGGCAATATCCCTTTCTTAATTCAAATTAGGAGTTACGCAGTTGCATAATTTTTAACCGCTAATGGACGCTGATAAACGCCAATTAATCAGAAAAATAAATTCAAGTGCGTAAGTCCTACAAATATTAAATATTTTCAGCCTGTTCTGTCCTCACCTCTTTCCTGATGTTCATTTCGGAGCATTCTGCGGCTTGCTGCAATTATTTCATTGTAGAGCGAGCCGGCATCGTAAAGATTATAAATTTTGAACCGGACAATTCCGTCAAGCATAGAAAGAAAAATCAACGCGGTCTTCCGGGCAGGCACATCTCCGACTGAACCGTCTGTCTGTCCGAGACGGACGGCTTTCTCGAATATATCTGTCAGGCAGTTGTATATGGCTTCGAGATGTCCTCTGCAAACCGGATTCGTCTCTGCCAGTTTGTAGGGATAATGACGATGCAGCAGCAGAAATTCATCTTCCATTGCCCCTGCCAGATACAGATAAAAAGTGATGACTCCCTCAACCATGTCCAGACCCGTATCGAACTTTTTTTCCCGAAAATAGCGGTCAAACTCCTCTATGATCTGTTCTTTGACATTTTCCAGAATAGACAGAAGGATATCTTCTTTATTCTTGAAATGATGAAAGATTGTTCCCCCGGCTGCACCGGTTATTTTGGACAATTCGGACATTGAGGTTTCGCTGAAGCCTTTCTGCGAAAAGAGCATTGTGGCAGCTTGAAGAATAACCTTTTTTTTCGACATCAGCCCTCCTGTTAATTTATTTTTTATCAACCGAATGACCGGTCGGTTTTCTGTATCCCTTATTAAAGGCTTTATTTTTCGAAGTCAAGAAAAAAATGGATGGTATGCAAAAAAAATCGGATCCGCGGAATCTCAAAGTTCGTAGTACCGCCTTCAGGCGGGTACTGTCAGGCTGACCGTTTGATTTCACAGTATCCGCCTGAAGGCGGTACTACGAACTTTTTCCGGAAAGAACTGTTTGAAACTGTCCGTCTTTTATGATATTCAACATTTACAAGATTTCATAGACAGACAAGCGGAATACCTGAGTTTTATGAATAATTCAGGTTAGATATATTCAAGGAGGACAAAGAGGTGAATCATGGAGGCATTGAAAGAAATCTGTCCTTCCGGTCTGATACTGCCGGAAAGTACGGAAGACGATGAAGGCTCCGAAGACGGATGCAGAGTTTCCGAGGAAGAGTATTGGGAAAGATATTATGAGCATCCGTATTATAATTATGAATGGAACAACGGAATTCTGGAGGAAGTGCCGGTGTCTGACTATGCGGGTTATCTGATGTACTTATGGTTCCACAGAACGCTGGATCATTTTCTTACGGTTTATCCTATGGGAAAGATGTTCGCTCTTGAAATGGGCTTCCGTCTGAAGATGCCTCTGAAAACAACGATCCGGAAACCGGATCTGTCCGTGGTTTTGGACAGCAATCCCGCCGCGCTGCACCATGAGGATCACACCTATTCCGGCATCGTGGATATCTGCATTGAGGCACTGTCCGATTCTTCGCTCAGAGAAATCGAGCGGGATACGGTCGTGAAAAAAATCGAATATCAGGTTATCGGGGTTCAGGAATATTATATTTTAGATGCAAAAAAAAATGAAACAGCATTCTGGCGGCGGAACAGAGGGAAATACAGACAGATCAAAGCGGGTCCCGGAGGGATTATCCAATCTGATGTTCTGCCCGGTTTCCGGTTCCGGCTTTCCGATTTATACCGGCAGCCTTCTCTCAAAGACATGGCAGAAGACAGGCTCTATCAGGAATTTATTCTGCCTTTTTATCAGGCTGAGAAACAGCGGGCTGAAGCAGAATATCTGAGGGCTGAAACAGAACGGCTTCGGGCTGATAAGGAAAAACAGCAGGCTAAAGCAGAAAGATTGCGGGCTGATAAGGAAAAACATCGGGCTGAGGCAGAACGGCTGCGGGCAGAATCCGCAGAGCAGCGGGCAGAATCCGCAGAAAAGCTGGTTCAAAAGGAAAGAGAACGTGCGGAAAATCTTGCAGCAAAACTGAGGGCTTTGGGTATTTCTCCTGAATGATCCTCATGTGTGCCGGCATCAAAAACGCAGAGACGCACGGCTGTGCGTCTCTGCATTCGATAGTTCACACATCCGTAATGATCCCCATGTGTGCCGGCATCAAAAACGCAGAGACGCACGGCTGTGCGTCTCTGCATTTGATAGTTCAAATACACATCCGGAATTACGGAGAACTGTTATTCCGCGCCGGGAGCAAAGCCGTCTTCGCTATCTGCATCCGGATGATAACCCTCGGCGTTATTGTAGAACTGAATCATCCGCATCAGTTCCGGCAGCTCCATTTCCCAGTTCTGCATATTGCTTCCGCTTGCCGAATCATAATCTGCATTATGAGGGATGCAGGTCTGATCGCAGGACTGATCCGCGTCATCGGTCTCCGGCAAAGGCTTATATCCGTCATCACCGGCAGGATCGCAGCAATATTCGCCTCTGTTGTAGAACTGAACCACACGCAGCAGTTCGTTCAGTTCGATATGAAAATTACTGTTGTAATCCGCGCTGTGATAAAATTTCGGCATATCCGCAGACTCAACCGTCAGCGTATGATTGCCGCGGACATTTTTAAAAGTGTA
>JFJP01028829.1_pt1 | contig 10729 bp, 14 predicted proteins | sample 431651 | NCBI WGS metagenome assembly JFJP01 (sample SAMN02602958, study PRJNA72255) | Microbial mat metagenome, whole genome shotgun sequencing project. | biome: fresh water; feature: sink hole; material: water; isolation source: purple microbial (photo- and chemosynthetic) mats found in...
AAAAAAAAATTATTTTTAATTTAAAAAAAAAATTTTTTTTTTTTTAAATAATTTTTTTTTTTTTTTTTCAAAATTTGAAGTTTTGGAAAAAAATTCTTGTTTTTATAAAAGTTTTCATTTTTTTTTGCAAAAAAATGAATTTATTAAAATTTTTTTTTAAACAACCGAATTTTTTAAAAAAAAAAAAATAGTAATACAAAATTAAAACAATTAGAAATGATGTTTTTTTAACAAAATTATCACAATAAATCGGCCTTAATTTCCCTTATTAGACTTAATTAACTATATAACATCTGAGAGAAATTCATAAAAAATAATGGTTTTCTCTAAAATTTCAGAGCTTTCTGCAGTTATTTCTTCAGCTTTATTTTTAGCTTCTTCGTTTTCTAAATCAAAATCAAACGTATCCTGATATTTTTTCGATTTTTTCTTCTTTTCTTTTTTCTATCAAATAAAACCTTTTAGTTTATTTTTCTACTTCCAAAAAAATAAACTTTATTCTGTGAAGGTTTAATAATTTTTTTAATCTTCTCTTTTTTGTCTTCTCTTAAATATTTCAAAAGCCGAACAATAAGTACTTTTAATAGACATAAACCCAATAAAGAAGAAATAATTAAAGCTATTTTTTTATTGAATTTTTACTTCTTTAATAAATATTTTGAAGAAAAACCAGAAATGAGCAGTGGTTGGAGAGATCCATCACAAATCTCTTTTGAACGGCATTTTTTATCTCTACAGCAATATTCGCATCGATCTGAGCAAATATTCTTTGTGTCGATCGCAAGAACGATCAGAGGAGTTGAATAAATAAAATTTAAAATTGAAAAAAACATTAAAATTAAAAATTGTCCTTTTAAATTTTAGATGAAAAAATGAAGAAAAAAACTTAATATTTTTTTGTTTTATAAAGTTTCCATTGATTTTCCTTGTTTCTAATTTGCTAATTCCTTAAAAATATTGATTAAATCAATAAATACTTTTTATTTTTTTTTATTTTCTTAAAAATTGGTATTCATATTAAAAAAAATTTGTTAAAAATTTGATTTTAAAAAAAAATATCTATTCTTTCCAAAAATCCATGAAGAAATCAGATCAAACTTTCTTCAAAGACAACCTGCAATCTCTCCAAAAGCAATGGAAGCTATACAACACTTCCTCCTTCTATTCCGAAATCGATCATATTTTAACCACTTTCCAAAACGATTCAAAAACCTTGAGACAAAAATCTGTGTCTAATCAAAAGAATCTTTCTGAGAAATTCAGTTCTCTTTTGGATAAAATAAAGGTTCAATTCCAATCGAATTTAGACTATTATTTCTCGCATTTTGACAAAGAACTAAATAATATGGACGTTTTGCTTTTCTATTATCGACAAGATCTATCCCAATTAAAAGAATTCGAATCTAACAGTATTAAATTCCTTAATGATTTCTGCAAAGCCAATGACCCGAATTATTTCAATGAAAAAAACGTATTGCCAGATTTCTCAACCTTAAATCCTCATGTTTTTGAGCAAAAAATGCAGAAACTAAAGCATTTTCTGAATAAAACCTCGAAAAAAGCTGAAGAATTAATGAATTTTGAGGTCTCACTTGAAAAGGAATTCTCTTTGATCTTAAATTCTATTGAAATTGCTCAAGAAAAGCTCATATCCTTATCAAAATTTTGCTCACCTTTCGAAGATATTCTTCTCGATCTTAAATCTTTAAGTAAAAACTCCTCCTCTAGCATCTCAGTAGAAGAACCTCAATTCTCATTAAAAAATCCTCTTTCCTTTCAAAAAAAGAAAGAAATCCCAACAAACCACACGCAAAAAACACATCAGGAAATGTTCAGTCCTACAGATATCTCCATAATGAAGATAATCCATTTTAAAGACAATTTCTACATAACATGTGGTTGGGATGGCAGAATGAACGTTACAAACATTCTTGGTAAAAAAACTACAATGAATTTCGAGGCTCATGCTTTGCCGATACGAGATATTATAAAATTACAACAGAACCTTTATGTGACAACTTCAGATGATTGTAAGACGAAAATATGGCATATTGACACTGAGCCGCAATTAATTACACAAATCGATACAAAGAATGATAAGATAAGAGCTATGTTTCGAATAGGTGGCTTAGTGGAAGGGTCTTTGATTTTAGGAGGAGATTTAGGTGTTTTGAAGTTTTATGATCTAGGGTTGTTTAAGAATGAATTTAATGTGAAAATAAGTGATTTTGGCATTACAAGCATCATAGGATTAGAGGGATCAGATAAATTATTGATAGGAAGCTCGAAAGGAGAAATCATAGTGTTTGAATGTTTTCAGAAGAAAATTCTCAAGGTTTTTAATGATGCTCATAATGATTGGATCACCTCAATGTGTTATCAAAAAAAAAACGATTTATATGAAATTTGTTCAGGAAGTTATGATTGTTTTTTGAAGTTTTGGACTTTTAAAAATAGCACAAATGAATTGACTTTGATAAAAAAGGTGAAATGCGATAAATGGATTTTAAAAACAGGGTATTTCAAAGCCAATATGATTGTGGCGACTAATGGAAATGGCTTGGTTTTCGTCGATATTGAAAAGGGAAATATTGTGAAGAAAATCGAACATGTTCATGAAACTTACGTAAATGATATTTGCTTCAGTAAGAAAGATTTTGCTTTATTAAGTGTTGGACAAGATGAAACGAATAATATTCGGGAATGGTCTGATTAATTTAATAAGCAATATTTTAATATTTTTTAAAAAAAAAAAAAAAAAAAAATTTAACATTTTTTTTGAAAAAGAATCGACTGTTTTTCCAAGAAAATCAGAAAATCTCAATGTTTTTAAAAAGAACTTCTTTTTTTTTTGTAAAATTGAATGTTTTTTGAAAAAAATTTGAGCCGAAAAAGAAGAAACAATTTTTTAAATTTTATTTGAAAAAACTGATTTTTTTTTTAATTTGAAGATTTCCTTATTTTTCCAATACAGTTTGACTAAAAAATTTAAATTTTGCTTTTGCTTTGAAAAAAAAAATTATTATAAAATAACTTCAAAACTTAAGAAAAAGAAAAAATTAATTCAAAATCATAAAATGGATAAATCTGTGGACATCGATGTTGATAAGATTCTCGAAAAGCTTTTGGATGTGCGTGGTTCCAAGCCTGGCAAGCAAGTCAACCTCAGTGAAAATGAGATCAAAGGGCACATAACAAAATCCAGAGATATATTTATAAATCAGCCAATGCTCCTAGAATTAGAGGCTCCTATCAAAATTTGTGGTAATTTTCATTAAAAAACTTTTAAAAAACATTTTTTCTAGGTGATATCCATGGTCAATATTATGATTTATTGCGATTATTTGAATATGGTGGCTTTCCTCCTGAATCCAATTATCTATTTTTGGGAGATTATGTGGATAGAGGCAAACAAAGCTTGGAAACGATTTGCTTATTGTTGGCTTATAAAATCAAATACCCAGAGAACTTTTTCCTTTTGAGAGGTAATCACGAATGTTCCTCGATCAACAGAATTTATGGCTTTTATGATGAATGTAAAAAAAATTAATAAATTTTTTTTAATTTTTTTCAATGTTTTTATTTCTTTTTTTCCGACAAAATTTATCTTTCAAACTTTAGGCAAAAGAAGATATAACATCAAATTGTGGAAGGCGTTCACCGATTGCTTCAATTGCCTACCGGTTTTGGCCTTGATTGATGAGAAAATTATTTGTATGCATGGTGGATTGAGCCCTGAACTCACTAATTTAGATCAGATTCATCGAATTATGAGACCTATTGAAGTTCCTGATACAGGTTTTTTTGAGTGAAAAGTTGAAATAAATTTTAAAAATTTATTTAAAAATCAGGTATTTTATGCGATTTATTATGGTCGGATCCTGAAGCAGAAGTTCAAGGCTGGGTCGGTAAGAAACAAATTTTGAATTTTTTTCTTCAACTAAAAAAAAATATTTCAAATCTTATTTAAATTAAAAAATTGGGTTATTTTTGTGTTTTTTCAATTAAGATAATGAAAGAGGGGTCTCATATGTTTTCGGACCAGACGTTTGTGCAAGTTTCCTCAAAAAACAAGATATGGATCTTATTTGTAGAGCACATCAGGTTCTTTAACAAATCAAAAATTTAATTGTTTTTTTCGGTTTTTTTTTTTATGTGGTAAATTTAAAATATAAAATTTTCAATGAAATATTAATAAATGGATGAAAAGGTGGTTGAAGACGGTTATGAATTTTTCGCAAAAAGACAATTAGTCACCGTTTTTTCAGCTCCTAATTACTGTGGAGAGTTCGATAATGCAGGTAATTTAACCTAGAAATTCATATGTTATATAAAATAAAGGTGCTATGATGAGTGTTGATGAGTCTTTAATGTGCTCATTTCAAATTCTGAAGCCTGGAGAGAAAAAAACTTCAGCTAATTCCAATAATAGAAAGGTTTTTTTTTGATTATTTTATTTTTTTATTTAAAAATGCATGTTTCTCTAGTTCGTGAATTAAGAAAATTTCTTTAAAGAAAGACTTAGAATATATTAATTTTTTCAGCAAGGCATTATTAATAAAATATAAAAAAATTATCAGAAAAATTAAAATAAAAATGAAAGAAATTCATTAGTTTTAAACAACCCTCATGATTTATTTTTCTCTCTTATGCAAAATATTAAAAAATAAAAACTCTTTCCTGAGAATAAAAATTTAAATATAATTGTTTTATTATATAGCAAGCAAACATGGAATATTTTACTCTGGCATTTATTCTTGTTTTTTACAATTTTTTCTAATATTCTTTTCAAAGCGATAAAAATAAATTAAAACGTCGATTTTTTTTCAAAATAAAGTTAAATTTTTTTTTTTTTTTTTTTCCAAAATCATTATTTATATAACTTATGTCCGACCCGAACGATCCGAATCAAAAGCTTCAAGACAGTATAAACAGCATTCAATTAAATCCAAACTACAAAGCACTAATCCGAATAAAACCTTCAGAAGCCACCACCAAAAGTTTAGAAGCAACAGCCACGACAATAACTTTGAAAGAAAAGCCTCTAGTTCCTAATTTAGGTAATGTTCCAATGCCCCATTCAAAAGAAAAAGATGAGCCACAATTTAAATTCAATTTCACAACAATATTTGATCAAAATGCTAGTCAAGACTCTGTTTATAAAGTGATCTCCGAACATTGTATTAGTAAAATGATTGAAGGACAAAATGCTTGTATTATAGGCTATGGACAGACTAATTCAGGAAAAAGCTTTACTATTTTTGGAGAAGATGAGCATTTTTCAACAGGAAAATCAGGAAATGCTATGGATATGAGAAAAGATAGGAAGGGAATAGTGTCAAGAAGCTTGGAATATATATTAAGAAAGGCCAAAGATATGGAGGATAATTAAAAGATAAGCATAATTCAAGTATAAAAAACATGAAAATTTCTTTTAATTTTTTACTTGAAATGTTTAAAAAAAAAATTAAAGTGGAAAATTATGAAAGCGAAAATCTCGAAATTATTGAGAATACAACGAATGGGCAATTAACGATCAAAGGTTTGTCAGTTTTTCCAATTAAACATATGAATGATTTGTATGATCTTTTGACTGCAGGAGTAAACATTAAATGTTGTTTTTAATTGATTTTTTTTTTATTGTAGTTCTCTTTAAGAGAAAAAGCAGAAGATAAAGGAAATCAAACATCAAGTCAAACTCATACAGTATTTTTAATTTAAATGAAAAATGGAAAAAATTCTAAATTTTCACTTTTACTTCAGATTTTGCAGCTAAATTTAACACAAAAAGAGAAAGAGAATGAGAATCTTCCCTTTGTGGTTTCATCAGTTTATTTCGTCGATCTCGCAGGCTCTGAAAGGTTAATGAAAAGAGCAACTGGGAATGATGCTCTAAAAAATCAAGAGAATATCATAATCAACAGCAATTTGACAGCATTAGGCAAAGTATTTTATAAAATAACAAGCAATCTTTGGAATAATTTCTAAATAAATAAAGTGTTTATTGTCAATTGCTCAAACTGCAACAAAAAACATTCCTTATAAAGATTCAAAATTAACAAGAATCCTACAAAATTCATTGACTTCCATCAGTAATATATGTTTTTTCGCACATGTGATTCTTTCTGATGCCCATTTCCAGGAAAATTTGAATACTTTACGCTTTGCTGATAGAACAAAAAACACTGATTTAAAAGGAAGATTGTCTATGTTGGATGAATCTGGCTTTGGATTCGGAGGCGCGGGGTCTTCTGATAAAATGATAAAGAAATTGAACGAAGAAATCAATGAATGCAAGTCGAAATTAGAGAATTTACAAAAGGAATATAGGCAGAAAATGAATGAATTGCAGAAAATCTTGGGTTTGGATACTGATTTGGATAAGTTAATCACGAAACCCAATGAAAAAGGCAATTTCTTTTTTTTTTCTTTTTTTTAATGGAGTTATATGGTCAAAATAATCTCAGATTTAAAAAATTTCAAAATGCAAAGAGAAGCTTTAAAAGAATTGGATAACTTCAAAACGATAAAAAAACAATTGGAGAATAAGATTGAAAAGCAGCTCAAAAAAATGGAGGTTCTTTTCTTTGAATTTTTAAACAAAACAAAAAAATTGTTATATTTTTTTTAATTTTTTTCCAAAAAACAAACATGAAAATTAATTTTTATAGATGTTAAGAATTGAACAAAAAGAAAAAGAAGATAAATATTGGGGCCAAATTGTGAAATTAAAGGAGGTTAATAAACAATTGAAGGAGCAAATCACTGTTTCGAAAGTTGAGGGTGAAGATCAGATAAGAAATTTGAATAAACAAAGAAGTGAAGACGTAAAACATGTGATTGTGAACGCCAATATGAAATTAGAAGAAAAATGCCATCCTTTATTGTTTCGTCAAAATATTATGGAAGTTCAAGATTTCTTTAGATTTTTGATTAAATTTAATGAAATTTATAGAGTTTACAAAATGAAAAATCGAAATTGCTGGAGACTAAGAAGAACAAAATTTATGAAGATCAAAGAGTTTATCAAGAGGATGTTTTGAAACTCAAAACTCAATATCAAACTCATTTGAAAAAAATGAAAGAATCCGTAAAATAAAATCATCTTTAATTATTTTAAGACATTTTTTCATAAAAATTGAAATTCTTTAATTTTTTGATGTTATTTAAAGCATGAAAATTTATTTGAAGAAAAAAATCTAGAACTTCAAGCTTTAACTGACGAACATCATTCATTTTTTTTAACTAAAAGGTACTGATACATGATTTGATAAAAAGATTTAAAATATAATAAAACAGGGAAGAAAAAGAATCGTACAAAAATGAGTTATTAGATCTGAATGAAATAGCATTGAAACAACATAATTTGATAGAAAGAATTGAAGTAAATTTTAAACATTCATAATAATTTTAAGTTAAAGTTAATGTAAAAAATAAAAAGCAAGGAGAGTTTTCTGCTGGGTTAAAATCTTTCAATATTCCTCAAAAAGAAAAACCAATTTATCCAAACAAATTAAAACACTTTTTGTATTATTTTTAAGTAAAATATTCAAAAGTTAATTTTTTGTAAATTTAACAGACTTCACAAATATCTAGAACAAAAACAAATCATGAAATTAAGCAAAACCTCCGCAAAAAAATCTCTGATTACCAAAGAAGAAAACAAAGATATTGTGAAAAATGACACAATTTCTTCAAAAGTAGTTACTTTTTCCATCAATTTTCTTTTGTATTAATAATGAATATTTTAATTTAGAAAAGTGCCAATGGGTTTGAATTAACACAAACAGAACAAATCAGAATAGAAAGCGATACCATAGATATCAATGTAAATATAAGTAAATTGAACGAAGAGTATTTGAAAAAATTTTGTATAAAATTGCAGGAAAAATTAAGGTTTCAATTTTATTTTTTTTTTCCCATAAAAATTTTATTTTTTCTTACAAAAATAACATAGAAATGACATAAAAAGAAACAGAGAATTAGAAGATCGTTTCAATATTTGTGAAGAAATTCAAAAAAATAACGATATAAATGCAATTCTTAAAGAAAAAGATGATTTCAAAGCAAAATATCTACTAGAATGGAAGAAAAACAATAAGGCTCGAATCTTATTAGAATCACAAAAACGCTTGATCTCAAGCCCAAGTTTCATCATTTCAACTAAATCAAGAACTGAATATCCCAGCAAATTCCGTTCTACGACTTCTGAGAAAAAATTCTTTATTAAAAGCACAAATAAATTTTAAACTCTTTTTCAAAAATAAATAAAATAATAATCATTATTTATTTTCAAAAATAAAAATTCATCTACAAAAACCATAAAAAAAACGACTTAACAAGCTTTATGAAACTTCCTTTATTGATCCTTTTGTTTGCTTTTTCCATCCCTCAAATTCAATGCACAACTAAAAAATATACAATTAATGATGACAATGATGAGACACAAATCCAAATTATGCATCAATTATAGCATTTTTAAACATTTTGGTAATCCAGCTGATTTTATGCAAGATTTACTACAACAATACAAAAAAACTTAGAGTAGAAGCCCAAGCTTTAAGAGCAGAGATAGGAGCTGAATATGATGCTATAAAAAACTCTCAATTCGCAAATATGAACCAATTGTGTCAATTCAATTATTTTTTGGTTTATCCAAATGATCCTCGATTTCAATTCGGACCACCGAATAATAATTTCCCTCTTTAAAACTTAGCAAGAGGAAGGATAAATTACTATCATTTAAATATAATAAAAATTGAAAAGTCGGTTTTAAAATCCGAAAAATGGAACACGTTTTTCCATCTAAAAAAACAAAAAAACTAAGTTTTTTGAGGAATTTTATCAAAATGCAATTTGTCTGATTTTATCCACTAAAATTAAAAGCAAATTCAAGGATTTAAAAAATTGTCATAGAAATTCTGGAAATCTGAAAAAAAAAAATTATAAATAAAATTCAAAAAAAAATAAACATCAAAGATTTCAAACAAAAAAAATGAGCGAAAAAGAAAAACTCAATATGGCCTTAGATGATGTGATCAAATTATCAAAAAACTTTGGGAAAAAAGGACCTGTAAATCGACGAGGCAGTTTAAAAGGGCCTCTTCGCAACCCACGACAAAATCAAAGAAAACCTAGATTTTTTCAAGGTGGCAGCAATAGAGGTGGTCAAAGACCCAATGCTCCACAAGGACAAAATAACTTCAGACGACGTAATTTTCCCAACAGACAAAATAAGCCCTCTTTTAAACAGGTCTAAAATCTGACTTTCTTACAAAATCCATCAATATATTGTCGATTCACAATCTTAAATAAACTTAATTAAAAATTTAGGAGCCAAATTTTGTTCAAAAACAAATAAAGAAGACCTTTATCAAAAAAACTGGGAAAAACAAATCTATCGAAAGGAAAATGTCTAATGAGGAAGTTCAGAATTTACCTAATAAAAAGACCATTTTAAGAATTTCCGGATTACATCTGAATATTTTGAACACGGAATTATATGTATTTTTCAAATTTTTTAATAAAAAACAATTGCAATCATATCAAATCAGGATCTTTTCTCTCAATTTGGACCGATGAAAAAATGCAGAATTGATTATGATCAACTTGGCCGATCCTATGTAATTTCATATTAAAATTCGAATAAATTTTACCATCATTGTTGAAACATTAGTTTGGATATTTTCAAACTTTTTTAAAAGTTGGAAATATTTAAAAAAGTTGGAAAAATTTCAAAATCTTTTTAAAATTAAAAAATTTCAAATTTTCAAAAAAATTTTTTTTTTTTCTCTATAGAAAATTAAATATTTAACCTTTCATTTAGGGCACTGCACTAGTTCAATATGAAAAACATGAGCATGCAGATAAAGCTATTAATGATTATGATGGTTAATTTTTGAACTTATAATATTTTAAAAGTTAAATCAAAATTTAAATAATTTTATAGGAGCTGAGCTTGATGGACATAAATTACATGTAGAATACCTTGACAGCAAAATCAACACTAATACTAATACCAGAAATGAGATTCTTATTCCTCAAATTCGTAGACGATCAGGATTCAAGCAAAGAGGAGGTTTCAACAGAAGGATAAGAAAATAAAAGCTGAAAACTATAAATTTTATCTCAAAAATTCATAAAATTCAAATTAAAAATTAAATAGAAAAAATAAATAAAATCAATCAATTTTTTAAGTGAATAATTCATTTAGCCTATCCTTCTCTTCGATGAAATTTAATTATTAACTGTTCTAACATTGTTAATTCCTCAAAAGTCACTGAAACCAATTGATTGATAAGTATAGTTTAATCATTTCTTTATATAAAATATTCAGAATTCCTCACCATAATTGATTTATTTTGTAATAGAAAGCCATCTTTCAACATTTTGAAAAACTTTAAATTCCTTTTCGGCGAAATTATAAGAAAAAAAAAACAAATAGAAGTAATCAAAAAAAATTTTATTGAATAATATTTATGAATTTATATTATAAATAAAAAATTGCATTTTTTTTTGATTTATGTGCATCGAATTAAAAATTCATCGAATTCTCATTTTTAATTATGAAATTGGAGGGCAATCCTGTTGTTTGAATGCACTAAGCATAGACAAAATACCAGTCGGATCCCATTTTAATGCAGATTGTTTTATAGCCTGTTGGCAAGCGAACCCATCATTGGCCTTTTTGCAAATTTTAACATATTCTCTTAAATCATTTCCTTTAAAA